>ENA-OPBM01002071-OPBM01002071.1-human-gut-metagenome-genome-assembly--contig:-NODE-2071-length-10216-cov-2.151658_pt1 | contig 10216 bp, 8 predicted proteins | sample MGYA00241069_ERZ501454 | MGnify/ENA primary metagenome ERZ501454 (study PRJEB25962, sample SAMEA2042625) | human gut metagenome | biome: human gut; feature: human-associated habitat; material: faeces... | reverse complement strand
CAGTCTGTTCATGCCTTCATCAGACCATGTCTGGGGCTTCAAATCAACCGGTAAAGTGTGGCATTCCATGCCGGAGCGGACCTTTTTTCAAAAAATGGAGCCCGCACATGGCGCCGGGAACAATATTTGATTGCTCTCGCGTGTGTTTTGTTTCTTTATATAGGATTATGTTCAGCAAATCCAAAGTGAAGAAAGTGGATTTCGTCACCCTGTCCAAATTTTACGGCAAGTACAAGGAAGCCCTTCAACTGGAACTCATCAACAGCCCCGCCGGCCTCAGCCGCCATATCTGCGAACCCGCCCTCAACCGCCCCGGGCTGGCGATCGCCGGCTTCTACTCCTACTTTGCCAACAAACGTATCCAGGTTTTCGGCTCCGCGGAGCTGGCCTATCTTCAAAAACTGCCGGAAGGCATGCGCAAATCGCGCATTCAGCGCATGTTCCGGTGCGAGGTGCCGGGCATCGTCTTCTCCCGTGACCAGAATCCACCCCGGGAAATCGTGGAGCTGGCGGATGAAGCCGGCGTCTGCGTCTTCCGCACGAGCCTGGTGACCATGAAATTCGTCAACTCCGCCACCATCATTCTGGAAAACGAATTCGCGGAAAGCGTCACCCTGCACGGCTGCATGGTGGACGTGCGCGGAGTGGGCGTCCTCATCCGCGGCAAGAGCGGCGTGGGGAAGAGTGAAACGGCCCTGGGCCTGATTGAACGCGGCGCGGCCCTCGTAGCGGACGACATGGTGTATGTACGCAACGTGGGCGGAGAACTGGTGGCCAGCGCCCCGGAAATGAGCCGCGGCTTTATGGAAGTGCGCGGCCTGGGCATCGTCAACATCACCACCCTTTTCGGCCTGAAATCCATCCGCCACAACAAGCGTCTGGATCTCATCGTCACCCTCATTCCCGCCAAGGACCAGGAAGAGCTGGACAGACTTGGCCTGGAGAGGGAGGGGCTGGACGTCCTGGGGGAAAAAGTGCTCCATGTCCAGCTTTCCGTGGCTCCCGGCAGGGATATTGCCAGGCTGGTGGAAGTAGCCGCCATGGACTATCATCTTAAGGACATGGGCATCGACATGGCCGGGGAGTTCAACCGCCGCCTCATGTCAAACTTCCAATCCTCCGAAAACTAGGACTGACAAAAAACTCTTGGAAAAAAACTTTAATTAGTGTACTTACCGTTGTAGCAACCGTTATCACCCCTTACTTCAAATTCCATGGTCACCAAGGAACTCACCATCATCAATAAACTCGGCATTCACGCACGCCCGGCTGCTCAATTCGTCAAACTGGCCAGCAAATTTGATGCAGACATTGTCGTGGAGAAGGATGGCGAGGAAGTTGACGGCAAGAGCATTCTGGGTTTGATGATGCTGGCGGTAGGCCATGGCTCCAAGATCACCATCACGGCGGAAGGGAAGGACGAACAGGAAGCGCTGAATGCGCTGGAAGACCTGATTTCCCGCAAGTTTGAAGAAGATTGAACACTCCGGCTCACGGCCATATGAGACCGGGCCATTAAGCCCGCAGATGATTCAGGAACCCATTTCAACGGAAGAAACCTGGCTTCAGGGCATTCCCGTTTCCCCCGGCATTGCCCTGGGCAAGATTAAAATTCAGATCAGCGGTTCCAAGGAACCCGTAGCGTACGATATTTCCCCGGAAGAGGTGGACGCCGAGCTGGTGCGCTTCCACCGGGCGCTGCAAACCACCGCGGATCAAATCAGGACGCTGCGGGAACGCATGATCCAGATATCCGGAGAGAAGGATGCCTCCATCTTCGACGCCCATATCCTTCTCCTTCAGGACAAGGTTATCCTCCAGCAGGTTCAGACGGAACTGCTTAAGCGCCTCCAGAACGTGGAGCACATCTTTTATGTGGTCATGCAGAACTACATGGAAGTTCTGCGCCGTGTGGATGATCCCTACCTGCGCGCCAAAACGGCGGACATGGAGGATGTCATGCAGCGGGGCATTAACAATCTCCGCAGCACAGAACCTCCTGAAGACGAGGAAGAAACGGAAAAAGACCAGGTTCTGGTGGCCTACGACCTGACTCCTTCCGACACGGCCGCCATGGATGCCAGCCTGATTCATGGCTTTGCCACGGAAATAGGCTCTTCCGTTTCCCACACAGCCATTCTCGCCCGCTCCATGGGCATCCCCGCCGTCGTGGGGCTTGACCAGGCCCTTCTGAGAGTGGAAAGCCACTCACCCGCCATTCTGGACGGCTACAAGGGCGTGCTCATCCTGAAACCCACGAAAGAAACGGAGGAATACTACCACCGCCTCCAAGTGGAAAAGGAAAAGGCCTACAAGGCGCTGGAAGCGCTGCGCGACCTGCCCACCATCACCAGGGACGGACGCAACATCCGCCTGTCCGTCAACGTGGAGTTCCCCCATGAATATTCCGGCATCAAGGAGGTGGGAGCGGAAGGGGTAGGCCTGTTCCGCACGGAATTCTTTCTGCTGAGCAACCCATCCGGCATGCCGGATGAAGAAGAACAAACGCGCTACTACAGAAAGCTGGCGGAAGGTTGCTCCCCCCACGGCGTCATCTTCCGCACCCTGGACTCCGGCGGCGACAAGCTGCCGTGCGAACAGCTCCGCACTCCGGAACCGAACCCCTTCCTTGGCTGGCGAGGCATCCGCGTCTCTCTCAGCCGCCCGGAGCTGTTCAAGCAGCAGCTTCGGGCCATTCTACGTGCCTGCGCGGACACGCCCGGCTGCGGCATCATGTTCCCTATGGTCTCCGGCTATACGGAAGTGGTCACAGCCAAGCACATCCTCCAGGAATGCCGGGAAGAACTGGAAAGGAAGAACATCCCCTATGCGCGGGACTTGAAAGTGGGCATCATGATTGAAGTGCCCAGCGCCGCCATCATGACGGACGTGCTGGCGCGCGAGGTGGATTTCTTCTCCATAGGCACGAATGACCTCACCCAGTACACTATTGCCGTGGACCGGGTCAACAACCGCGTCGCCAACATGTTCCGCCCCACGCATCCTGCCGTGATACGCATCATGGACATGACGATCACCGCCGGAGAACGGGAAAACATTCCCACGGCCATCTGTGGGGAAATGGCGGGGGACATTACCCTGCTTCCCCTGCTGATCGGCCTGGGGGCCACCTCCATGTCCGTGGGCGTCCACCTTGTCCCCATCATCCGGTATGCCATCCGCAATCTGGACTACGGCCAGTGCCGGGACATGGCCCAAAAGGCGCTCCAGGCCCCCAACAGCAGGGCTATCGTGGACTTGAGCACGGCCCTGGCCCGGAAATCCTACCCGGCCCTGTTTGAATAAGGCTCTTCCATCCCGGTACACGCTGCACCGGAAAAACAGGACGTCTCCGAACAAACTGCCGCGGGAATACGAATCCTTGACAGAAACGTCCGTCTCATGCGTTATTATAAGTACCGGTCATTTTTAGTAATGAACATTTCCCGCATCGCAGCCTTTCTCATCCCGTTCCTGCTGGGAAGCGCCTGCTCCGCTTCCGCAGCTTCCGTAAAAGCATCCCGCGCGGCAGAACCGAAACGCCCCAACATCATCCTCTTTCTGGTGGACGACATGGGCTGGCAGGATACATCCCTGCCCTTTTGGCGGGAAGAGGACGGCACTCCCAAACCTACTTTCCTGAACAAGCGCTACCGCACGCCCAACATGGAGGCTCTGGGCAAACAGGGCATGGTATTCACGAATGCCTACGCGCAGCCTATCTGTTCCCCCAGCCGGTGCAGCCTCATGTCCGGCATGAACTCCGCCCGCCACCGCGTCACGAACTGGACGCTCCTGCGTGACCAAACCACGGACGCAGGCCATCAAGCGCTCAAGGCTCCCGCAGACGGGACCGTCAACGGCATCCAGCCGACAGGAACCAGGGCGTCCGGAACCACCCATCTTCCCCTGACGGAAGAAAAAATCCAGTACAGGATGGAAAAACCCTTCACCCAGGTGCTTGGGCTGCCCGCCCTGCTCAAAAAACAGGGTTATACCACCATCCACTGCGGAAAAGCTCATTTCGGCTCCAAAAATACGCCCGGAGCCAATCCCAGGCTCTTCGGCTTTGACTACAATATCGCCGGCACGGAAATAGGCGGCCCGGCGGACTACCGGGGTTCCCGGAAATACGGCACGGGGAATTTCCATGTCCGCGGACTGGATGAAAATAATTACTATGAAAACGACACATTCCTGACGGAAGCCCTGACGCAAGAGGCGCTGAAATGCCTGGACGCCATTCGGAAAAACCCCAGGGAGGCGGACAAGCCTTTCTACCTGTACATGTCCCATTACGCCATCCATGCCCCCTTCGACATGCGCGGCTATGACAAGAGGTTTGCGGAAGAGTACTCCAACCCCAATGACGGCCATAAATGGTCCGACAACGAAAAACGCTATTCCGCCCTGATCCAGGGGATGGACAAGAGCCTGGGCGACATCCGGGAATACCTGAAAAAAAACAATCTGGATAAAAATACCGTCATCATCTTCATGGCAGACAACGGGGGCCTTGCCATCAGCGGACGCATGGGCAACAAGGAATCCAATTACCCGCTTAGTTTCGGTAAGGGTTCCAACCGGGAAGGCGGCATCCGGGAACCGATGATCGTCTACTGGCCCGGGGTCACAAAGGCGGAAAGCGTCTGCGCCACTCCCGTCATCATTGAAGACTTTTTCCCCACCATTCTGGAAATAGCGGGAGCAAAAAAAATTCAGGCGCCTCAGGTTGTGGACGGCAAAAGCTTTGTTGCCCTGCTGAAAGGCGGCAGCATGAATCCCAACCGCCCCCTGCTCTTCCACACGCCCAACGTATGGGGGGAAGGGAACGGAAACAACTCCCGTTATTCCCCCAGCACGGCCATGCGCCAGGGGGACTGGAAGCTTATCTACTGGCACCCTGACCAGAAGTTCGAACTCTTCAACCTCAAGGAGGACATCAGCGAGGAGCACAACCTGGCGGAACAGCAGCCGGAACGCGTTAAGGCCATGGCCAGGACCATGACCGCCCTGCTCAAGGAGCGCAAGGCCCAAATGCCCACCTACAAAAAGAATAATCCCGCCGGAGCCCGTGAAGGCGCTCCCGTACCGTGGCCGGACCAGGCGGCGGCCAGGCTGTAAAGGCATCTCCATCCCTCCTTGGAAAGCCGCATTATTCCCTTTTCTTTTAAGAAAACAGGGAGTATGGTGCGGCTTTCCCGTTTTTATTCCCTTTCAAAAACCATGAACAACCTCCTTTCCATCGAACAGCTTACCGGAGACGAAATCCGGGACCTGCTCGCCCTGGGCCACCGGCTTAAGGCGGAACGCGGCCATCACGAACGCCTTCCCCTGAAGGGGCAGACCTGGGCACTCATCTTTTCCAAATCCTCCACCCGCACCCGCGTTTCCTTTGAAGTGGGCATCAGTGAACTGGGGGGCCGTCCCATGTTCCTTTCCGTCCATGACATCCAGCTCGGGCGTGGAGAGCCCATCAAGGATACGGCCCGCGTGCTGGGACGTATGATCCACGGCGCCGCCATCCGGACTTACGGACAGCAGGAGGTGGAGGAATTCGCCAGCTTTTCCGGCATTCCCACCATCAATGCCCTGACGGACGAGGAGCACCCCTGCCAGATCCTGGCGGACCTGCTTACCATTGAGGAAATCTACGGCCCCGGTTCCTGGAAGGATATGAAAATCGCCTTCGTGGGGGACGGGGACAACAACATGTCCCGCTCCTGGATGTGGGCGGCCAAGAGGCTGGGCTTTACGCTCGCCATCGGAGCCCCTACCAATTACCTTCCCCTGGAAGACTTCCGCAGGCATCTGGACTGCGAGAACGTCATCTTCACCACGGATCCCGTGGAAGCTGTCAAGGGAGCTTCCGTCATCAACACGGACGTCTGGCTTTCCATGGGCCAGGAATCGGAAGGACTGTCCAAGGAAAAACACTTCTATCCCTACCAGGTGAACAGGGAGCTGCTGGAACATGCCGCCTCCGGCCACTCCGTTTTCCACTGCCTGCCCGCCTACCGCGGCAAGGAAATCACGGAAGACGTGCTGGAACATTTTGCTCCCGTTATCTTCCGGGAAGCGGAAAACAGGGTGCATGCCCAGAAAGCCGTGCTCGCCACGCTTGCAGACGCCCGCCGGGGATAACCCGCCCGGCTCATCCTACCCAATCTCCGAGCCATGAACTACGAAGAACGCCTGCAAGACCTGCTGGATGAACTGGATTTGTTCCAGGACTGGACGGAACGCTACGAATACATCATCAGCCTGGGTAAAAAATTGCCCAGGCTGGATGAAGCCTACAAAACGGAGGACTCCCTCATCAAGGGATGCCAATCCCGCGTATGGCTGCACACGGAACCGGACAATGGCGTACTGAAATTGTACGCAGACAGCGATTCCCTCATCACCAAGGGCCTCATTGCCGTCTTCATCCGGCTGCTTTCCGACACCCCCGAAGAGTGCACGGTCTCGTTCGCCGACAACGGCATCGGCATCGGCGAGGAGCACCTGCCGCACATCTTCGAACGTTTCTACCGCATCGACAAGGGCCGATCGCGCAAACAGGGCGGCACGGGACTGGGGCTGGCGATCGTCAAAAACGCCGTTGCGATCCACGGCGGCACGATCACGGCCCGCGAACGCGAACGCGGCGGGCTGGAGTTCGTCTTCACATTGAAGAAACACAGTTAACAAATTCCAGCTACACGACAACCCGCCCGGCCGCATTCGCAGCCTTCGGCTGCGGTTACGAATCGGCCACCCCTGACTCCCCGCCGAGGCGGGGAGTTAAGGCGCAAAAACGCCACGCCTTGACTGCTGTGACGGCCCGGCAATTCGCAAGCGATTGCGCTCGCCTGTCGCCTGCAGTTGTCGCATGCGGCCGGACAGGCGGCCGGATCGGTTTTTTACCGCTCCCCGATATTTTTTCACTCCCCCGCAACGCCCCTGTAACGCCTTTGTAACATCGGTTTCGGACCTTTGCAACGGTAAAGAACCATAACAATTACGAAAACGGATAATCCATGTCCCCGCTATTCACCGCAATCGTCGTCATCCTGGCCCTGCTGGCCGTGATGGGCATCGTCGTGGGCGTGGCCAACGACGCGGTCAACTTTCTCAACTCGGCCCTCGGATCGAAAGCCGCACCGCGCCGCGTCATCCTCTGGATCGCCGCCGCCGGCATCCTGATCGGCACGCTCACCTCGAGCGGCATGATGGAGGTCGCCCGCAGCGGCGTCTTCTACCCCGGACAGTTCTCCTTTCAGGAGATTATGATGCTGTTTCTGGGCATGATGCTGGGCAACATCCTGCTGCTGGACATTTACAACACCCTCGGACTGCCCACCTCGACCACCGTGTCGATGGTATTCGGACTGCTGGGCGCGGGAGTCGCCGCGGCGCTCTACCACATCTGGGGCGATCCGGCCGCTTCGGTTTCGGACCTCTCGCAGTACATCAACACCGGAAAGGCAATGGCCATCATCGCGGCCATCCTGCTCTCGGTGGCGCTGGCGTTCGCCGCAGGGTCGCTCTTCATGTACGTTTCGCGGCTCATCTTCTCGTTCCGCTACGCAAAGGCGTTCCGCCGCTGGGGCGCCGTATGGTGCGGCATCTCGCTGGCGGGCATCCTCTACTTCGCGCTGTTCAAGGGGCTGAAAAGTTCGGGGCTGATTCCGACTTCGGTCGGGGAGTACGTCGGCGAGCACGTGCTCGTAACGCTGCTCGTCTTCTGGGCCGGAGCGTCGGTGGTGCTCTGGATTTTCCAGCGCATGCGGCTCAACATCATGCGCATCACGATCCTGTCGGGAACCTTCTCGCTGGCCCTTGCCTTCGCGGGCAACGACCTGGTGAACTTCATCGGCGTGCCGCTGGCCGGCTACGACGCCTGGCGCATCGCCGGCGAGGCGGGCAGCGAAACGATGATGATGGGGGCGCTCGAAGCTCCCGCCCGGGCCAACTTCCTGCTGCTGGGCGTCTCGGGACTGATCATGGTGCTGACGCTGTTCTTCTCGAAAAAGTCGCAGCACGTCACCGAGACCGAACTGTCGCTCGCCTCGCAGCACGAGGGCGACGAACGCTTCGGTTCGACCCTCATTTCGCGCAGTCTGGTGCGCGCGACGCTGGTGATGAACACGATGTGGACCGGGCTGATTCCGGCGCGGGTTCAGAAGGCCATCGACCGGCGTTTCGAGCCGCTCCCTGCCGAGGAGCGTTCGTCGGCCCCCTACGACATGGTCCGCGCCGTGGTCAACCTCACCGCCGCGTCGATCCTGATCGCCATCGCCACCTCCTACAAACTGCCGCTGTCGACGACCTACGTGGTCTTCATGGTGGCCATGGGATCGTCGCTCGCCGACCGCTCGTGGGGCCGCGAAAGCGCCGTCTACCGCATCACGGGCGTGATGGCCGTCATCTCGGGGTGGTTCATCACGGCGCTCGGAGGATTCCTCATCGCGCTGGCCGTGACGGCCCTGCTGCTGTGGGGCGGCTGGATCGCCGTGGCAGCCCTCACGGCGCTCTGCGCCTGGCTGCTCGTCCGCAGCCACCTCAAGACGCCCGGGCTGAAAGAGGAGGCCGAAAAGGCCCTGCTGCCGCTCGAAACGGCCGAGACCCCCGACGAGGTGCTGTGCGCCTGCATCGGCGAGGTCTGCACGACGATGCAGGAGGTCACGCGCATCTACAACCGCACGCTGGTAGCCGTCTTCAAGGAGAACCGCAAGGTGCTCAAGGAGATGGTGCGCGACTCGAACCGCCTTTTCGAGGAGGCCCGCATCCGCAAATACAACGTCATGCCGACGCTGCGCCGCCTGCAACGGTGCGACATCGACACGGGGCACTTCTACGTGCAGGTCACGGACTACCTCTCGGAGGTGACCAAGGCCCTGATCCACATCACGCGCCCGGCATTCGAACACATCGACAACAACCACGAGGGCATGTCGAAGGAGCAGATCGTCGACCTGATGCGCGTGAACGACCAGGTGGAGGCGATTTTCGACAAGATCAACGACATGCTGGCGACGAAGGATTTCTCGGACCTCGATCTGGTGCTCGAAATGCGCGACAAGCTCTTCGACACGATCGTCGAGGCGATCAAGAGCCAGCTGCGGCGCATCAACGACGTCCCGTCGGGCAGCACCCGCGCCGGGGTGCTCTACCTCACGATCCTCAACGAGACGAAGACGATGATGCTCCAGTCGCGCAACCTGCTCAAATCGCAGCAATATTTTCTGGAGGCAAAAAATAATGCCGATACGCCATCGTGCAGACAATCCACCCAAACCCTCCTTTGAAAAGGAGGGCTTCAAAAAGCGCCGTGTAACGAAAATGTAACGGGGCCGTCATTTCAGCGAAACGACGGCCCCGTATCTTTGCACTGTGAAAACCGGAGAACCGGATTCACAAGTTGGTTTTAGGTTACATAAGTAGGTTAGTGGGAGATGCAGTGACGCGACGTCGCGGCATCTTCGTTTTTGTCAAAAGATGCCGCGTCGCTAAATCACCCTTAAAAAAGGGCGGCTTGGACACGACCGGACAATTATTCCGAATCCCGCTTGTCAAGCGGGTTCTCCATATCCTTGAGGTGAATCTCCAGCGCCCGGACCGAGATCTGAATCTCCCAGATCGAAACGCCCAGCGAACCGACCAGCAGCAGCAACGCCGCACCGAAGACATAAGCCGAAAGCAGCATCAGCCCCACGTAGATCAGAAACATCGACACCACGCACAGGAACAGGCTCGTGACGCCCAGCAACTGCATCGTGCGCGTGAGGTGGAGCCGCCGGCGGAGGTTGTCGATCTGCGCGCGCGTCACCTTCGAGGGGTGCTGCAAATGCTGCTCCTTGAGCGTGCGCACCAATTGCGCATAGGACAGAAACCGGTTGGTGTAGGCCAGCAGAATCAGCGACACGGCCGAAAACAGCAGGGCGGGGGTCGTAAGCGAGAGTTCTTCCATCGTTATCGGGATTTACGCTGCAAAGATACGCTTTTTATCAAAGCCAAAGGTGAAAGGTTGTAAATGAAAAATTCACCTTTCATCTTACACCTTTCACCTTACAAAGCGGCGGGACCCGGGGGCCGGATGCGCAACTCAACCCCCCGGGCCGTAATCCGCCGCACCAATCGTCGGCCGTCAGTGGTCGGTCTCCACCAGCCGGAAACGGCGGTTGAATTTCAGTTCCAGTCCGTTGTCGAGGGTGATCTCATGGTTGCGGCC
>ENA-OPBM01002060-OPBM01002060.1-human-gut-metagenome-genome-assembly--contig:-NODE-2060-length-10298-cov-2.526799_pt1 | contig 10298 bp, 5 predicted proteins | sample MGYA00241069_ERZ501454 | MGnify/ENA primary metagenome ERZ501454 (study PRJEB25962, sample SAMEA2042625) | human gut metagenome | biome: human gut; feature: human-associated habitat; material: faeces... | reverse complement strand
GAAGATTCTTCCGGTGGACAGTGAGCACAGTGCGATTTTCCAGAGCATAAACGGCGAGGATAAAAAGGCTATTGACAAGATCCTGTTAACGGCCTCCGGCGGTCCGTTCCGCGGCTGGACAAAAGAGCAGCTGGCAGGTGTGCGGCCGGAGGATGCGTTAAAGCATCCGAACTGGACGATGGGGGCGAAGATCACGATAGACTCGGCCTCGATGATGAACAAGGGCTTCGAGATGATCGAGGCGAAATGGTTGTTCGATGTCACGCCGGATCAGGTACAGGTGGTGGTGCACCCACAGTCGGTGATCCACTCGATGGTGCAGTTTGAGGATGGCGCCGTGATCGCCCAGCTGGGAATTCCCGACATGAAATTGCCGATCGCCTACGCTTTCTCGTTTCCGACACGTATGAGGAGCATGGCGCCCCGTCTGGATTTTAACCAATATTCGACTTTGACGTTCGAGGAGCCGGATATGGAACGTTTCCGCAACTTGGCTTTCGCTTTCGAGGCGGCCCGCCAAGGAGGGAATATGCCCTGTATCTTGAATGCCGCCAATGAGGTGGTGGTGGCTGCCTTCCTGCAAGATCGTATCGGCTTCTTGCAAATGAGCGACGTGATCGAGCGGACTATGCGGAAAGCCTCGTTTATCGTCAATCCCTCGTATGAGGATTACGTGGCTACCGACACCGAGGCTAGGCGGTTGGCGGCCGAGTTATTTTGAAATAATTTAAAACAGAACAAACAATAGTAGATGGAAACTTTTTTGATTAAGGCGTTACAGCTCATCTTGAGCTTATCGATACTGGTGATTGTCCACGAGTTCGGGCATTTTATCTTCGCCCGGATTTTCAAGGTGCGGGTAGAGAAGTTCTACCTCTTCTTCGATCCGTGGTTCTCGCTCTTCAAGCCGAAAAACAGTGACACGGAATACGGTGTAGGCTGGCTTCCGTTGGGAGGATATTGTAAGATCTCCGGTATGATCGACGAGAGTATGGACAAGGAGGCGATGGCCCAGCCGCCCAAGCCTTACGAGTTCCGCTCCAAGCCGGCCGGACAGCGTTTGATGATTATGGTAGCGGGCGTGGTGTTCAACTTCTTGCTGGCTTTGTTTATTTATTCCATGATCTTGTTTACGTGGGGCGATACGTACTTGCCCTTGAAGAACATGAAGATGGGTATGAATTATAGCGAGACGTTCCAGAACGTCGGTTTTCATGACGGTGATATCTTGCTGAGAGCGGACAATGAGGAGTTGGAGCGTTTCGGTAGCGACAGTTTCCGCAAGGTGGTGGAGGCAAAGACCGTGACGGTGCTCCGTGACGGGCGGGAGACCGTGATCTCCATACCGGAGGATATGATGCAACGTTGCATGCGTGACGGAAAAGGCTTCGCCGATCCTTTGCGTATCCCGATGGTTGTTCGTGAGCTTCCCGACAAGAATGCCCCGGCGGCTCTTGCCGGCATGCAGCCGAAGGATAGCGTGGTGGCTATTAACGGTGTGGCTACCCCGACGTTTTATGATGCCTCTGGGTTATTGTCAGAGAATAAGGGTGAAGAGGTGACAGTAGATTTCTACCGGAACGGCCAGTTGGAGTCCTTGACCATGAGGACGGACTCGGCCGGGAAAATTGGCGTAGCGGTGATGTTGCCTACGGATCTCTATCAGACCGTGACCCGCAAATACGGTTTCTTCGAGTCGTTCCCCGCCGGTATTAAATTAGGTATTAATACCTTGAAGGGATATGTGAACGACATGAAATATGTGTTTACGAAGGAAGGTGCCTCCAGTTTGGGCGGTTTCGGTACGATCGGCGGATTGTTCCCGTCTGTCTGGGATTGGCGGATTTTCTGGGAACGTACGGCTTTCCTATCTATCATCTTGGCGTTCATGAATATCTTGCCGATTCCGGCCTTGGATGGCGGACACGTGATGTTCTTGATCTATGAGGTAGTGGCCCGTCGCAAACCGAGCGATAAATTCCTAGAGTATGCCCAAATGGCAGGTATGTTTATCCTGTTCGCTTTATTGATCTATGCGAATGGAAATGACATCTTCCGCTTCTTCTTCAAGTAGCGTATGTCTCTACAGCTAGATACAAAAAACCTCCCGGATCACATAGAAAAGTGATCCGGGAGGTTTTTTTGTATGAATAAAGTCCTCTTTCTTATTTCAGGATGTCGTTGATAGAAGCGAGGATCTTCTTGGAGTTCTCGTCTTTCGGGTCGAGTTCGACTGCCTTTGTCAAATATTCTTTCGCTTGCTTGAAATCTTTGTCGGCTTTCGCTTTCTCGGCGTTGTATTTATCCGGCTCGGAAGTAGCGATCGGGGTAGCGGCCTGTAATATCTTCGCTCCGTTGCCATACAGCATGGCGCCAAGGCTGTAGTAAGCGTTGCTCTGGTAATCCTTGTTCGATACGGCTAGGACCTCTTTGTACATTTTCTCGGCACCGGCCAGATCTCCCTTCTTTTGGGCGGCTTGTCCTTGTTTGATGCAGTAACCGTAAAGCAACTTTTCCAGATTGGTCTTATTCTTGTTTCCATCGGGAATCACTTTTAATCCCTCTTTTACCGTAGTCAGGAATTCTTCTGTCTTGTTTAAGTTACGGTAAGCCATGGCCTCGCCTACATAAGAGTCGTCTACGTTGTAGTTCATCTTAACGGCCATGTCGAAATACTTGGCGGCCTCGGCGTAGTTCTTCGCTTGATTAGCGGCGTATCCGCAATTGAAGATACGGGCCGTGTCTTGGTAATTGTTTTGTTTCAAGTATTCGCCGTATTTTGTTACGACGGTAGCGTAATCTTTTGCTTTCAAAGCAGCGTCACCTTCATCTCTTAATTTGTCAGCGTCTTGTGCGAATAGGTTTCCGACACATAGGCATAAAGCCACTAATAAAACAATTTTCTTCATGGTAATTATTAAATTTGATTGATTTTGTGCTCTAAGTTAAGGCGTGCGGGAAAAGAAGCCAAGATATTTTACGTTTTTTAGAAAACAATAAAAATAGAAAACATAAAAAAGGGATTGCTTACGGCAATCCCTACTGATGAAAGATTCTTTGAAACTTATGCTTTGAGTGAAGGAAAAGCCTCAGCCACGGCGGGGTAGACAATCTTTCCTTCCACGATGTTTAATCCCAGTTCTAGGCCCGGATCTTCTTCGCAGGCTTTTTCCCAACCTCTGTCGGCAAGCTTGATCACGTACGGCAGGGTAGCGTTGGTCAAGGCTAACGTGGAAGTCTGCGGGACCGCTCCCGGAATGTTGGCTACGCAGTAATGGAGGATATCGTCTATCTCATAAACCGGATTGGCGTGCGTAGTCGGATGGGAGGTCTCGAAGCAACCGCCTTGATCGATGGCTACGTCTACCAATACGCTGCCCGGTTTTAATAACTTCAACATATCCCGGGTGATCAAGTGCGGGGCCTTGGCTCCGGGGATTAATACGGCGCCGATCACTAAATCGGTTGTGGGTAATTCCTGTTCGATCGTATGCGTGGAAGAGAACAATGTCTTCACGTTTTTCGGCATCGTCTCGGACAGATAGCGCAAGCGGGGAAGCGAGATGTCGGCAATCGTGACATCGGCGCCTAGCCCGGCGGCCATCAAGGCGGCGTTGTGGCCTACCACACCACCGCCTAAAACTAATACCTTACCCGGTTTCACGCCTGGCACGCCACCTAGCAATACGCCTTTGCCACCTTGCGGTTTCTCAAGGAAACGAGCGCCTTCCTGTACGGACATGCGTCCGGCCACCTCACTCATAGGAATCAAAAGGGGTAACGTATGATCTGGGTTCTCCACGGTCTCGTAAGCCAGACAGATGGAGCCGCTCTTTATCATGGCAAGGGTGAGAGCCTCGTCGGATGCGAAATGGAAGTAGGTGAAGACAAGCTGTCCTTTGCGTACCAAGGGATATTCGCTGGCGATCGGCTCTTTTACTTTTACGATCATTTCGGCAATTCCATATACATCCTCAATGGCCGGGAGTATCCGGGCCCCTGCCGCCACATAGGCGTCATCGGCGAAACCACTGTTTATACCAGCCGTGTGTTGTACATACACGGTATGACCTCTTTTCACCAACTCTTTGGCTCCGGCGGGAGTAAGAGCTACCCTGTTCTCGTTGTTCTTGATTTCTTTTGGAATTCCAATAATCATAATGGTAGCATTTAATGGGTTTATATGCCTGCAATATACAAAAAAGAGGAACAGATTGGTATTCTGTCCCTCTTTTTTTATCTTATTTCTTGTTCCTTATAAACCTTGTCCGTGGCAGTTCTTGTATTTCTTGCCACTTCCGCAAGGACATGGATCATTGCGTCCTACTCGTTTCTCGGCACGGACCGGAGCTTGCTTCGGTTGAGGTGCCTCAGCTTGGGTGTTGTTTCCGCTCAAGTCTGTTTTCTCCGTGCGGTAACGGCTCATATCCTCGTGCTTCTCCGGGGCGGCCTCTTGTACGGCGATACGTTGACGGGCTCTTTCCTCGGCGATCGCTTGGGCGGCTTGCTGGGCTACGGCCGCTTGACGGGCTTGCATGGCTTGGCGTTGCTCCTCGGTCGGCTCCTCACGTACCGGGATCTGTCCACGCATCAAGATGGCGGCTGTCTTACGGTTCATGTTGTCTACCATTGTCTTGAACAGGTTGTAAGATTCAAGTTTGTAGATCAACAAAGGATCCTTGTTCTCGTAGCTAGCGTTTTGTACGGAGTGGCGCAGCTCATCCATCTCACGTAGATGCTCTTTCCATCCCTCGTCGATCATATGCAATACGATTGATTTCTGGAAGGATTTAACGATTGCCTTACATTCCGTGTCGTAAGCCTCTTTCAGGTTGCAAGATACATTATACATGCGCTTGCCGTCCGTGATAGGGATCATGATATTCTCGTACATCGCTCCTTGATTCTCGTACACTTGCTTGATGACCGGGTGAGCGACTTGCGTCATGCGTTCCATACGACGTTTATAAGTCTTCAATGCCTCCTCGAACAATTTCTCTACGAGTTGCTCCGGTTTCATGCTCTTGAATTCGTCTTCCGTGAACGGGCTTTCCATGGCGAATGTCTTGAACAATTCCAACTTGAAGCCCTCGAAATCCTCGGCGTGTTGATCGGCGATAGCTGTAGAAGTATCGTAAATCGTGTTCAATACGTCCAGACCGATACGCTCTCCCATCAAGGCGTGGCGACGGCGGGTGTAGATTACGTTACGTTGCGAGTTCATCACGTCGTCGTATTCCAACAGACGTTTACGGATACCGAAGTTGTTTTCCTCTACCTTCTTCTGGGCACGTTCTACGGACTTGCTCAACATATTGTGCTCCAGAACCTCGCCTTCCTTGAAACCAAGCTTATCCATCAAGCCGGCGATCTTCTCGGAAGCGAATAAACGCATCAAGTCGTCTTCCAGTGAAACGAAGAATACGGAAGAACCCGGGTCTCCCTGACGTCCGGCACGACCACGTAACTGACGGTCTACACGACGGCTCTCATGGCGTTCCGTACCGATGATAGCCAAACCGCCTGCGTCTTTCACGTCCTTGGACAGCTTGATATCGGTACCACGACCGGCCATGTTGGTAGCGATCGTAACCGTACTCTTTTGACCCGCCAAGGCCACGATCTCGGCCTCTTTCTGGTGCAACTTAGCGTTCAATACATTGTGCTGGATCTTACGCATCGTAAGCATACGGCTCAATAACTCGGAGATCTCTACGGATGTCGTACCCACCAATACTGGGCGGCCTGCCTCCGTCAGCTGAACGATTTCCTCGATAACAGCGTTATATTTCTCACGTTTTGTCTTGTAGATACGATCGTTCATATCGTTACGGGCGATCGGTCGGTTGGTCGGGATCACTACTACGTCCAATTTGTAGATATCCCAGAACTCGCCTGCTTCCGTCTCCGCCGTACCGGTCATACCGGACAGCTTATGGTACATACGGAAGTAGTTCTGCAAGGTGATCGTGGCGAATGTTTGTGTAGCGGCCTCTACCTTTACACGTTCCTTAGCCTCGATCGCTTGGTGCAGGCCATCGGAATAACGACGTCCGTCCATGATACGACCCGTCTGCTCGTCAACGATCATGACCTTGTTGTCCATAACCACGTACTCATCATCCTTCTCGAATAAGGTGTAAGCTTTCAATAATTGGTTGATGGTATGTACACGCTCGCTCTTGACGGAATAGTTCGCCAATATCTCGTCCTTTTGGGCCTGTTTCTCTTCCTCGGTTCCTGTCATATTCTCCAATTGGGATAATTGGGAAGTGATATCGGGAAGTACGAAGAAGGTCGGGTCGTCCGTCTTACCGGTCAATAGGTCGATACCTTTATCCGTCAATTCGATACTGTTGTTCTTCTCGTCGATCACGAAATACAACTCATCGGTCGCCTCGTGCATATGGCGCATATTCTCGGACATGAAATATTCTTCCGTCTTCAACATTTGAGCTTTTACGCCTTGCTCGCTTAAGAACTTGATCAACGCCTTGTTGCGGGGATATCCCTTGAAGGAGCGGTACAGAAGGATAGAGCCTTCCTCAACGACCTTCTGGTCATCGCTAGCCATTTTCTTCTTGGCCTCGATCAATAATTTGGAGCAAAGGTCTTTCTGCGCGTTCACGACAACCTCCACGTTCGGGCGGAATTGCTCGAATAATTGTTCCTCGCCACGAGGGATCGGTCCGGAGATGATCAGCGGCGTACGAGCGTCATCGATCAATACGGAGTCCACCTCATCGACGATGGAGTAGTTATGCTTGCGTTGTACCAAGTCTTTCGGGCTGATCGCCATATTGTCGCGCAAGTAGTCGAAACCGAACTCGTTGTTCGTACCGAACGTGATATCCGCCTCATAAGCCTTACGGCGAGCCTCGGAATTCGGCTGGTGCTTATCGATACAGTCTACGGAAAGCCCGTGGAACATATAAAGCGGTCCCATCCACTCGGAGTCACGTTTTGACAAGTAATCATTCACGGTTACCACGTGTACACCGTTACGTGTCAAGGCGTTCAAGAATACCGGAAGGGTAGCCACCAAGGTCTTACCTTCACCGGTAGCCATCTCGGCGATTTTACCCTTATGCAACACGACACCGCCGATCAGTTGCACATCATAGTGTACCATGTCCCAAACGACCTCGTTACCACCGGCCATCCAGTGATTGGCATAAATAGCTTTGTCGCCTTCGATATGTATAAAATCATGGTCTACCGCCAAGCTCCGGTCAAAATCATTTGCCGTAACCTCGACAGTTTCATTTTGACTGAATCGACGCGCCGTCTCTTTCATCACGGCGAAAACTTCGGGAAGCGATTCGTCGAGAACATCTTCTATTTTTTTCAATATCTCTTTCTCGATTTTATCGATTTCTTCCCATGTAGACTCGCGTTTATCGTAATCGAGCGTTTCTACATGCTCTTTCAGTTCGGCGATACGTTTACGGTCATCGGCCACCGAATCCTGAATATGTTGTTTCACCACATCGATACGGTGACGTAACTCATCGTTCGACAATTTTTCAAGTTCGGGCGAAATAGCCTTTATTTTCTGAATGTAAGGCTCTATTTCTTTTAAATCGCGCTGCGACTTATTACCGAACAGCTTTTTTAATAAATCATTAAATCCCATATAAAGTATTTGTTTTATTCGTTAAAAATTACCTATAAGGCAAAGGTATAACATACCCTGCAAAAATAGTGCAAATTTTGCTAACTCCGCAAAAAGGAATGAATTAGTATTGTATTTCGGAAAGCGGAGCATCGGCCGAACCATTCGGCGAACGAATCCGCAAAAGGCGAGAAACGGTAGGAGCGATGGCCGTCGCACGCACCGGAGAGGTGATACGCACCGGCTTCACATCGTGTGCTAAAATAAAACATGGTGCAGGAACAGCATTGACACGAACATATTCGCGGGTATCGTTCGCATCCTCATAGACGACCTCCCAACCGGGACACAAATCCAGCACAAGATCGCCCGACAATTTGGGATAATAGCCATTTCGCATGGCGGCGACACGATCGGTTCCATTACTCAGCAACAGACGTTGCGATGTATAAACGTCTTGTACACCCGTCATCTGAATCAGAAACGAAGCCGCCCGATTACGCATTTCATCGGCATCGACGTCACGCTCCTTAATCAGTTTCCGGTTCAAGAAAATCTGTCGATTCTGGTAACCTATCACCCAATCTCCTTGACCGTAAAGAGCCATCAGATAAACATTCAGCAAAGAGACTGCACGCCGGGGATAAAATTCTCCCGAAGGTATATTATAAATGGGCGACTCTTTCGCCTCCCCCTTGAAATATCCCGTAGAGGTCAAAAAAACGACCGTGTTGGCAAGACCCACTTTCTTGTCTATTTCATCGAGCAGACGGGCTATATCCCTATCCAGTCGCACATAAGTATCCTGCAACTCCAATCCGTAGTCCTGTATGGTCTTGTTCAGATACACGCCGGCCGTATAACCAACATTCAGCATATCGAGAACACCACGGCGTCCCAAAAGTCCTTTATCCAAGAACTCCACGGCAACATCGGTAATCTCCTGATTAACCAAAGCCGTCGTTTTAAACTGCACGAACTTATCGCGGCCGTCTCGGGCAAAAGTTCGTTTAAAAGAAAAATCATTCGTCAGATACGGTATGGCCGTATAACGGTCGGGCGTATAGACCGGAGTCCAAGAAAGCGTATCGATACGAGCCGATAAAGAACGCACATAATTGAATTGTTCGACATAAGCGGGAACATCACGATAATAAGTGGTCGTCGCCCACTTGCCATTTCTATCGTTAATCCAGAAAGCGCAATTAGCCGCATGTCCCGCACTGATAATAGACTGCTGTGCATCGGGCGCTACGGCATACACGCGTCCCAATCCTCCGCTCACGATTTTTACCTCGTCGCTGAGCGTCGAAGTACGAATACGTTCAGGTGAAAAAGTTTCATCGGTATAATTCCCTATCTTGGACGGGTCGTTCAGAATAAACTCTTCCCGCAGAAATGCCGTATTGAAAAAACGCTCCGACGGAATGCCATGAAAAAACGGAGTCGTTCCCGTATACAGAGTAGCTGTTGCCGAAGCCTTATCGATATTCGGGAAATCGAAAACCAAATTTTCACAGACAACTCCCTCTCGCATCAACCGTTTAAAACCCTTTTCCCCGAAAAGGTGTTGCAAGGCTTCTAAATAATCGGTACGCAGTTGATCGACCGTAATACCCACCACCAAACGAGGACTGTTGTCGGCAGACTGCACCAACGGCACGACCAGCAGAGAAAAGAGAATTGTCGCTAATACTTTATTTTTCATCTTTGTTTTTCTCCGTTTTTTTCAAACGAACGGATACCGCCAAATAGGTAAACGAACGAATTACCAATACCAACACCAACGGAAAAAATGCGGCATTAAACTGTTGTGGAATCCAGTGCCAAAGGGCCACAAATAACAACAACCCTGCAAAGTTAGCAAAATGATAGTATCTAACGATACTTTTAAGAGATTTAAACCAAATAAAAAGAGCCATCAACAGCCAAAAGGGATGCAACCAAAACGCCGAATAGTTGGGATAAGTCGCCGGGTGAACAGAAACGAACATAAGGAAAAACACAACCAAGCCGCCTAATCCGTAAATCGAAAACAAGACTGTATCGAATACCCGGGAATACCTTTTTCGGGAAATATCATATACCGACACAGCCGCGACAAAGAAGAAAAACAACCATGCGACGAAAAGGGGCGTCAAATAAAATGGTGTTTCGGGAGGACACGCCGGAACCTCAGGATCGTACAGCACCTCCGTTCGGCTCACCAACGGGACAGCTGCCGAGTCGGGACTCATTTGAACGACCGCCTCGGAAAAAGCTTTCTCTAATATTTCGGGACCGAACATTTGTTCCCGATAAGTCATCGGCCTATCCAAACCGCTTCCCAATGCCAAGTCGATACCGAAAATCAACCACGGGCAAATACCCGCATATCGGTCTATCTCCTCACGAAAAGTAGGCAAAGACTCCCCCGGCTCTTTGTATCGCACCTTGTTATCCAATACCATCTCTACCATATTACGAGGACGGGTAGCACAATTATCGAACAGGAAATTATACCGGTAAACCCGGTTCTGAGGCATGGCATTAACCAACAGAGCCTCGAATAAGGCTCTGCTTTGTATGGGTGTCAAGTTCAACACCTGTTCATCGACCTTCGATTCTCGAAACTGATAATTTAACAAGAAATCGGGAAAATCGTTTATTCCTAAACAATAATCGGTTTCACCTTTCGTAAATC
>ENA-OPBM01002058-OPBM01002058.1-human-gut-metagenome-genome-assembly--contig:-NODE-2058-length-10304-cov-2.608840_pt1 | contig 10304 bp, 2 predicted proteins | sample MGYA00241069_ERZ501454 | MGnify/ENA primary metagenome ERZ501454 (study PRJEB25962, sample SAMEA2042625) | human gut metagenome | biome: human gut; feature: human-associated habitat; material: faeces... | reverse complement strand
GGCCGACATCGACAAGGCCGTCGCCGGCGTGCTGTCGATCGAAACGAAGCTGGCCGAGAAAAACTGGTCGAGCGTCGAACTGCGCAACATCCCCGCCATGTACAACCCCACGAAGAAGGCCGATTTCGAAAAGGCCTACGACGCCATCGACTGGGCCGAGTACTATAAGACAATGGGCATCGGCGATTTCGAGCAGATCATCGTGACGACCCCCTCGGCCCTGGCCAACGCCAACGAACTGATGAAAACCGCTCCGCTGGAGGACATCCGCTACTACCTCGCCGCACAGTACATCGGCGCAGCCGCCAGCTACCTGAGCGACGACTTCATCAACGCGTCGTTCGACTTCTTCGGCCGCGTGATGTCGGGCAAGCAGGAGCAGAAACCCCGCTGGAAGCGCGCCATGTCGGTGCCCAACGGAACCCTTTCGGAAGCCGTCGGCGAGATGTACGTGGCCAAGTACTTCCCCGAGAAGGACAAGGTCCGGATGCTCGACATGGTGAAGAACCTGCAAACGGCCCTCGGTCAGCACATCGCCGCCCTCGACTGGATGTCCGACGCCACGAAAGCCAAGGCGCAGGAGAAACTCGCGGCCTTCACCGTGAAGATCGGCTATCCCGACAAGTGGAAGGACTACACGACGCTGAAGATCGACCCTGCGAAGAGCTACTGGGAGAACATCGTCGAGGCCAACGCCTGGTATACGTCCGACAACATTTCGAAACTGGGCAAGCCCGTGGACAAGGACGAGTGGCACATGTCGCCCCAGACGGTGAACGCCTACTACAACCCCACGACCAACGAAATCTGCTTCCCGGCCGCCATTCTCCAGCCGCCGTTCTACAACCCCGACGCCGACGACGCGGTGAACTACGGCGCCATCGGCGTGGTGATCGGCCACGAGATGACCCACGGGTTCGACGACCAGGGCCGCAATTTCGACAAGGACGGCAACATGAACAACTGGTGGACCGACGAGGACGCCGCCGCGTTCAAGGCCAAGACGGACATTCTGGTCAAGCAGTTCGACGCGATCGAGGTTCTGCCCGCCAAGGAGGGACAGCCTGCGATCTTCGCCAACGGCGCATTGTCGCTCGGCGAGAACATCGCCGACCAGGGCGGCCTGCGCGTGGCCCGCACGGCCTACCGCAATTCGCTCGCAGGCAGGGAGGCTCCCGCCCCGATCGACGGATTCACTCCCGAGCAGCGTTTCTACCTGGGCTACGCCACGCTGTGGGCGCAGAACATCCGCGACGAGGAGATCGCCCGTCTCACCAAGCTCGACGTGCATTCGCTGGGCAAATGGCGCGTGAACGCCACGCTGCGCAACCTGCAGGATTTCTACGACGCCTTCTCGATCGCCGACGGACCGATGTTCCTGCCCGAACAGGATCGCGTAATCATCTGGTAACCCGCTTAAAAAGCGGGTTTCAGGGGCGATGCCGGGCCATTCTGGCTTACGATCCCGTTCTGCGCCCGCCCGCTTAAGAAGCAGGCTTCAGGGGGCGACGGCCGGCCGGCAGGATTCCGACCAAGCTCTGCGCCCGTCGGCTTGAGAAGCGGGCTTCAGGGGCGGTAAACGCCCACCGGAATCACGCCCCGGTCCGGAACGCTTCATTCAATAAAAAAGACGGCAGGGAGTTTTCCCTGCCGTCTTTTTCGTCTCCGGGCGGTGCAGCCCGGCTTTCCCCGCCGCGCGCCCGGTCCGGCGGCGGAGAACCGAAAAACCGGGCTTCGAAGCATCCATTTTTCGCTTTTTCTTTTAACTTTGTGCTAAAGAAGAAACGATGACCCGACATAAGGCATATACGAAAATTCCGTTTGCGGCGCTGTTTTTCGCCGCAACGCTGATTTCTCCGGCGCTCCATGCCCTGAACATCCCGGACTACCGCTTCCACACCATGCCCGAGACCTCCTATTACGGAGGCATCCACAGCATCGCCAAGGACAGCGTCGGGCGTATGTGGTTCAGCGGCTACGACGCCCTGTTCATGTACAACGGCACGTCGTTCGTACGGATGACCGACCTGGTCACGAACCTCTTGCCGAATTCCTACTGGTCCTACGGACAGGTGATCACGGACAACCGGAAAGGCCTGTACGTAGGGACTAACCAAGGGCTGCTGCGCTTCAACTACCGGAAGCTGGAGTTCGAATTCGTTCTGGAGGGCAATATCGGCTCGGTCACAGCGAACAACGACGGGACGGTATGGCTGATCCGCAACAACGGCATCGAATCGTTCAGCCCCGAACGGCTGCCCGCCGTGACCCGCTATCCGATGCCTCCGGAGATGTCCGCACCCGGGCGGACGCTGACGCTGGTGTGCACGAAGGAGTACGTTTACGCCGCGTCGGGCGGCGATCTCTACCGCCTGAACCGGGAGACCGGGCAATACGTCCTCTTCGCATCCGTCGGCGGCGGCAGCTGCGTGATCCGCGACGTGGTGGAGTGCAACGGGTCGGTATATGTCCTCACGCTCATGGACGGGCTCTACGAATGCGACGGCAACGGCAGGATCGGACGGTATTTCCGACTGCCGCTCGAATACGAGAAATCCGCCGGCGCCAAGGAGCTTCACCTCGATTCGCAGGGCATCATCTGGGTAGCGACGCAATCGGGACTGCTGCTGCTGGAGCCGCTTACCGCCAGCACGCAGCTGCTGCGTTCCGACCTCCACTATCCCTACTCCCTGCCCAACAATTCGGTATGGTCGATCTTCCCCGATCCCGACGGCGGGATATGGGTCGGCACATACGGCGGCAAACTGGCCTACATGACCTTCGCGGACAACGGCGTGGACTATTTCAAAGCCACGCCGGGCGGGCTGAACCATCCCATCGTCAGCTGTTTCGAAGAGGATTCGGAGGGCAATCTCTGGATCGGAACGGAGGGGGGTGTAATTAACCGCTGGGACCGCCGCGACGGCCGGTTCGTCTATTACACGCAGGAGAGCCGCTGCGGCCTGACGTCGAACATGATCAAAAAGCTGTGGCACGACGGAAACGACAGGCTGCTGGTCTCGGCGTTCAACGGCGGAATGCGGGTCTTCGACGAACGGCAGGGACGTTTCTCCGACCTGTACATGAACCATCCGGCCTCGGGACAGCCTTTGAGCGTCTATGACTTCGCCAAGGAGGGCGACCGGGGAATCTGGCTGACAGACCCGGACGCCGAGCTGATGTACAAGGATGCGAGTACGGGACGCGTGGAGACGGTCCGGCTGACAGACGCACAGGGAAACGCCGTCCGCATCCATATCGAAACGCTGTTCCACGACGAGCGGGGCGACCTGTGGCTCGTCGGGCACGACGGCGCATACGTCGTCGATCCCGCCACACGGCGGATTCTGAAGCGCCATTACATCGCAGAGGCCCCCTATTCGGTCAACAACCTCTGCTCCTACTGCGTCACCTCCGACTCCGACATCTGGTTCGGAACCCGTGGCGGCGGGGTCAACCTGCTGCGCCGCAACGGCAGTTACGTCAATTTCAGGGACCGGAACGGCGAAGGGCTGGAGGGCAAAACAGTCTTCGGCATCCTCGAAGACACCCCCTCGAAAGATGTCTGGTTCAGCACCAACGACGGGCTTTACTATTACGACCATACCGACGGGGTGATCCGCAAATCGCAGATCGACATCCCGAACCGCTGCGGGGCCTACTACGTGCGGGCTTGCTACAAGACCTCGAAAGGCGAAATGCTGTTCGGAGGGACGGACGGCTTCATCCTCTTCACCCCGGGAAAGATCAAATACAACGACCAGAAGCCGAAAGTCTATTTTACGGACCTGCTTATCAACAGCCGGCCGGCCGTGCCCGGCGCCAAGAACTCGCCTCTGGAGAAAGCCATTTCCACGCTCTCCTACCGCGGAGGCGAGGGCGACGTGATCGAACTGTCGCACCGGGAGTCGAATTTCGAAATCCGCTTCTCGGCGAACAGCTACCTGAACGCCGAGAAGAACCAGTATGCCTACCGCCTGCTGGGACACTCCGAAAGATGGTCCCTGCTGCCGCAGGGACAGAAGGCGGTGCAGTTCTTCAACCTGCCCGCCGGAAACTATGTCTTCGAGGTCAAGGCGGCCAACAACGACGGCCTGTGGGGCGACGAGGTTTCGGCGCTCGGCTTCAGGGTGCACCCCTCGCCCTTCCTCTCCCGCTGGGCCTACCTCGTTTATGCGGCGCTGCTCTCGGCGGTGGCCTACTTCATCTGGCGGTATTTCACCAACAAGAAGATTTTCGAACAGCGGCTCAAACTGGAGCGGATCAAGGAACAGAACATGAAGCAGCTGACCCAGGCCCGGATCAACTTCTTCACGAACATCTCCCACGACCTCAAAACTCCGCTCACGCTGGTCGTCGACCCGCTGAAACAGCTCAAGGAACACCTGCCCGCCAATGCGCCTGGCAATGCCTACGTGCACCTGATCGAGAAGAACGTGGGGCGCATCCAGCGCATGATCAGCCAACTGCTTCAGTTCCGCGAAATCGAGAGCCAGAAGATCACCCTGAACCGCCAGCCGGGCGATCTGATCCGCTTCATCGACAGCATCTTCTCGCTGTTCGAGTTCTACGCCAACAAGAAGGGGATCGAAACCGGCTTCAACTCCCAGTATGAAAGTTTCTACACCAAGTTCGACCACGACGTGATCGAAAAAATCTTCACGAACCTCTTCTCCAACGCGATCAAGTACGCCTCGGAAAACGGCTATGTCGGCGTGAGAATCTACCCGGCGCGGCAGGACCAGCGCCCGGAGTCCGCTCCGCCGGCCGCCGGCACCGAATACATCGCCTTCACGGTCACCAACACCGGGGCGGAAATCCCCGACGACAAGAAGGAGGCCATCTTCGAATCGTTCAACCACCTCTCCGACCGCCGTCCCCAATTCGAGAGCAGCAGCGGCCTGGGACTGGCCATCGTCAAGGAGCTGGTCGGCAACCTCAACGGAACCATCACCCTCCGTTCGGGCAACTCGAAAGTCGCGTTCACGGTGGTCCTGCCCTTCACGCTCAACGCCGAAAAGACCGACAGCGCCGCCGAATCGTACGAATACACGGTCTCCGAAATCGACAACCTGCTGACCGAATCCGACGTCATGGCTCCCAACGACCGGCACGACCGCAAGGCGTGCAACATCGTGGTCATCGAGGACGACCCCAACCTGCGGAGCTACCTCGAACAACGGCTGTCGAAACACTACAACGTATACACCGCGGCAAACGGCAGCGAAGGCATCGCCAAAGCGGAGAGAATCTGCCCCCAGATCGTCATCACCGACCTGATGATGCCCGAAGCCGACGGCTTCGAGGTATGCCGCTCGCTGCGTTCGAACATCAAGACCAGCCATATCCCGGTGATCATGCTTTCGGCCCTGGGCAAAAACACCGAAAACAAGATCAAGGCGCTGGAATGCGGGGCCAACGTGTTCATCGACAAGCCCTTCGATATGGATTTCCTGCTCAAACAGGTTGCCAACCTCATCCGCACCCAGCAGGAACTCAAGGAGCGTTACAGCAAGAAGTACATCGCCGAACCGTCGAAGATCACCATTTCGTCGATGGACGAGGAACTGCTGAAAAAGGCGATGAACTACATCGAACGGAACATGGACAACAGCGACTACAACGTGGATTCGTTCGTGTCGGACATGTCGATCGGACGCACGCTCCTCTACCAGAAGATCAACGACATCACGGGCATGTCGATCAAGGAGTTCATCATGGACGTCCGGCTGAAACGGTCGGCCCAGCTGCTCCGGGAGTCGGACCTGACCATCTCCGAGATCTCGGTCCTGACGGGATTCGCCAATCCCAAATATTTCAGCATCTGTTTCAAACGGCATTTCGAACTGACCCCATCCGAATTTAAGAAGAAATCCTGACGCAAACCGCACGAAAGGAGCCGACCGAACCGGCTATGAATATCTCGTGCTTTCGTATCCGCCGGAGCAGCGTCCGCATCTGCCCGCAGAAACCTTCCCGCCGTCGCCCCGCGCGACCGGCAGGGAGGTTTCATTTTGTCCGGACGGGACTCTTCGCAGGTCTGCGCAGCGCCCGCAGCGCCCGGATATGCTCCTTTTTTTTACCCCTCCGTACGAAATGGAACCATTTCCGAATAAACGACGCCCATCCGGTCGCCCCGTTTTATTGACCTTTGCAATACGGGGTCCGAAGTCCCCGGCGTCCGCTTTTCCTTTGAAATACATAAAAAATTTAAAAAATTAAAACCTGAAACCTATGAAAAGATGATCGGAAAACCACACCAGGCGACGAAGTGTCTCCCGCCCCTCCAGACAATCCCTTTATAACGGAGATACAAGCACTAACCAAAAAGAAACCTTTTATGATAATGAGCATGTACAAAAAGCTTATAGGCAGCCTGACGATTTCCCTCTTATTCCTGCTGTCTGCAACACCGTCGTTCGCCCAGCAGAACGACGTCAAAGTAACCGGTAAAATCACCGACGGAAGCGGCGCCCCGCTGGCGGGAGTCGTTGTCGTGGTAAAGGACGGCAAAAGCAACAACGGAGCCGTATCCAATACGCAAGGTGTTTATGAAATCAAAGTTCCCGCATCCTCGACGCTTCTTTTCACCTGTCTGGGCTATACCGACCAGGAAGTGAAACTCGGCGCATCGAATGTCGTAAACGTGACGATGACCGAAGACGCCCAGTCCCTCGACGAAGTGGTCGTCGTGGGTTACGGTACGCAGAAAAAGAAAGACCTCACGGGAGGTCTCGCCGTCGTCAGCAAACAGACGCTGGAAATGGTCTCGACCAACAACCTGATGGACCGTCTGGTCGGCCAGGTCGCCGGTCTGAACATCACGACCGGCAACGAAGCGCCGGGCAGCAACCAGACCCTGCTGATCCGCGGCCAGAACTCACTGACGGCCAGCAACGACCCGCTGATCATTCTCGACGGCATTCCCTACTCGGGCGGACTGGCCGACCTCGACCCGAACATCATCGAGAACATGTCGGTGCTGAAAGACGCGTCGGCCGTGGCCATCTACGGTTCGCGCGGCTCGAACGGCGTCATCTTGATCCAGACCAAGCGGGGTTCGCAGGGCGAATTCCATGTCACCTACAAAACGAAGCTCGCCATCGCCGAGCCGATGCAGCGCATCGAAACCATGGGTCCCAACGAGTTCATCCGCCTCAAACAGGACATGGGCCGGCTCAAGAACAATTACAGCGGCGAGCAGCTCGATCCGCTGGTAGGTTCGATTATCAGCGCCAGCGAGAAGGTAAACTACGCCAAGGGCATCACCAACGACTGGCAGGACTACGTCTTCCGCACGGTCTTCACGATGGACCACCAGCTGAGCTTCCAGGGCGGCAACGAGAAGACCACCTATATGGCCTCGGTTTCCTACCTGGACAACCCCGGCGTGGTTTACAATTCGAATTACCAGCGCACGAACGTCTATGCCAGCATCAACCAGAAAATGAACGACTGGCTGTCCGTAGGTCTCACCACGCAGTTCGTGAACCGTGAGACCGGCGGTGCGACGCCGAACCTCGAACATGCCATCAAGCAAAGCCCCTACGGCATCTACAAGGACGAGACCGGCGCCTACTACGAGGAGCCGATGGACTACTCGAACCTGCCCAACCCGATGAAGGACGTCAACGCCGACCAGAAACGCACGGGCCGCAACTTCATGGCCAACGGATTCCTCGATCTCAAACTTCCGGTCAAAGGGCTCTCTTTCCGGTCGCAGTTCGGCTACAACTACCGCAGCCAGATGAACGGAACCTACTACGGCCGCAACACCGTAACGGGTAAGAAAGTCGACGGCCGCGCCGAGCTGGCCAACAACCACACGACGGACTGGACGTGGGAGAACGTGCTTAAATTCGACCGGAATTTCGGCAAACACCACATCGACTTCACAGGTCTTTTCTCCATGCAGGAGACCAAGTACACGGGCGCTTCGCAAAGCGGCGAAGGCTTCGTGAACGACGATTCGAGCTTCTACCGGATGGACGGCGCCGAGAACAAGATCGCCATCAGTTCGGATTTCTGGAAGGAGAACACGGTTTCAGGCATGTTCCGTGTGAATTACGGCTTCAACAGCAAATACCTGCTGACGGTGACGGGCCGCACCGACTCGTTCTCGGCCTTCGCCGAAAACCACAAATGGGCTTTCTTCCCCTCGGCAGCCGTTGCCTGGCATCTCGGCGAGGAGAGCTTCATCAAGGACAACGCCTCGTGGGTCGACATGCTGAAGATCCGTCTCTCGTACGGCGCCAACGGTAACAATGCCATCAACCGTTACATGTCGCTCGACCGTCTCTACTCGACCAACGGCGTCAAGTATATCTGGGGCGACGGAAGCAATGCTTCCAACTCGGCCTACCTGCCGAGCGACGGTATCGGCAACCCCGACCTGCTTTGGGAGACCACCTATACGGCCAACCTCGGTATCGACTTCCAGTTCTTCAACGGCCGTCTGGGCGGTACGATCGACATGTACCTCTCCAACACGCACGACCTGCTGATGTCGCGTACCGTTCCCATTATGAACGGTTACAGCAAGATTCTCTACAACGTCGGCCAGACCCGCAACAAGGGTATCGAACTGACGCTCCATTCGCAGAATATCCGCAAGAAGGATTTCAGGTGGGAGACCGACTTCACCTTCTCGCTCAACCGCGACAAGATCGTCGCGCTGCGCGGCGACGGCAGAGACGACATCAACAACAAGTGGTTCATCGGCCAGCCGCTGTCGGTCTACTACGACTGGAACATGATCGGCATCTGGCAGGAAGGCGACGAGTTCACGTTCATCGACAAGGACGGCAAGGAGGTGGCCCACCAGACCGGAGCCACGCCCGGAGCCGCCAAACTGGAGGATGTCGACGGCAACGGCATCATCGACTCCAAAGACCGCAAGGTGATCGGCAGCAAACAGCCGAGCTTCACGATGTCGATGGGCAACCGTTTCTCCTACAAGGACTTCTATTTCTCGTTCCTGTTCAACGGCGTCTTCGGCAAGTGGATGACGGACAACGTGGCCAACATCTCCTCGTATACGTTCGGTTCGGGCAACTACATCCACGGCGTGAAATACTGGACGCCGGAGACCCCCGACGCAGAGGTCGTTTCGCCGGGTTACCAGGCCTCCTTCAGCCACGGCTACTACAAGAAGCTCAATTACGTGCAGCTGCGCAACATCACGCTGGGCTACCGTGTCAATCAGAAATTCGTCCGCCGGATCGGCTTGAACGCCATCGACGTGAATTTCAGCGTGAACAACGTCTGCGCCTTCTCCAACATGCGCCAGATGCTGAACTACGACAACACCTGGTTCGCATCGTTCCCGACCGCCCGTTCCTACGTACTGGGATTAACCTTAACCTTCTAATCAAGACCTGACTATGAAAACGATGAATTATATCAAGATCGGCATCGCGAGTTCGATCCTCTCGATAGCTGCGGGCTGCACCTCCTTCCTGGAAGAGGATCTGAAAAGTTCGCTGGCCCCCGACAACACTTACACCAGTTCACTGGGCTTCGAGGTGGGAGCCACGGGGCTCTACGCCATCGCCCGCTCGGAATACAACACCTGGGGTGAAAACGGCGCTTTCATGCACAACGGCGCCTGCGCCTACGAGGTGCTCCAGATTTCGACCGACCTCTGCCGCATGGGAACCGTCCGCGACGGTTCGCTGGTTCCGTTCGCCGAAATGACGCTCAACCCGTCGACGCTTTTCGTCGGCTCGTACTGGAACTGGGCCTACAACCTGATCGCTTCGGCCAACGAACTGCTGATCTATTCCGAAAAGAACGACAACTGGGACTATCCCACCGACAAACAGCTTTACCAGGCCGAAGCCCGTTTCTTCCGGGCTTACGCCTACCGCACGCTGGTCTACCTCTACGGCGACGTGCCCTGGGTCGAAACCATCCAGAAGCCCTTCCTGCTCTCGTTCTCGCGCGATCCCAAGATCGAGGTGCTGGGCAACATCATCAAAGACCTGGAATTTGCCAAGACGTACCTTCCCGACAATCCCGACAACGTGAAGGAGGGCAAGCTTACGACGTGGGCCGCACGCCACCTGCTGAGCGAAATGTACCTGCTGCGCGGCGCCGAAGGCGACTATAAGCTGGCCGAGGAGTATGCCCAGGACGTGATCGACTGCCCGTATTACAGTCTGATGAAAAGCCGCTTCGGCAACGCCAAGAACGATCCCGGCGACTATTTCAGCGACATGTTCGTCGAAAACAATCAGAACCGTTCGGCCGGCAACACCGAGGGTATCTGGGTCATGCAGTTCCAGTACAACACGGTCGGCGGC
>ENA-OPBM01002057-OPBM01002057.1-human-gut-metagenome-genome-assembly--contig:-NODE-2057-length-10310-cov-2.376012_pt1 | contig 10310 bp, 8 predicted proteins | sample MGYA00241069_ERZ501454 | MGnify/ENA primary metagenome ERZ501454 (study PRJEB25962, sample SAMEA2042625) | human gut metagenome | biome: human gut; feature: human-associated habitat; material: faeces... | reverse complement strand
TTAAGTGGAGCTGCATGTTTTTGGCTCTTTTTAAAGTGTATAGATTGGTTTGAGAAAATCTGAAAAGAAAGGAGTTTTTATGTACACAATTTTATTTATTATTAGTTTGGTTTTGTTTGGGTATTTGATGTATGTGCTTGTCAATCCCGAAAAGTTTTAAAATTCGTAACAGTTAATAGAAATGAATACGGAAATATTAGGATCTGTCTTGCAAATTGTGATTTTGCTGGTATTTAGTTATCCGCTGGGAAGACATATTGCAAAAGTATATAAAGGAGAAAAAAGTCGTTGGGATTTCTTTACTCCTATAGAAAATTTCATTTATAAGTTGGTAGGGGTTGATCCTAAAGAGGAGATGAATTGGAAACAATTCCTGAAAGCTCTATTAGTTTTAAATTTAGTTTGGTTTTTCTGGGGAATGGTATTGCTATGTACCCAACAGTGGTTACCGTTAAATCCGGACGGGAATGCTAACCAGACGGCTGATCAGGCATTCAATACATGTATCAGTTTCATGGTAAATTGTAATCTTCAGCATTATAGCGGAGAGAGCGGTTTGACTTATTTCACACAATTGTTTGTCATTATGCTTTTCCAATTTATAACTGCGGCAACCGGTATGGCGGCAATGGCAGGAATAATGAAAGCGATGGCAGCAAAAACGACAAAAACAATCGGGAACTTCTGGTATTTCTTGGTACGCAGTTGCACACGTATTTTATTACCTCTTTCCTTACTTGTCGGTTTTGTTTTGATTCTTGAAGGAACACCGATGGGATTTGACGGAAAAATGGAGGTAAATACATTAGAAGGCGGGACACAAATGGTTTCGCAAGGACCTGCCGCAGCAATTGTTCCTATTAAGCAATTGGGTACTAATGGAGGTGGATATTTCGGAGTGAACTCGTCTCATCCGTTGGAAAATCCGACATTCTTGACCAATATTTTCGAATGTTGTTCGATATTGATTATTCCGATGGCTATGATATGGGCTTTAGGATTTTATCTGAAACGGAAAAAGTTCGGAGCAAGTATTTTTGCCGTAATGTTCTTTGCTTATATTGTCGGGGTAGGTATTAATACCTATTACGAAATAAATGGGAATCCTGCAATCGATAACATGGGAATAGCCCAGGAAAATGGTGCTATGGAAGGTAAGGAAGTTCGTTTGGGTGCTGCCGGAACAGCATTCTGGAGCGTTACCACAACTGTAACATCGAATGGTTCGGTAAACGGTATGCATGACAGTACGATGCCGTTGAGCGGATTGATCGAGATGTTGAATATGCAGATCAACACTTGGTTTGGTGGAGTCGGCGTCGGTTTTATGAACTATTATGTATTTATTATCATTGCAGTCTTCATCAGTGGTCTTATGGTAGGGCGTACTCCTGAATTTTTAGGAAAGAAAGTCGAAGCCAAAGAAATGAAAATCGCAACGATCGTGGCTTTACTTCATCCGTTCGTTATTCTGGTAGGAACAGCTTTAGCATCTTATTTATATGTTCATAATCCGGCTTTTGTAGAATCGGAAGGAGGTTGGTTGAATAACCCGTCTTTCCATGGGTTGAGCGAAATGTTGTACGAATATACTTCTTGTGCAGCCAATAACGGTTCAGGATTCGAAGGATTAGGAGATAACACGATGTTCTGGAACTATACCTGTGGTATCGTATTGATTCTTTCTCGTTTTATTCCGATAGTCGGACAGGTTGCAATTGCCGGATTGCTTGCTGAAAAGAAATATATTCCGGAAAGTGCCGGAACGTTAAAAACCGATACTGCAACATTCGGCGCTATGACATTTGCCGTTATCTTTATCGTTGCAGCACTGTCTTTCTTCCCGGTTCACGCATTAAGTACTATTGCCGAACATTTAAGTTTATATATTTAATTAAGAGTCTGAGATGAAAAAGAATATTTCAACTTCGCTCTTTCAGAAAGAGCAGGTTTTAGCAAGTATAAAACAATCGTTCGTAAAACTCGATCCGCGCATGATGATTAAAAATCCGATCATGTTCACTGTCGAAGTCGTTACGCTATTAATGTTGCCTATAACGTTCTATTCGTTAGTTGATCCTACTCAGGGTTCATTTGGGTATAACATGACTTTATTTATAATCTTGTTTGTGACTTTACTGTTTGCCAATTTTGCAGAAGCGATAGCCGAAGCAAGGGGGAAAGCTCAAGCCGATAGTTTGAGAAAGACAAGAGAGGAAACTCCGGCAAAGAGGTTGTCTGGAGATAAAATTAAAGTCGTACCGAGTTCTGAATTGAAAAAAGGAGATATCTTTTTGTGCGAAGCCGGAGATGTTATTCCGGCAGACGGGGAAATTATCGAAGGTTTGGCTTCTATCGATGAGAGTGCAATAACTGGAGAAAGTGCCCCAGTCATTCGTGAAGCCGGAGGAGATAAGAGTTCTGTAACAGGCGGTACTAAGGTCCTTTCCGATGTTATAAAAGTTTTGGTGACGAGTCGTCCCGGTGAAAGTTTCTTGGATAAGATGATTGCCCTTGTTGAGGGGGCTTCTCGTAAAAAAACACCGAATGAAATAGCTTTGACTATATTGTTGGCAGGATTTACTCTTGTTTTTGTGATTGTTTGTGTAACCTTAAAACCGTTTGCAGATTATAGCGGTGCTACAATTGCAGTCGGATCACTTATCGCACTGTTTGTCTGTCTTATCCCTACGACGATCGGAGGATTGCTTTCTGCAATTGGTATAGCCGGTATGGATCGTGCTTTGCGGGCTAATGTGATTACGAAATCGGGTAAAGCTGTTGAGACTGCCGGTGATATAGACACGTTGCTGCTGGATAAGACGGGAACTATTACAATCGGTAACCGTAAAGCTACGAAGTTCTATGCAGCTCCCGGTGTGGACGAACGTGATTTTATTGAGGCTTGCCTGCTGTCCTCCATCTCCGATGAAACACCGGAAGGTAAATCTATCGTTGAGTTAGGTAAAGGGCTTGATGTAAATGCTTCGAGACAAGGTATGATGGTAGAACGGATGATCCGGTTTACTGCCGAAACAAAGTGTTCAGGAGTGGATATGAAAGATGGGATGCAAATCAGAAAGGGTTCTTTTGATGCAATCCGTACGATTACTACTCAAGCCGGATACACATTCCCGAAAGATGCCGAAGAATTGGTCAATGTGATTTCAAGTAACGGGGGAACTCCTTTGGTTGTCAGTGTAGATCGCAAAGTGGTAGGAGTTATTGAGTTGCAAGATATTATTAAGCCGGGAATACAAGAACGTTTTGAACGTCTGCGTAAAATGGGTGTGAAGACCGTTATGGTGACCGGAGATAATCCTCTTACAGCTAAATATATTGCAGCAAAAGCCGGAGTTGATGATTATATTGCAGAAGCTAAACCGGAAGATAAGATGGAATATATCAAGAAAGAGCAAAACAGCGGTAAGTTGGTTGCAATGATGGGAGACGGAACAAATGACGCTCCTGCTCTGGCACAGGCTAATGTCGGTGTTGCTATGAATAGTGGGACACAAGCTGCTAAAGAAGCCGGTAATATGGTAGATTTGGACAACGACCCTACAAAATTGATAGAAATCGTGGAGATAGGAAAACAGTTGTTGATGACACGTGGAACTTTGACAACTTTCTCTATTGCGAATGATGTGGCAAAATATTTTGCAATTGTCCCGGCTCTGTTCATGATTGCCATTCCGCAACTTGCAGCGTTAAATATAATGAATCTGCATAGTCCTGAAACGGCTATCCTCTCGGCAGTGATATTCAATGCATTGATTATTCCGGCGTTAATTCCTCTGGCTTTGAAGGGTGTAACGTATAAGCCGATAGGGGCATCCGCTCTTCTTCGCAGAAATCTGTTGATATACGGACTTGGAGGTATTATCGTGCCTTTTATAGGAATTAAATTGATAGATATGTTTGTAAGTTTATTCTTTTAAATAATAATGATAGAGATGAAATCAATAGTTTGGAAATCGATAAAGATAACGCTGGTATTCTGTGTATTCTTTTCTTTATGCTACATCTTCGTTTTATGGGCTTTTGCCAAAGTAGCAGGACCGGGAAACGGAAATGCCGAAGTTGTGACGTTGGATGGAAAAGTCGTTGGAGCGGCGAATGTCGGACAAAAATTTACTAAGGATATTTACTTTTGGGGACGTCCTTCTGCTGCCGATTATACAGCAGATGCGTCTGCCGGAAGTAATAAAGGTCCTACAAATCCCGAATATCTCGAAGAAGTAGAAGTACGTATTGATACTTTTTTGGTGCATCACCCTTATTTAAAACGGAATGAAGTACCTGCAGAAATGGTAACAGCCAGCGGTTCGGGACTTGATCCTCACATAACACCGCAAAGTGCAGAAGTGCAAATAAAACGAGTAGCAAAAGCTCGGGGTATGCAAGAAGATAAGGTCCGTAAAATTGTAGAGGAAAATACCGAAGCTCCATTATTAGGACTTTTCGGAACGGCAAAAGTAAATGTCTTGAAACTGAACGTTGCGTTGGACCAACAAAATAAATAATTAATATTAATAATAGAATATATCAAAGATAAGAAAATTGGAAATGAAAAAGTTTATAATTATATTGTTGAGTGTTATATCTCCCGTAGTTCTCAAAGCACAAGAAGAAAATAAAGGAGTAAGTTTTAATGTACAGGGAGATTTAGTAAGTTCTTATATTTGGAGGGGTATGTACCAGTCTGGTGCTGCTGTTCAGCCTACATTAGGTCTTCAAGTAGCCGGGTTTTCTTTGACAGCATGGGGTAGTGTCGATTTTACAGGACAAGGTCATAAAGAAGCCGATATTACGGCTGCTTATTCTATTGCCGGTTTGACTATTTCTGTTGCCGATTTGTGGTGGGCAGGTCAGTCTGGTATTTATAATGATCGAGAAAATGGTAAAAATAACTATTTCAATTTTGATAATCACACTACAGATCATATTTTTGAAGCGGGATTGTCCTATGCGCTTCCGGTTGAGAAATTTCCGTTAAGTATTTCTTGGTATACGATGTTTGCAGGAGGTGACCGTAAGACGATTTCTGATGGTAGCCGTGTCAACGCTTATTCTTCTTATATGGAATTCGGGTATCCTTTTACCGTTAAGGGGGTACAGTTGAATGCTGCCGTCGGTTGTAGTCCTTGGCGTTCAGAACAATATAAAAATGATGATTTTGCCGTTACGAATGTGTCATTGAAAGCGACAAAGGAGATCCATTTTAATGAGCGTTTTTCCTTGCCGGTTTATACGCAAGTAATTTGGAATCCTAATCGTGAAGACGTACATTTCGTTTTCGGGATTACTATACGATGATAAAGTTGTGTTGTTCTATTTAAATATGTTTTGTTTATACCCCTCGGTGATTAGCGACACCGGGGGTATATGTATTTTATAAAGCGGTGGAGATGGATAAAGAAAAAAGTGTCCAGCATTTTTTAGATTTAATAAAGCAATCGAGACGGGGTAAGTTTAAGATATATATCGGCATGATTGCTGGAGTAGGGAAAACTTATCGAATGCTTCAGGAAGCGCACCAATTGTTGGAAAGCGGTGTAGATGTACAGATCGGTTACGTTGAGACTCATGGTCGTACAGATACGGATGCACAGTTGAAAGGGCTTCCCGTAATACCACGTCGGAAAATCTTTTATAAAGGCAAGGAATTGGAAGAAATGGATGTGGAAGCGATTATCCGGATACGTCCTGAAATTGTAATTGTCGATGAATTGGCGCATACTAATGTGGAGGGAAGCCTGAATGAAAAAAGGTGGCAAGATGTCCTTCAGCTTCTTGATGAGGGAATCAATGTAATCAGTGCGGTTAATATCCAGCATATAGAGGCGTTGAACGATGAAATTCAGAGAATTTCGGGAATAGAGGTAAAAGAGCGTATTCCGGATAGCGTTTTGGAAGAGGCAGATGAAGTCGTAAATATTGATTTGACGGCAGAGGAACTTTTGGCACGTCTGAAAGCAGGGAAAATATACCGTTCAGATAAAGTAGAGTGGGCGTTGTCTCATTTTTTTAATGCCGACAATATTCTGCAATTGAGGGAGTTGGCATTGAAAGAGGTTGCTTTGCGTGTCGCGAAAAAAGTCGAAGATGAAGTCGTAGTAGGTAATGTAGGAGTAAGACATGAAAAAATATTGGTGTGTATTAGTACCAATGAAAAAACACCTCGTAAGCTGATACGGAAAGCTGCACGATTGGCAATTCATCATAATACGCAGTTTTCGGTTTTATATGTTCAGACACCGAAAGAAAGTGCCGATAGAATTCCGTTGGCGGTGCAGCGACATTTGTTGAATCATTTTAAATTGGCGACGGAACTTGGGGGAGAGGTAATTCAGTTGCAGAAGTCAAATGTAATAGACGGAATTATAGAGGCATGTGCAAATAATCATATTACTAAATGTTGTATAGGTAAACCTGAATTATCCTTTTTCTCGGCAGTCTTTTCTATTATGAATTATAAAAAATTAGTGGACTTTTTATCAACTTCCAATATAGATTTAATTATTTTGGCTTAGATTTGGATTTCAAAATCTGAAAGAGTATGAGAATAAAAAATAAACTTACGTTAGGCATTTGCATCCTTTTTGCGATGATTCTTATGTTAGGTACGCTTGCCATAAGTTCGGTATATGAATTAGACCGGAATTCAAGAAATATTTATGATGCGAATAATAATTCTCTGAATTATGCCCGTAGTATGCTTGTGGCATTGGAAAAGATCGATTCAGATCCTGCCGCTTTAGATGTTTTTATTGAAAATTTTAGGTTGCAGGAGAAAAATATTACAGAAACAGACGAATTGCAGGCAACCCGTATTTTGAAGGAGCATTTAGAAGAATATCAAAAAAATCTGGATCGAAAATCTATCGGGAAAATGCGTGCCGATTTATATCGTATCATGGAGTTGAATATGATATCTATTTCTCATAAAAACCAGATGGCGGAAGCGGCGGCGGAGAACTCTCTATTATGGATTTCTGTTTTGTTCGTTTTCTGTATTTTGGTTTCCATAGGTCTTTTAGCCTATTTCCCTAAATATATCGTTAAGCCGATAAAAGAGTTGATCAAAGGAATTCAAGAAGTTGCTGATCAGAATTATAAAAAAAGGCTACCAACTGGGTTGGGTGTAGAGTTCGGCGGTGTTGCGGCTTCTTTTAATAAAATGGCAGAAAGGCTTGAAGAGTTTCATGATAGTTCAATATCTGATATTTTGTCGGGGAAAAAATACATCGAGGCGATTGTAAATAGTATCACAGAACCTATTATAGGTTTGAATGAAGAGATGCAGATTGTATTTGTCAATGAAGAAGCTCTTAATTTGTTGCATTTGAAAAAAGGTGATTTGTTATATCGTTCGGCAACAGAAGTTGCGTTAAAAAATGATCTGCTTCGTCGTTTAGTGAAAGAGTTGGTGTCTCCGAATGAAAAACAAGAACCTCTGAAGATATATGCAGATAATAAAGAAAGTTATTTTCAGGCAAAATATATTCCGATTCGGATTGTTGAAGCCGGTGAAAATGAACAGAAGAACATAGGAAATATTATTTTGTTGAATAATATCACGGAGTTTAAAGAGCGGGATTCGGCAAAGACAACGCTTATCTCTACTATATCTCATGAGTTGAAGACTCCTATTTCGGCGATTTTAATGAGTCTTAAACTATTAGAAGACAATCGGGTTGGAGAACTGAATGATGAGCAGAAACAACTTTCTGAGAGCATAAAAGAAAATAGTAACCGGCTTTTGAGTATCACGGGAGAGTTGTTGAATATGACTCAGGTCGAGACCGGCCGGTTGCAACTGATGCCTAAAATAACAAAACCGATAGAATTGATAGAATATGCGATAAAAGCAAATAAGGTTCAGGCAGATAAATTCGGTTGCCAGATAGAAGTCGAATATCCAGAAAAGATCAGCAAGCTGTTTGTTGATAGTGAAAAGATTGCTTGGGTGATCACGAATTTATTAAGTAATGCAATACGCTATACTCCGCAAAACGGACGTATAATTATCGGAGCGAAACAAGAGGGCGATATTGTGGAAATTTATGTACAAGATTTTGGTAAGGGAATAGATCCCCGTTATCATCAAAGCATATTCGACCGTTATTTCCGAGTTCCCGGAACAAAGGTGCAAGGTAGCGGTTTGGGGTTATCTATATCTAAAGATTTTGTCGAAGCCCATAACGGAACATTGACTGTAGATAGTGAATTGGGAAAAGGTAGTCGGTTCACTCTTCGTTTTAAAGTTTAATAAAGTATTCAGCCAAATGAAACAACACACCATTTAATTTTCTCTTGAGAGATTGTATAAAAACTCAAAAACAAATAATAATTCATCTGTTTTCATTCTAAAATAGGAATGAAAACAGGAATACCCCTTTTGGACTGTACAAGCTTTTATTTCACAACCTATTCGGTTCAAGTAATCGTAAAAGTAGAGTTCGGGCGAATAGGCCTTACGTCCTGTCGCATTATTACCGGTTGTATTATACTGTATTTATCGGAATACGCCTGATAAATTTGTCTATTAACAAATCTATCAGGCGTATACTGATTATCTCTGCTAATCCAGTCTTCTATGTTGTTGAACAGAAAACTTTGGCTGCGGAGTTGTAGTCTCCGGTATTATATCTCTTGGATTTGGATAACCGTAAGTAATTGCTTCTTACTAATTAACAAAATTTTACTCTCTTTTCCCCTATATGACTTTTTATACAGTATCTCAAGAGAAAAACCGACTATTCATGCGGATTTCTATCAAACTTGATCCGAACAAGATTTAGACAGGCTCTTAGAATTTATTCCGACCGGTCAAGTTTTTCATATTCTTTATCTGAAACAGGTTCAAGCCATTCGTTGGAAGCATCCTTACCGGGAATTTCGAACGCAAGGTGGGCAAACCAGCTATCGGATGCAGCTCCGTGCCAGTGTTTGACATTCGCGGGAATATGAATAATTGTTCCGGGAAGAATTTTTACTGCCGGTTTCCCTTCTTCTTGATACCAGCCACGTCCGGCTACTCCGATGAGCATTTGTCCACCACCATCTGTTGCACGGTGGATATGCCAGTTATTGCGGCAACGAGGTTCGAATGTAACATTGGATATATTTACCTGCTCGCGTGAAATAGGAGCAAGATAGCTGTTACCTATAAAATATTGAGCGTATGCGGTGTTTGGCTCTCCAATAGGGAAAATCATTTCACGCTGAAATTTGGCTTTTGCGTCGTTGCCGACACTGTCTTTTGCCCATACCTCTTTTGCGAGGTTGAAGGCAGCCCAAGCTTTTGGCCAACCTGCATAAAAGCCGATATGAGTGATAATTTCGGCAATTTCAGTTCGTGTAATTCCATTTTTCTTTGCTGATTGAAGATGGAAAATCAGAGAATTATCTGTAATACCTTGACTGATAAGGGATGTGATCGTAACCAGACTCCGGTCACGTAGCCCGAGTTTGTCAGTACGACTCCACACCTCACCGAAAAGAACATCGTCATTAAGTTCTGCAAATTTAGGAGCAAATTCTCCCAATTGATCACGTCCGGCCGTTTGTTTGATTTTTTCTTGTGCCATAATAAAAGGGATATTTATAACTAATGCAATAAACGTATATAAAATTTTATTTCTCATAGTGATTCTTATTTAATTATTTACTGTTATAAGTTCAGAAAAAATCAGTATAGTACTATTTTTGCAAGAATATGAGAAAAGCTCAGTAGTTGTTTCGGTTATACATGAAACATCGTTTACTCCTTTTTCCCGGAAAAATTTGTGATCCATAGCTTTCTATTTTTTTGTTAAGATTTCTGATTACAAAATTATTATGATAAGACAAATGGACATGTATATGATTTACGGATAATTGTACCCGAATCCCTGATTTTGAAACGAAATATATTTATTTTAGGAGCGATAGAATCTTTTTATTTGAAAATTAGTTATAAAGATTTTCAGATATAGGGGGAGATAGAGATGTTGTTCAAAACTAAAAACAGATCAATGTGCTAATCTTATGTATTATCCAAATAAATTTCGAATCGACTATGGGTCGCGAAAGCATGTCTTTTTGTGACCTTTTGTGTCTTAGGTCACAGACATTATACAAAGAAAAAACTCCTACAATACTTTGATATTGTAGGAGTTGTACATTTACTGTCCATTTCTGTCCAGCGTTTCTGTGATCCGCCTGGGATTCTCTAATAGGAGTTACCACGCTGATATTTAGAACTTTGTATTTTTAGCTTCAAGCATATCCCATGAATTATCCCACTAATTTGCTATGTGCTT
>ENA-OPBM01002045-OPBM01002045.1-human-gut-metagenome-genome-assembly--contig:-NODE-2045-length-10341-cov-1.904725_pt1 | contig 10341 bp, 10 predicted proteins | sample MGYA00241069_ERZ501454 | MGnify/ENA primary metagenome ERZ501454 (study PRJEB25962, sample SAMEA2042625) | human gut metagenome | biome: human gut; feature: human-associated habitat; material: faeces... | reverse complement strand
CAAGATGTCCAAATCCCTGGGCAACATGTATACGCTGGCGGATTTGGACAAACTGGGCCACAAGCCGTCCGCGGTCCGGTACGTACTGGCGGGGGGCTATTACCGCCGTCCGTTGAACTTTACCCTTTCCTCGCTGGAAGACGCTAAAGCCGCGCTGAACCGCCTGGCCAAATTCGACACGCAGCTCAGGAACGCCTCCGGAACGGATTCCGTTCCCTCCTATGAGGAATTCTGCGCGGCATTCCCGAAATTGGGAATTTTCCAGCCGGCATGGGACAGCCTGAACGATGACCTGAACACTCCGGAAGCCCTGGGCCATGTTTTCAGCGCCATCAAAAAGGCGGATATCCCCTCCCTTTCACCGGAGGAGGCGCTCCGCCTGCGGAATGCCTTCCATTTTATCCTGGCCGCCTTCGGCATTATTCTTCCAGAGGAGGAACGGGAGGAAGCCCCGGAAAAAGTTCGCATCCTGGCGGATCAGCGCTGGCAGGCCAAACAGAACCGGGACTGGACGGAAGCCGACCGTCTGAGGGCGGAAGTGGCAGCGCTGGGCTGGGTCATCAAAGACCGCAAAGACGGATACGACCTGGCACGCAAATAAACGAATGGACGCCTTTTCTCCCATTCCCGATCATACGGGCTTCAAGGCCAGGAACCTGTTTGCGGACGGGCAGCAAATCCTGAAAGGCGGAGCTTTCGCCAAAATAGCCCCCGGCGGCGGCGGCCCCCTTTCCCCGCACCGCCATGCCCACGCTCATTTATTCATTGTCACCCGTGGAACGGTCTCTGTCATGCTTGACGGAAAAGAAAGAACGGTTCACGAGTACGAATCCCAGCTCGTTCCCGGCGGCGTTCTGCACGCCGTCTGGAACAAAAATCAGGAACCGGCGGAAATTCTGGGCCTGACGCTGGAAACGCCCCCTTCACCCGCACCATGATGCAATGAGTTCCCGCCAGCGTACCCTGGGCCATGCAGCCGCCCTCATGACCATTCTCATCTGGGGAACGACTTTCGTCTCCACCAAGGTGCTTTTGCGGGATTTCACACCCGTCACGGTACTCTTCACCCGCTTTGTAATAGGATATGCTTTTCTCTGGTGCCTGAAACCGCGGTTTCTTCCATTCTCCGGTTGGAAAAAGGAATTCCTGTTCGCCGGAGCGGGATTGACCGGGGTTACCCTGTACTTCCTGCTGGAAAACATCGCCCTGACCTATACCTTTGCCTCCAATGTGGGGATTATCGTGGCAGTGGTTCCTTTCTTCACAGCCCTTCTGGCTCATTTCCTGCTGAAGGGGGAAGGCTTTTCCCGCCGTTTCTTCCTGGGTTTTGCCGCCGCCTTTACGGGTATCTTCCTCATCATGGCAAACGGAGCCTTCGTGCTGGAACTGAATCCGGCGGGAGACATCCTGGCTCTGGGAGCGGCCTTTGTCTGGGCGGCGTATTCCATTCTGATGAAAAAAATCGGCGTCAACACGTCCAACATGATCATCTGCACGCGCCGCATTTTTTTCTATGGCATCGCGCTGATGATCCCCGCCCTGTGGGTCCTTCCGGCAAATATGGACTGGCGTCTGATGGCAAAACCCGTCAATGCCGTTAACCTGCTGTATCTGGGCCTGTTCGCTTCCGCACTGTGCTTCCTGACCTGGAACCGCGTGGTGGAAATTCTGGGAGCCGTCAAGTCCAGCGTTTACATTTACATGGTACCGGTCGTAGCCGTGGTGGCCTCAGCCATCATTCTGGGGGAACGCCTGACCTGGATATCCCTGGCGGGGATCCTGCTTACCCTGTTCGGCGTCACGATTTCAGAGTACAGGAAAAAAACACGGAAAAGCGGGAAGAAAAGGCCATCCTGAAAGAAATCTGATTTTTCCCGTTCCGGTTCTCAATATCTTCCCCCCTTGCAGGGAAATGGACGGAAGCCGCTTTCAGGACATGCCAGGCTTATGATTTCCCGCAACGGACAAACATTCATTTATCACGTTGCGGAAAAGCTTGTCTCCGGATTAGATATCCGGCAACAACAAAGTTTCCTAAAGAAAATCCCCTCAGCTCCCGGAAACGCTTCTTTCCGCCTCTTCTTGAATGCGCGCTTCCGTCTCTTCAATCTTTTCCGAAAGATCTGCCCATTGCGTAAAACAGGTTTCCAGCTGCCGGTCCGTCTGCTGAAAACGGGAGGTAAGCTCCATGACGGCTTCCGTATCAGCCGCCACTTCCGGACGCTCCAATTGAGAAGTAATTTCCGTCTTTTCCGTTTCCAGCCGCGCTATTTCTTCTTCCAGCAGCTCCAGTTTCTCCTGAAGCGGACGTAGCAGGCGCGTCTTCTTCTGACGGATTTCCGCCTCCATGCGCCTGCGTGCCTTGCGATCCAATCCGGCGCCCGGTTCCGCCGCTCCGGAGGGGGGTGAGGCGGCTGCGGCAGCCAGGGCCTGCTCCCTCTCCACCTTTTCCAAATAATCAGAAACATTGCCCAGGTAAACGCGCGGTTTCTCTCCCGGTACAAATTCCAGCACTTTCGTCACGATGGGATCCAAAAAACTGCGGTTGTGGGAAACGATGCAGTAGGAACCCGGATATTCGGACAGAGCCTTTTGAAGCACCTGCTGGGACTGGATGTCCAGATGATTGGTCGGTTCATCCAGAATCAGGAAATTGGCCGGATGCAAAAGCATGCACACCAGCGCCACGCGGGAGCGCTCGCCTCCGGAAAGCACGCCAACGCGCTTGTGTACGTCATCCCCCCGGAACAGGAAACAGCCAAGCAGATTCCGGACCATGGGCGCAGATTCCCGCGTGGCGGCAGCTTCCACGCATTCCAGAATCGTTTTATCCGGATCCAGATCATCAGCATGCGTCTGGGAGAAAAAAGCTACCTGCGTATGGCGTCCCATGGTCACGCTGCCGGAACTGGGGGCCTCTCCGCCGGAAATAAGGCGGGAAAATGTGGATTTCCCCGCCCCGTTTACTCCTACAATGGCAATGCGGTCCCCCTTGACGATTTCAAAATCCACATTCTCAAAAACGGAAACGGAACCATAATGTTTGGAAACCTTTTCCAGCCTGACCACAGAATGGGCGCCAGCGGGAGGAGCAGGAAAGTGAAAGTTCATGACGGCATCATCCTCTTCCACCTCAATCAGTTCCACTTTTTCCAACTGCTTGATGCGGGACTGAACCAGAGAAGCCTTGGTGGCTTTATAACGGAAACGGTCGATAAATTCCTTCGTTTTGGCAATCTCCCGGTCCTGAGCCTTTTTCTGGCGCAGCAGAATTTCCTTCCGCAGCACGCTTTCAAAGACCTGTCCGGAAGTGAGGTTGTTTAGCCGGGAGAGGCTGCAATGGACGAAGCGTTCGTAATGGCCCAGGTCCAGGTCCGTTTCCGCTCCGTCGTTCAAGACGTACACTTCCCCGTGCTGGAACGGGCTCATCGTTCCGGGATCCACATTCAGGTAGGGGTCGAATTTTTGAAGGGTTACCTTGAGTCCGCAGCGTTCCAGCAGCGTGCCGATGGATGCCGCCGCCAGTCCTTTGCCGAGAGAGGAGACAACACCGCCTGTGACGAAGATATATTTCATGATTTGCTTCCTAGTGTATGTTTAATAAGATTTGTTCCACTTGTTCCGCCTGTTCCGGCGTATCCACGCCCACACTGACGTGGTCCGTCAGGATGACCCTGATTCTGGCCCCGTTTTCCAGTGCGCGCAGTTGTTCCAGGGATTCCGTCTGTTCCAGGGGAGTCGGAGCCCAGCGCACATAGTTTTCAAGAAAGTCGCGGCGGTAGGCGTAAATACCCAGATGGCGCAAGGGTGGCGCTACGCGTGGATGGCGGGCGTAGGGAATGACGGAACGGGAGAAGTACAGGGCGTCTCCGTTACGGGCAAGGGCCACTTTGACAATGTTCGGGTTGTCCAGGTCCTCCTGAGCGCTGATGGGGCAGGCGACGGTGGCCATGGAGAGGGCTTCGTCCGAGACCAGGGCTTCCGCCAGCCTGTCAATCAGGGCCGGGTCAATGAGAGGTTCGTCCCCCTGAATATTGACGACATGGGTGGCGGTAGGGAAGGAACGTACCGCTTCCGCCAGGCGGTCACTGCCGCTGGGATGGTCCGGAGAGGTCATGATGGCCCTGGCTCCAAAGGATCCGGCGGCGTCAAAAATGCGCTGGTCGTCCGTGGCGATGGCGATGGCGTCCAGGCGGGAACAGCGGCAGACGCGTTCCCATACGTGCTGGACAAGAGGTTTTCCTGCAATGGGATGAAGGGGCTTGCCCGGAAATCTGGAGGAACCCCAGCGTGACGGAATGAGGCCGATGATATGATGGGAAGTATCTGCTGCCATGGGAAAAGGAACCGCCCCGAAAGGTAGCAACTCCCTTTGAATTAGTCCAGCCTCAAGCATAGGGGCCGCCTGTTTTTCCCGGGAAGGAACAGTCAGCCGGAAATGGATGCCGTTGCGGCGGCTTGCCGTTTTTCCTGCGTTTTCCGGATCATGAGCGGCATGTATTCCTTGCGGACATGAAGGGATACATAGAGGCCCTCCCTCTTGGCGCAGGAGTAGAGTACTTTGATGATGGCCAGGGATATGATGTCCATCGCAATGGTGATGCTTTCCCCAAAGATCAGGAAAAAGAAGATTGGTTTGGTGAAATAGACGGCGGAAACATACAGGATGCCGAGCTTGTATTGATGGTTGCGGTAAATTCTACTGACGATCCATGCGTAGGTCATGCCAACGACGGACAGGATAAGGTACAGGGAAATCCCTATGTAGCCGAGCGTTTGAATCGTGGAAATGGGGCCGCTGTGCCATTGGCCGTTCCACGCAAAGGCGCTTTGGTCTTTGCTCAGGTTGTAGGCTTCTTCATACACATTGGCTTTCACGATGCTGATATCCCGTGAAAAGCCGTCTCCGAATATTTTGTCCTGAATAAAGTGTTCACGGTCATCCAGAGCCCAGCTCCACATTTCAAAGCGCCAGTTGATGGAGTCTTCGGCGTTTGCCTTGGCTTGCTCGCTGACGTCCAGGAAAGGAACGGCTGAGAGGGTGCGCTGGATGCCGAAAGGCAGAGAATGGAGCATGCCCGCAGAGGAGAGCAGCAAGAGCAATAGCACTCCGAGAACGGGAGCCAGAAGGCAGAAGAACCATCTTCTGTAAATTAGGGATATGGTGAAGAACAGGAACAGAACCTGGGCCATGGCGGAGCGAAATCCGCTTAACAGGATGCCAACGGTTCCAAGAAGAAGCAACGCCCCCCACCAGGGACGCTTGATCATCTGCCACACGGAGTAGTTGATGATGAGCAGCTGCATCACCAAGATAGAAATTCTGAGGAAGGAAGAGTTCCGGGAGTTTTCGGAGAGTGTGCCTGCGGAGCCCGCGCTCGCGGCAAGATCCGCCCCAGCGCTATCCGGAGAAAGGAGGCTCCGGGCGGTTAGGATAAGGGTAAAAACGATGGTCAGGAAAACAGCCCATTGAAGCACCTTGCCCAGTTCATGGCTGGTCGTTTTTAACGAGGACAGGCAGAGATAGGCCAGGAGGGCCTGGAGGAAAAGGATGTATCCCTTGCCTCCGTAGTAGTCTTCCAGTACATCCAGCCCCAGAGCGAAAGGGTGGCTCAGGAAGATGTAGCCCACATGCATGAACAGCACGAGGACGACAGCGTCCAGAAGGGGGGCGGAATTCCACGTCAAGGTTGAACGCCTGAGCATGGCGTTCCACAAGTAACAAGGAAGGGTTATTCCGTAAGCAAGGAGGGGAGCGTAATCCCTTAAAGAGGGGATGGGCAGGAAAAGAATGGGTATCAGTATCCACAGATACCACACTTTTTCCTTCATCAGGAATAAGGCGGCCAGGATAAAGGGGGAAACAGCCAGAACTATAGAAAGGGGATCGCCGTCCGCCGACATGATGCCGCCTATGATGGCCAGAAGAATGGCAACGACTGAAACCAGTACAATTTTAAATAAGTTACCATTCATAGGGCTACCCGTTATTCCCGAATAAAAAACAGTGGCGGGAAAGAGAGATGGATGGTGGAGTATAGGGGATTCGAACCCCTGACCTTCTCATTGCGAACGAGACGCTCTACCAACTGAGCTAATACCCCGTGGGAAATACCGGAAAGAATTTAGTTCATCCCGCGTTTGAAAGCAAGCGGAATTCGTCAGGAAAGGCAAATAAGAAGGAAGATGCCGCCTTTCCTCATCTCGTGCGGGTGTTTCATGACTGCCGGAAGCCGGCCGCAGGGAAGATGGCTATTTCCGGGAACGCCCGGCTTTTACGGAAAAGGAGGAACGCCCCGGTCTGGAAGCCGGAGGGTCTGCGGGAATGTTCAGGAGTAAAGGCAGGCGGGCCTGATGTTTCCGATTTTTGCGAAGGCCCGTTTACCGGAATTGGAGCGTCAGCGGCCCTGCTTGTTTTTAATGCGGTTTCTGAGATGGGCTTCTTCAAAAAGGCCGTCCATGTACAATCCCACGGCTTGAGCTTTTCTGAGGCTCCGGGTTGCATCCCTTAGAGCCGGAAGCGCTTCTTCATAGGATGGCGTTTTTCCTTTTTTAACAGGGGATGCTTCCACAAGGTGCCACCCCCATCGGCTTTTGAGAAGCGCCGGCTTGTCGTCCGGAACGTCTGCCAAAGCCAGACCCAGGGTTTCCTTTGCGCGGGCGGGGTTTATCCAGCCGAGTTCCCCTCCTGCGGGAGCGGAACGTTCGTCTTCACTGAATTCCCTGGCGAGCCGGGAGAAGGATTCCCCTGCCTTCAGCCGTTCCAGCAGCGTTTCTGCGGTTTGCCGGACCTGGGCTTCTTCCCTGTTCAGGGTAGCCAGGAAGATGTGCCTGGTTTTCCGCAGATCAGGAGGGGTGAGCTGGTCCCGGATCAGGTTGTAGTAGGTTTTCAGGTCTTCGTCGGACGCTTCCGCCGCCTGGGCGGTTGCCCGGTAGAGCTGTTCCGTCTGTTTGAACCTGGCCGCTATTTTTTTTTGCAATTGTTCCTGCGTCAATTTCTGGCCATGCAGGGTTTTCAGGTATTGTTCCGTGTCTCCGTCAAAACGGGACCGGATTTGTTCCACGGCGCGTGCCGCTTCCGCGTTGCGGTTGGGGAGCTGGAGGTCATTGACGCTGGTTTTCAGGCGCAGAAGGGAGGAGCCGATCAGGTCATACCTGGCCCGCGGAGCCAGGTCGCCGGGGATGTCCGGTTCATGAGTAAGTTTGATCCCGCCTTCCATATCCAGCACGGGAGGCTGGCGCAGCATTTTCAGTTCCGTAATTCTTCGGGAAAGCTGGTTGGCGGTGACGGGTTCCCCGTACACTTCCGCTATCCGGGCGGAGTTGTCTCCTGGCGGCCCCGGCAACGGTTTCAGGTACGCGTCCATCCTGCCGGCCAGAAAGCCGTGCCAGATAAACAAGTCTCCCACCAGATAGAGCAGGAAGGCTCCATAAATCACAAGCCTGAGCGTGAATTTTCCAGTGGGAGACATGGCAGGAGAAGGAGGGCAAAGAGCTTAGTTTCCGCCGCCGGAGTCTGCCAGGCGGGCGGATTCCGGAGGAAGGAAGTTGCGGAATCTCTTCTTTTCAATGCACTTCATGTAGGCTTCTTCCGGGGAGACGATGCCCTGTTGGAGTTTTTGCCAGATGGCGTCATCCATGAATTGCATGCCCATGGCCTTGCCGCCGACGATGACGTCAGGGATTTTCTGCGTGGCGCCTTCACGGATGATGGCCGCCACGGCCGGCGTGGCAAAGAGAATTTCGTTGACGGCTACGCGTCCTGGTTTGTCGCTGCGCTTCATCAGGAGCTGCGCCACGACGCCGCGGAGGGAACCCGCAAGCATGGTGCGCACCTGGGATTGCTGGTCAGACGGGAATACGTCAATGATACGGTCAATGGTTTTGCTGGCGTTGTTCGTGTGCAGGGTGCCGAATACCAGAAGGCCGGTTTCCGCCGCCGTGAGCGCCAGGGAGATGGTTTCCAGGTCGCGCATTTCACCCACCAGCACGATGTCGGAGTCTTCACGAAGGGAAGCCCGGAGGCCGTCTGCGAAGGAAGGCGTCTGGAGAGGCACTTCCCTCTGGGTGACGATGGATTTTTTATTGGGATGGACAAATTCGATAGGTTCCTCCACGGTGATGATGTGCCGGGCCTGGTTGCTGTTGATATAGTCGATGATAGCGGCCAGCGTGGTGGATTTACCGGAACCTACGGAACCCGTGACTAAAATGAGGCCGTTGGTGTAGCGGGTGAGGGGCACCACGTATTCCGTCGGCAGGCCTATTTCCTCCATGGTGCGCACCCGCGTGTTGATGATGCGGAAGCAGATGTCATAACCCAGGCGCTGTTTAACCACGGATGCGCGGTAACGGCCAAAGTCATTGGCGTAGGCGAAGTCCACGTCCCCCCGTTGCTGAAGGCGGTTCCATTCCGGGTCTTCCAGAAAGCCCCTCGCCAGCACTTCCGTGTCCTGGGGCGTGAGATTGGGCGCTTCCTCCCAGATGGGGAGAAGCTGGCCGAACCGGCGCCAGGTGGGACGGCTGTTGACGGCAAGGTGGATATCGGAACAGTCATAATCCTGTCCAAGTTTGAGATATCCGTCGACGTGGGGCAAAATGTATTCGCTCATGTTGTGAATGCAGCAAACTGATAAAGCTACATATTAACGAAAACAGAGCTTTTTTGACCAGCAAAAAATGTCTGGGAACCGATTTCTATGAAAGCGGCTTTGCCCCGTTCCGCGACGGGTGAGGAATTTCAAGAGGGGAAGTTTTGCGGAAGAGCTTCGGACGTTTGTTTCCGGGGAAGGGGAGGAATGATGAAACAGGGGGCTGGCGCGGCAGACCGGCTTTTTACGCCAGTCATGATTTATTGTTTCCTGGAAGGCAGGAAGGATATGGGGCGGCTCTCATTTAATGCCGCAGGAACATCTCCATTTTTACGGTTGCGGAGTTTCCGAACCTTTTTCAAGAAGCGGCAAAAAACCGCTGTCTTGGCCTGAAAAAATTGTTATTTGAACAGGTTGAGGAATTTTTTGCCGGCCAGGCCGATTCCCATTTTTTTCAGGGAAGGGAAAGCCAGGGTAATCAAAATTTCAACGATGAAACGGAAGATGGGGGAATTAACCCAGCTTCCGGAAGTGCGCGGCTGCGGGGGAGGGGCCGGATTGCTTTTTTTCCCCGCAAACCTGCGGATGAGAAGAACGCCTCCCACCGTTCCGACAATAGAGCCGATTACAGGCAGGGACATGGCCTTTTTTTTCAATTTACGGAAGTGGTCGGCCTGCTGCTGCGTCTTTTGCACCAGGCTGTCCGCCTCATTGACGATATCCAGCCGGGAGGAAGCCACCCGCATCAGGAGTGCGAGCTTTTCTTGAGAGCCATTTGCAGACATGATAAATCCGTTTTACGTTCTTCTGCCGTCGCTGGAGCGATAGGCGTTACATGGGTTCGGCTGAAAAGGATGAACCCCGCGGCCGCGGCCAGGAGATGAAACCCCGTGGTGACGGCAAGCCCGGCGATGATTCCCCAGAAGTACGCCATGACCACGGTCAGCAGGCACCACAGAAAAAGATAGCCGAAGAAGGCCATGAAGGCACCCATCAGGAGAAGGGCCGTTTTTTTGCCCAGCCTTTTGGACGCTTCCTTCAGTTCCAGTTTGAGCAGTGCGGCCAGGGCTTCCGCATGGGCCAGGGCTGCCGTCCCGGTTTCCCGGAGGGAACGGACCATGGCCATCCCTTCTTCCTTTTCCTCCACAAGGGGGGTGACGAAGGTTCGCTTGAGTTTGTCGATCAGTCCCATGGTCGGTTTGAAGGGGGAAGGACGCCATGCGCTCGGCGCGCATGGCGCGGAATGAGAGGAGAGGGTTAACGCCGGCGGATAAGCAGGCCGATGAGAAGGCCCACGCCCATGGCAATCAGCACGGACTGGGTGGGTTTTTCCTTCACGTATTCTTCACCCGCTTCGTGAAACTTCTTGGCCTTGTCACGGATGACTTCTCCCTTTTCCTGGGCGTAGTCGCAGATGGTGCTGGCCTGTTCCGTAGCCGCCTTGCGGATTTGGTTTACTTTAGCCGCGGCGAAAGCCCTGGCCTGTTGGAATCTGGTGACGGCAAGCTCGCGGGCGGAAGGGCAGGAGCAGGAAGTGTCGTTTGCTGCTACGGTCGTTTCAAGTTCGGTTTGGTTGTCTTGCATGGTTGATTAGAGTATTAAGGGTTGGTTCCTGTTGAAAAACATGTCGACTTACATGTTTTCGCCTCTCACATTGGAAATTATTTAGCACGCTTCCCACTATTGGCAAGTGTGTAAAGCGGCTTCACCCGGAATTGTGCGGTCTCTCAGCGGCGGCTTCCTGAAAAAC
>ENA-OPBM01002041-OPBM01002041.1-human-gut-metagenome-genome-assembly--contig:-NODE-2041-length-10368-cov-3.696790_pt1 | contig 10368 bp, 8 predicted proteins | sample MGYA00241069_ERZ501454 | MGnify/ENA primary metagenome ERZ501454 (study PRJEB25962, sample SAMEA2042625) | human gut metagenome | biome: human gut; feature: human-associated habitat; material: faeces... | reverse complement strand
TCGTCAATGGAAAGGGCCTTTGCGGCATAGGTCTCGGCCCCGGTGCAGACAGTGACCCAGTGGCCCGGCACAAAGCACCGGGCGCGGTACTCGTCCAGACAGTCGAAGGCCGGGCAGAGACCCAGCAGTTCCCGGGCGATGGCCCCGGCCAGTGCCGCCCGGCTCACCGGTGCAGGCCCGCCGGGGTAGAGACTGCCCGCGATGGGCCGCAGCTCCTCGGGCCAGTCCTCCGGGCGGGAGGTCAGGTTCAGGCCGATGCCCACCACCAGCCATTCCAGCTGGCCGCTCTCGATGTCGGCCCCGGCTTCCGTCAGGATACCGCAGACCTTCTTGCCGTTATAATAGAGGTCGTTGACCCACTTGATGCCCAAGTCCAGCCCGCAGAGCCGCTTCACAGCCCGGCAGACGGCCACCGCCGCGCTGACGGTGACGGCCTGCGCCTCGGTCATGGGCAGGCCGGGCCGCAGCACCAGCGAGAGATAGATGCCTTTCCCCGCCGGGCTCTCGAACCGCCGCCCCAGCCGGCCCCGGCCCGCCGTCTGCTGACTTGTCAGCACCATCGTACCGTGGGGCGTACCCTCGAGGGCCAGCGTCTTGGCCGTGCGGTTGGAACTTTCCAGCTTGTCGTAGAGGTAGATGGGGGCGTCGTACTCCCCCACCGCCTCGGCGCAGAAGGGGTCGCCGCCCGCCAGCCGATAGCCCCGCCGGGGGGCGGCTTCCAGCGCATAGCCCTGAGCCGCCAGTGCGGCCGCAGCCTTATGGACAGCAGCGCGGCTCACCCCCAGCTGCTGCGCCAGCTGCTGGCCGGAGATGCATTCGCCCTGGGCGGCGGAGAGCGCCGCCAGAAGTGCCTGTTTTGTGGCAGAGGCCATCGTGTTTTCTCCTTTGTGAGGTTTGATAAGGCCATTCTACCACATTTTCAAAATTTTTCCCACGATTTTGCAGGTTTTGGCCCCGCTGGTTCGTATAGATAGACAGCGAACTTGAAATGCCGGGCAGAAAGGAGGCGAAGAGCAGCCATTGAATGCACTGGAATTTGACAGGCTGGTACAGAAGTACCAGTCCCTCGTCTACACCATCTGCCGTCAGCTGGTGGCAGATGAGGGCTATGCGCAGGATCTGACGCAGGAAACTTTTCTCTCTGCATGGCGGAGCATGGACCGCTGTCCTGCCGGATACGAAAAGCAATGGCTGGCCCGCATCGCCTCCAACAAAGCCAAGGATTACTTACGCAGCGCCTGGGCGCGCCGGGTGAACACCCCCGGCGACGATGTGCTTGCACTTGAGGGCGCACCGCCCGGCAGCGAGCCGGAAGCGCAGGTGCTGGAAGCTCTGGGCGAAGAGGAGCTGACGCAGCGCATCCTCGCTCTGCGGGAGCCCTACAAGACGCCCTGCCGCCTCATGCTGCTGGAACAGCACACCGCCGCCGAAGCCGCCCGGCTCTGCGGCAGGCCCCAGAAAACAGTGGAGGCGCAGGTCTTACGGGCAAAAAAGATGCTGGCCGCGCAGCTGAGCGCCGCCGGAAAGGAGGGCTTTTGAGATGGAATTGTTCCGTGAAGACGGCTGTCTGAGCGACGAAGGGCTGCACGCCCTCACCGCCGGGCAGCTGGACGAGCTGGGACGGCTGGAAGCCGCCGAACATCTCGCCTACTGTGACAAATGCACCGACCGTTACACCGCACTTCTGACCGCCGACGCCCTCACCGACCCGCCCCGGGATGTCCGCCGTACCGTGATGAGCACCATCTGGGTGCGGCTGATGCAGAGCACCTATGGCCGGGCTGCGGTGGCGGGCGTCGCCGCTGTGCTGGCGCTGACCATCTGGCGCACCGGTGCGCTGACCTTCGTCACCGACCACGGCAGCGACCTGCAGGCTCTCCTGCCCACAGTCCAGGTCACCCTGCCGGAAAAACAGCCCCCGAAGATTCTGCCCGAAAAGCTGGGCAGGCCCGTGACTTCCCGCCCCGGCGAGAACATCTATACCCGCGTTTCCTCTGTGCTGGAAAGCCTGCTGAACGCGGCAGAAAACATAAAATCATAAAACAAGGAGATCGTTATGCTGAAAAACGGATTTTTGACCTTCTGCTGTGCGTTTATCCCCGGCGCAGGCCAGATGTATCAGGGTTACATGAAGCGGGGCCTCTCCCTCATCCTCACGGCCTGCCTCATCGGGATGGTGAGCTCACTGCTCAACCCGGTACTGCTCCTGCTGGTGGTGGTGTGGATGTACAGCTTCTTTGACACCTTCAACCTCCGGGCGCAGATCATCGCGGACACCGCGCCGGAAGACGACTACCTCGTCCACTTCGACCCCCGCGACAGGCGGCTGGCCCGGGCTCTGCTGGACAGCCACAAGCTGGTGGGCTGGCTGCTCATCGCCTTCGGTGCGCTCATCGCCTACCAGAACCTCATCATGAACACTCTCGGCGACCTCGTCTACCGCTGGGGCCACTCCTCCCCCGTTTTCCGCGCCCTCTATCTCGTCATGGACAGCCTGCCGGATGTGGTGGTCTGTGTGGTCCTCATCGTCTGCGGCGTCTGGCTGGTGAAAGGCCCCCATCCGGCCAAAAAGCCGGATGCTTCCAAGGATGTCCCCGAGGATGCCGATTTCTGCGAGTATCACGCCGACGAGCCGGACAACGCTGCTCTGCTCTCTTCTCCGGCAGCGCGCGAAAACGAAGCCGAGGACATCAGCTCCGACGACCAGTGACCCTGAACACAAGAAAGCCTGTGCAGCCTCCCGGCCCGGGAGCGTCTGCACAGGCTTTTTCGTTTGAAGAGAGGGGCTTACTGTACGCCGGTCAGCTCAGCCAGCTTGTGGTAGATCTCGGTGTTGTCGAAGACGCCGCGGAACTTCTCCGCACCAGCGCCCAGCGCATAGATGTTGACCATCGCGCCGGTGTGGGCGTAGGTGGTGTGGTCCATGCCGGACTTGTGGTTGATGGTGTGGCAGATGGCCATGCTGAAGGGGATGTAGGTGCCGTAGAGCTCATAATCCTGCTGGCTCATCTCCTTCTGGGAGGAAGCGCCGACTTCCAGCGTCCGCTCGTAGGCTTTGCGCAGGTTCTCCACCTCGTAGTCGGTCAGCAGCAACTTGCCTGCACTGGCAGCATCGGGGTCGGTGGGCAGGGTCAGGCCGAAGTTTGCCTTCACGTCGGCCATGGCGGCCTCGAAGGGAGTCTTGTTGGCGATGTAGCCCTTCACATAGGTGGAGTCGAACTTGGCGTAAGACATCTTCTGGTGGGTGAGGTTGGTCAGGAAGGTGTCGTAGTTGGTGGTCTTGTAGCCGATGGCCATGCCGCCGGTCTCGTGGTCGGCGGTGACAAGGATCAGGGTCTCGTTGGGGTGGGCGTTGTAGAAGTCCACAGCGGCCTGCACGGCGTTGCTCATCTCAAGCACATCGTGGATGGAAGCGGCGGCATCGTTGGCATGGCAGGCCCAGTCGATCTTGCCGGACTCGGTCATCAGGAAGAAGCCCTTCTTGTTGTCCAGCAGCTCGATGCCCTTCCTGACGTAGTCGGTCAGCTGCCACTCTCCTGCGGCGGCGTCCATGGCGTAGTTCATGGCCTTGCCGTCGGCCAGATTTTCGGCAATGATCAGGGTCTTGCCTGCGCCTGCGGTCAGGGCGGCAGCGCCTGCCTGCGTGGTGACCACATTGTATCCGGCCTGAGCAGCCACCTCGTGGTTGTTGGGGCCGGTGCCGTCGCCGTTCACCTTCTGGAACTCGCCGCCTGCGAAGTACTCGAAGCCAGAGGCGGCCAGCTCTTTGCCGATGGCGTAGTAGTTCTTGCGGGTCTTCTGATGTGCATAGAAGGCGGCAGGGGTGGCGTGGTCGATATTGACGGTGGACACGACGCCCACCTTGTAGTTCTTCTGGGCGTGGAGCTTCTCGGCGATGGTCTCATACGGCACATCGCGGGTCCACGGACACATATTGATGACGCCGCTCTCGGTCTTGTGGCCGGTGGCGATGGAAGTGGCAGTGGAAGCGGAGTCGGGGCAGAAAGAAGTGCTGTCGTAGGTGGTCACACTGCCCACCTCGGGGAACTGGGTGAAGCTCAGCTCGCCCTCGACGACAGCACCGTTGTTCTCCACCGTACCCTTATAGAATCGGGCGGACTGTATCTGGGCCGTGCCCATGCCGTCGCCGATGAAGAGGAAGACATACTTGGGTTTGCCGCCGAACACGCCCAGCAGTCCGTTCTCTTCCTCTGCTGCGTTGGCGGCATTGGGGGCAGCGGCGTTGGCAGCGGCAGGCGCTGCGGCCAGCATACCGGCGGCGGATGCAACGGCACCGACCTTCAAAAAGCTGCGGCGGGACATTTTATTCTCTTTCATGCGAAAGTCCTCTCTTTCCATGAGCCTCATGGCTCCTTCTCTCTTTTTCGATTTACCGGGAACGGCCTTATTCTACCGCCGCAGCCGCCCGGCCCGAAACCATACGGACGCAAAATCGGCGTAAAACCCCGGCGGCGGCTTTGGGCCGTCTGTAAAAAAGAAGACTTCTGCTGAGCAAAAAGCGCCCCTCCGGTAAAACGGAAAGGCGCTTTTGTATGTTACAGGTCAATTATGCGTTGAACTTTTCCTCGTCCAGCAGACCCTCGCTCTTGGCCACGCAGATGCTGGCGACAGCGTCGCCCACCACGTTCAGGGAGGTGACGAGCATCTCGATGGGGCGGTTGATGGCGAGGATGAGGGAGTATGCCAGCAGGGCGCTGTCATTCACGAAGCCCGCACCGGACAGGATGGTGAAGAGGATGACGGCCCCTGCGCCGGGGGCGGCAGGCGTCCCCACCGAGGCCAGCAGAGCCAGCAGCGCGACCACGACCAGCTGGGCGGGAGTAACGGTGTAACCGGCGCAGCCTGCGATGAAGACGGTGGCCACCACCTGCATGATGGCGGTGCCGTCCATGTTGATGGTCATGCCCAGAGGCAGGACGAAGGAGGCGATGGACTCATCGACGCCGAAATCCTCGGTGCAGACCCTGATGTTCAGGGGGAGAGTGGCTGCGCTGGAAGAGGTGGAGAAGCCGAAGACGGCCACGTTGGCGATCTTCTTAATGAAGGTGATGGGGTTCTGCTTTGCGCCCAGCGCCACCACCAGAGGATAGGCCACCAGCAGGAAGACGAAGAGCAGAACCACCGTGACCACCACATACACCAGAGCGGGCTTGAGGTAATCAATGCCGTAGATGGCGAAGGTGCGGGTCAGCAGCACGAAGACTGCAAAGGGCGCGAAGTTTGTGACAACGAAGTTCAGGAAGACCACCACCACGTCGTTCACCTCGCCCAGCAGGCGGCGGAGGGTGGAAGTACGGCTCTCACCCAGCACATTCATGCTCAGGCCTACAGCCACCGCGAGGAAGACGGAGGAAAGAACAGCGTTGTTGCTGCCGAAAGCCGTGACGATGTTGGAGGGGATGACATTCAGCACCACGTTCAGTGGGTTGGAACCGGTGGAGCCGGCGGCTTCCGTCAGGCCCTCGATGTGAGCGTTGAAGAGACCCATGGAATAGGTGGCATAGCCCACGCATCCGGCCAGTGCCAGCGCCATAAAGGAGCAGAGCAGGAACCAGAAGAGGGTCTTGGCCGAGATGCGGCCCATGGTGCGGGTATCGGCGATGCTGCCGATGGCCAGCGCGATGGAGGTGAAGACCATCGGGATGATGACCAGCTGCAGTGCTTTGATGAAGAGCTGGCCGATGATGTAGAAGAGGCCGAGCGCACGTTCCGCGCCCTCTGCGGTGATGTCCTGGAAGAGCAGGTCGTTGATGGTCTGCCAGATGCCGCTGTTGCCGGAAGCCACGAGCTTTTCGCGCAGCATTATAAAGGCAAAGCCTGCCGCCAGACCGCAAACCAGAGACACCGCCATCTTTCTTGCCAGTGCCGCGCCGCTGTTCTTATTTTTTTCCATACGATTTTCCTCACTTTTGTCCATTTCCCAGTGTGTTTCGCTCACATTCGACCTATCCTACCACGGCAAACTATTGGACGCAAGGGAAAAATCGGCTTTTCAGGCGATTTTTTCGCAAAAGTATGACGCATGAAAATTTGATGTAAAAATTACGTTTTGGATAAAAGACTAAAAGAAAACCTCTCCGTCACGCCTACGGCGTGCCACCTCCCCTATCGAGGGGAGGCCTTGGCATTCCGTAAAGCTTCACCTTTTCGCCAGAGGCTCCCCTACCAGGGGAGCTGTCGAGCGGCAGCGAGACTGAGAGGTTATTTCTTATGTATTGTCTGCGCCCAGCTCTGCGGCTTCCAGCACCTTGATGCCTTCGGCCTCGAACGCGGCGCGCAGAGCCTCGGCAAAGCCGGGGCGCGGCACCTTGTTCTTGACGCAGAGGGTGATGATGCCATGCAGGCTGGTGCATTCCAGACCGATGGAAGCGCCGTCCGCCGGCACCCAGGTCTGGAAGTCCTCGATGTACCGGGTCAGCTCCGGGCTGGACGGGGCGAAGGGGTCGCCCAGATAGCTCACCCAGAAGTCCGCCGGGAAGCCGCTGATGTACTCGCCCATCTGGAAGATGCGCTTTTTGATGCTGAGGCTGGCTTTCTGCTGGTAGACCCGGTAGACCCAGCCCATCTGCTCCGCAATACGGAACAGTTTTCGCTCAGCGGAAAGGTTCTCTTTCAGGTCAGCGTCCACGCCCACGGCCACTTCGGCCAGCGGGGCATCTGCCGTCAGCGGCAGCTTGCGCTGGAAGGATGCCACGCAGTTGTAGAGGGCGTTCGGCGCACCCAGCGCATCGCGGGCGTCTGTCGAGTAGCTGTAGAGCACCTCGTCCTTGTCCAGATACGCCTGCACCGCCTTACAGAGCAGGGCCGTGAGGGTACTGAAGGGCTTGACGCCGCAGCGGAGGGCGGCGTCCACAAGCCCCGCCTTTTCCAGCCGGATGCGGCAGCAGGTGGGCGTCTCTTCAAATGTCTGCACCACGGGGCGCTGCATATCGTTGGCCACCTGACTCTCGGGGTACTTTGCAAGGATTTCCTCGATGTCGTAGGCAGGGTCCGTCTCAAGGGTCTGGCCCTCGAAAGCCGTGCCGTACCGCAGGTTGCAGTAGAACTGCAGCACCATGGTCATGAAGGGTGCTATGCCCCGGCCATCGGTCAGAAAGTGGAACCAGTCAAAGTAGACGACTTTCCCCTCATAGCTCAGGGCAACCGTAAAGCCGTTCTCGTCCGGAAATTCGGGCTTTGCGCTGCCCTGCCGCACCGGGCAGGGGGCGTCCGACGGCTCGAGGTGGAGCAGCTTTTTCTCCCACACCGGCTTCTGGAAATAGTAGGGTGCCTTTGCCCGGGCCGCATCCAGAGCCTGCTGCAAAAGCGCACCGTCCACGGCATCTTTCAGCGTGACCTGATAGCGGCAGTTGACCATGTTTTCGCGGTAATAGTAAACGATACCCTGAAAAACAGAGCGCTGTTCGGCATCCATTCCTTATTCCCCCGCGTGTGCGGCCAGATAGTCGGCCAAATCGCTGACGGTGACGAAGTTGCGCAGCTCCTTTTCGGGGATGCGCAGGCCGAAAGTCTCCTCCAGGTCGGCGACGACGGTCAGGATCTCCATGGACGACAGGTCCAGATCGTCCATCAGGACGCTGTTCTCGTTGACATCCTCGGGGGAAATCTCTGCAACATCTTCCAGAATTGCAAGGATCTGGGACACGATCTCGGTTCTTTCCATAGTTTGAATCTTCCTTTCGTAATTCCATTAAAGGCGGCTGCGGCTCTTTTCCAGTATTCCGCAGCCTGCCCGGTTTATTCTTACTTGCGCAGCAGCTTGCCGGTGCCGGTGCGGGGCAGAGGCTCGGTGCTGAACTCCACGGCGCTCATCCGCTTGTAGAGCGGCAGGGTACGGTTGGTCTCGGTGATGAAGTCGCGGACGATCTGCTGGTCGGCCTCGCCGCAGTAGATGACGGCACAGATCTTCTTGCCCTTCTCCCTGACGATGCATTCCTTGACGGCCTCGCACTTGGACAGCAGATTTTCCAGTTCTTCGGGGCTGACGTTCTCACCGTTGTCGAGGATGATGATATTCTTCTTGCGTCCGGTAATGTAATAGAAGCCGTCCTCGTCCACACGGGCCAGGTCTCCGGTGTGGAACCAGCCATCAGCGTCGAGGACTTCTGCGGTGGCCTCGGGGTCCTTGTAATAGCCCAGCATGACGCAGCCGCCGCGGATGCAGATTTCGCCCGTCTCGTCCAGCTTGTACTCGGCGTGGTCGTCGGGCTTGCCCACGGCGCGGATGTGCTTTTCGTCCTGCTCGTAGTTGATGATGCCGTCGCCGCAGGTCTCGGTCATGCCGTACACCTGAGTGATCATCATGCCCTGCTGTGCCAGCTCGGCCAGCATGGCGCCGTCAAACATGGCAGAGGAGCCGCAGGGGTTCCAGACGCCGTTCAGGCGGGCGCGGCGGCCCCGCTTGACGTCTTTGTAGATGGCCTCCATCAGCATGGGAGCCACAGCGATGGCATCGCTGTGCATCAGGCCGAGGTCGCGGTAGAAGTCGCGGATGTCGGCGGAGAGGTTCAGCGCCCAGCCCTTGCAGGCCCAAACGAAGAGGCAGATGAACGTACCCAGATGGAACAGGGGCAGGATGGCGAAGTTGCTCAGGACGTCGTTTTTGTCCTCGGGCATATGCTCGTGCTTATAGTCCAGCATGGCGTCGCCGAATTTGACCTGGCACTCCACAGTGGTAAAAAAGTTGTGCTCCGAGAGCATGACGGCCTTGCTGCGGCCGGTGGTGCCGGAAGTGAACATCAGCACCATCAAATCATCATGGCCCACGCAGTCAACAAGCTCTGCAGGCGCGCTGTCCTTGAAGGCGTCCATCGGACGGAGTTTATCGCCGTAGGCGGCCTCGATGTCGGGGCGGCAGCCATAGTCGATGCCGTCGTTGACGATGAGGGAAGGCTCGACAAGGCCCAGCTCATATTCCAGCTCGGGCCAGGTCTTTTTCTGGTTGATGGTCACGACGACGGCCCCGGCGAGGATAGCGCCGAAGCTGTTGACACCGTACTCATAGCAGTTGCGGCTCATAATGCCGACACGCTTACCCTTGATGTCGGGGATATTCTCCTTAAAATAAGTAACGGCCCTGCGGATGTCCTGCACATACTGAGCGTAGGTCTTTTCCACCACAGTCTTGCCATCGGCGGCCACATAGCGGAAAGCCACCCGGTCGGGGTACTGCTTCGCCATGACGTCCGTGATGAGCTCATATACAGTATTTATCATTTTTGTCGCTCCTTGCTGTTTTTCTTTATTGCAGCGAAACGCCGGCATTTGACATATTCTGCCTCAGAGTAATAATACCTGTTTCGGCAGAGAAATGCAACTACGCGGCGTATCCTTTTCACTGTTTCTTCTTACTTGTTACTTGCGCAGCAGCTTACCCAGAGCGTTGCGGGGCAGGGGCTCAACGGTAAACTCCACGGTACTGATGCGCTTATACAGCGGCAGGCTGCGGTTCACCTCGATGACGAAGGCTCTGACCTCTTCCTGCTTATCCTCAGGGCAGTAGATGACGGCACAAATTTTCTGGCCCTTCTCCTTCACGATGCACTCGGTGATGGCCGGGCAGAGGGCCAGCTTCTTTTCCAGCTCTTCGGGGCTGACGTTCTCGCCGCTGGCGAGGATGATAAGGTTCTTCTTGCGGCCGGTGATGTAATAGAAGCCTTCCTCATCCATCCGGGCCAGGTCGCCGGTGTGGAACCAGCCGTCGGCGTCGATGACCTCTTCCGTGGCCTCGGGGTCCTTGTAGTAGCCCAGCATCACGCAGTCGCCCTTGATGCAGATCTCGCCGGTCTCGTCCAGCTTATACTGAACGTGGTCGTCGGGCTTGCCCACGGCACTCATGTGCTTTTCGACCTGCGTAAAGTTCAGGATGCCGTCGCCGAAGGTCTCGGTCATTCCGTAGCACTGGTTGACGACGAAGCCGTTCTGGGCCAGCTCCAGCAGCATCTTGGGGTCGAGGGCAGCGGAAGAGCAGCACAGGTCCCACAGGCCGTTCAGACGGCTGACGCGGCCACGCTTCATGTCATTGTAGATGGTCTCCACCAGCATGGGGGCCGAGGCCATAACGTCGCTGTGCATCAGGCCCAGGTCGCGGTAGAAGTCGCGGATATCGCCGCAGAGGTTCAGAGCCCATCCGGCAGGCGGGTAGGACATAACGCAGACGAAGCAGGCCATGTGGAAGAGGGGCAGCAGGGTCATATGGCTCAGCGGCAGCTTCTGGCCTGCCGGGAGGCGGTTGGTGATCCAGTTCTCTGCCACCTCCGAATAGGTGTGCAGGCTGGCGCACATATTCCGCTCCGAGAGCATGACGCCCTTGCTGCGGCCGGTGGTGCCGGAGGTGAACATCAGCAT
>ENA-OPBM01002033-OPBM01002033.1-human-gut-metagenome-genome-assembly--contig:-NODE-2033-length-10420-cov-2.126001_pt1 | contig 10420 bp, 7 predicted proteins | sample MGYA00241069_ERZ501454 | MGnify/ENA primary metagenome ERZ501454 (study PRJEB25962, sample SAMEA2042625) | human gut metagenome | biome: human gut; feature: human-associated habitat; material: faeces... | reverse complement strand
TGATTTGCTTAGAAATGGTAATTCAAGCCGACACCGAAGCCGTCTTCGCTGGATGTCTTATCTCTGTCATAATAGGTATAGTTCACGTCAAGGTCGAAAGAGGTGGGAACGAGGCCAAGCCGGAGACCCACTTTATATTCTCTTTCCTCGGAAGATAATTTCAGTCCGCCATACGCATCAAGAGGACCTATGACATTTGTTCTTCCTTCCAGAAGTCCGTAAACTTTTGCGTCTCTGTCATAATAATTTCTGTTGCCTAAACCAAGGTATACATGGCCCAGTTTATACTTGGCGTAAATATCCGTTTCATTTCCGCCATGATTCCAGTGTCTGTATTCCGCACCGACAATAACTTTACTGACAGGCGAAATTTCGATATGGGCGCTGTGGATACCGTCTTTTGCTCCGTTGTAGCCATAGCCGACTTCCGTTTCCAGAACCGGTACGCCGGGAATCAGCGCCTGGGCAGAATATGCTCCGCTGAATACGGTAAGCACCGCTGCCGCGAATAACAATTTCTTCATAACAGTCTCTCCTTTCTGCAGATAATCTTTTCTCTATTATAAATCAAGAATAGAAAAAATTCCATCTATTATCTTATAGAATTTGGGCATGGGTTGGACAATCCAATTGCCCCCCTGATAAAAGGAACAGTTGTTTATGGAATGCAGGTGTCGTTCTGTATTATAAGGCAATCGCTCTTGCGAAATGTTCTTTCAGGACCTTGACGGATGCCTGGAGTTCTTTTTGCTCGTCATCTGTCAGATGCAGCTCAATGATGTCTTCCACGCCGTCTTTTCCGATTTTGACGGGAACGGAAGCGAAACTGTCTTTTATGCCGTACGGACCGTCAAGGTAAACGGAGCAGGGGAGGATCTTGTGTTCATTATGGTAAATCGCGCGGACCAGTTCTGCTGTCGCTGAGGTGACGCCGAATTCAGTGCAGCCTTTTGTCGTATTTTCGATATATCCTTCCTTGTGGACTTTGTCGAGAATGACTTCTTTGGCGTCCATATGATAAAGCTCCGGTTTTTCTGCCAGGAGTTCATCGATCGGTTTGCCGGCGACTGTTACATGGCTCCAGGGAATCATGGAGCTGTCCCCGTGTTCACCTAAGAGATAAGCGGTGAGGGAGCGGCGGTTTACTTTCAGCTGGGTAGACAGCTGCATCTGCAGCCGGGCAGAGTCGAGAGCCGTTCCCGAGCCGATGATTTTTTCCTTTGGCCAGTCCAGTTTGTACTGGAGGTATTCGGCGATAATATCACAGGGATTGGAAATGGAAATAATAATTCCGTCAAATCCCGATTCTTTAATGAGCGGAATAAATTCTTTACTTGTGGCGACGGCGCTGTCCATCATGTCAAGGCGTGTCTGTCCCGGAAGACGGGGTGTGCCTGACGCATTGATGAGTATATCGGCATCCTTCATGTCAGCTGCGGTGCCTGCGTACGCCTCAAAATGATGGGGCTGGTAACTTACTGCGTCCAGCAGGTCAAGTGATTCGCCATGGGCCTTGTCATTATTAATATCATAGAAAACCACTTCGTCAGCCAGTCCCTGCACTGCGAACTGGAGTGCCAAATGGGAACCTACGTTTCCCGCACCGATGATGCCGATTTTTCTTGTTTTAATTGCCATTTCTTCTATCCTCCTGTTTCTCCTTTGTGAATGATCATTCTTTTGGATCATAATTTAAACCAATTATACTCTCTCAAACCGGATGAGGCTACCTTCTTTTAGCAGCGGAGGAATATGTTCGGTGAAAAAGAGATGATTGCGGGAAATTGCAGGACATGGCATAAAATATTCCCAGGCAGGTAGCCAAACGGATTACAGGGATATCGTTTTAAAATTTTTGACAATCAGAATTCTTTAGGGCATCAGCACATTCTGAATGATCTAATTACCCTATGATAAATTGATTACTATATATTGTGTTTTAAAAATATATTGACACAAGATGTTGAATAGAATAATATAGATATACAAAATAACCGAAATAGAATCGGTGAAATAAAGAGAGGGTATTGATTATGGAACATTGGTATGACAATGAAATCAGCCGGGGTATTTTAGAGGCGAAATATTATCATGAAGGCGAGACGACGCCGCAGCAGTTCATCGACAGAGTAAGCTCCGTATTTAAGGGGGATTTTCGTGAACGTATGAAAAAATACATCACAGACGGAGATTTTTCTCCTGCCGGAAGGACGCTTTATGCGGCAGGTTCGAGGGGCAAATTTAAGGTATCCATGTCAAACTGCTATATCCTGCCGTCACCGGAAGATAATCTGGAATCCATTTTTCATTCCAATTATGAAATTGCCCGTATTTTTTCCTATGGCGGCGGGATCGGGATCAATATTTCCAATCTCCGTCCTGCAGGAAGCCGTGTACATAATGTGGCACGTACTTCCACCGGTGCCGTTTCTTTCATGAAAATTTTTAATACTACCGGCGAAGTGATCAGCCAGAACGGCCGCCGCGGCGCGCAGATGGTGGGACTCAACTGCAGCCATCCTGATATTTATGAATTTCTCCATATCAAGCAAAATGAAGAAAAGCTGTCCAGCATGAATATCAGCATTCTTTTTACTGACGAATTTATGGAAGCTGTGCGGGACGATAAAGAGTACACCCTCCGTTTCCATGTAGAATCGACCGGTGAAAATATCGAAAGGACGATCCGTGCCCGTGATTTCTTCCGTGAGTTTTGCGAAACCCAGTGGGATTGGGGCGATCCGGGGGCGCTTTTTTCGGATCGGCTGAATGATTACCATCTGCTTGCAGGATATGATGAGTATCAAATTGAAATCACGAACCCCTGCGGCGAGTTCGGCGGCAACGCGTACAATGCGTGCAACTTGGGCAGCATCAATCTGTACAACATGATCGATGATAAATTCGGCAATGCACCGTCTTTGAATGAGGAAAAATTCAAGCAGGCGGTTTATGACGGCATTATTGCTCTTGACAAGATCGTCTCTTACGGTTATGAAACGCAGCCTCTGGATGAAAACAGAACCTGCATTGATGACTGGCGCTCTTTGGGGCTGGGACTCTTCGGCGTGGCCGATGCGCTTGTGGCGATGAAACTGGCTTACGGAAGCCGGGAAGCAAGCGCATTTATGGAAAATGTGATGAAGATCATGCTCCTTTCCGCGCTCCGCTCTTCCTGTGACAGGGCAAAGATGAAAGGTACTTTCGGACGTTACCGCCGGGAAGCGACGGAGAAATCGCCGATTATACAAATGGTAAAAGAGCTGGACGGCGGTCTTTATGAAGATATCCGAACTTATGGTCTGCGGAACGGCACGCTCCTTGCCATCGCACCGACAGGAACCATTTCCCTTCTGATGGGAAGTTTTTCCGGCGGCTGTGAACCGCTTTACAAAATTTCTTATGAACGTTCCACACACAAGATGGAAGAAGTGAACGGCAGTTTCCGCGTGTATGCCCACAGTGTAAAAGATTTGCTCCGGTACCATCATCTGCCATTGACTTTGACGGATGATGAAATACGGGAAAAGTTCCCCTGGGTCATTGAAAGCCATGATGTTTCCTTTATGGATCGTGTAGCTATGCAGGCGGTCATGCAGAAGTATGTAGATAATTCCATTTCCAGCACGGTGAATTTGAAAAATGACGCTACGCCCGAAGATATCTACGATATTTACCTGGCGGCATGGGAAAGCGGATGCAAAGGCATTACTGTTTTCAGAGACGGATGCCGCCGGGGAAATATTCTCGGCGTTGCCGCAAAGGAAGAAGAGAAAGCCGATGGACCAAAGCCGGCAGAAGGGCAGCCGGTTTGTCCCGAATGCGGCGGAAAGAATATCCGTGTGGAAGGCCATTGTGCTGCCTGCAGTGACTGTGGCTGGTCCGCCTGTAGTGTCGTATAAATGAAATAGAACAGGAAGATTCCGTATGAACCGGCGGGCGTTTTTGCATGGGAAAATGAAAGGAACTTTAGCGTTTCTTGTGAAATCAGACGCAGAATTATATAATTAAAGAAGACAAACCGGGAATCAATAGTGAATGAAAATGAAAAGACTGGAGATATAAGCTTTAGTAAGGAGAGGATTCCCGGCGGAGAGATTATCCGTAAACGGAAAAGGAGGACTCACTGATGAAAGGTTATGCAATGCTCAAAATCGGCTCTGTAGGCTGGGTTGAAAAAGAAAAACCCGCCTGCGGCGCCATGGACGCTATCTGTAAGCCGCTGGCTATCGCCATCTGCACTTCTGACGTACATACCGTATGGGAGGGTGCTGTCGGTGAACGGCATGACATGATTCTCGGGCATGAATGCTGCGCGGAAGTGGTGGAAGTCGGCGCGGATGTAAAAGATTTCAAGCCGGGCGACCGTGTTCTTGTTCCCGCAATCACCCCCGACTGGAATTCACTGGAAGCCCAGGCCGGATACGCGATGCATTCCGGCGGCATGCTGGCAGGCTGGAAATTTTCTAATTTTAAAGACGGTGTGTTTGCGGAATATTTCCATGTGAATGATGCTGACGGAAATTTGGCGAACTTGCCGAAAGAAATTAATGTGGTAGATGCGTGCATGCTCTCCGATATGGTTCCTACCGGATTCCACGGTGTGGAACTGGCCGATGTGCAGTTTGGCGATGTGGTGCTTGTCATCGGCATCGGCCCTGTGGGGCTCATGGCGGTAGCCGGAACAAATATGCGCGGCGCTGCCCGGATTATTGCCGTAGGCAGCCGCCCCGTATGCGTAGAAGCGGCAAAGAAATACGGAGCATCAGATATCATAAATTATAAAAACGGTCCCATTGAAGACCAGGTCATGCGGCTCACCGACGGTAAAGGTGTGGATCGTGTCATTATTGCGGGCGGTACGGTGGATACATTTGCGTCCGCAGTGAAAGCATTGAAGCCGGGCGGAAAAATCGGTTCTGTGAACTATCTGGGAAGTGGAGACAGTATCCGTATCCCCCGTGTGGAATGGGGGGTAGGCATGGGGCATAAAGCCATCGTTGGCGGACTTATGCCCGGCGGCAGACTCCGTATGGAAAAGCTGGGCGCCCTTGTGGCGGCAGGAAAACTGGACGTAAGCCTTCTTTCCACCCATGTATACGAAGGTTGGGATAAGCTTCCCGAAGCGCTTCAGATTATGAAAGATAAACCGGCGGACGTGATTAAGCCGGTAGTGGTTTTGGAAAGATGAAAAGTTAGGATATAGTTCAGTCAGTACAAAGGTGAATAAATCAGTGTTTTCTTAGTATAATGGTGATGAAGTAAAAGACTCCTATTGTTCTTCATACGGGTTTCGGTAGGAGCCTTTTATTTGTTTTTCACGGATCTCTATTTTTCTTTGCCTGCAAGAGTGATAATAACGGTAAATGGACACTATTGAGAAGGTGTCATCCCAAGTAAATGTGAAAGAGCTGTTATTGTGATGAGCTTTTGCGGATTGTGGATAGAGAATTCTTTTTGATCAGTGCAGCTGACAACGTACAGGTATCCATTATGGAGAGATTTATATGACTTTTAAGGGTATTTTAGATGGCGCATTATTGAGAAAAAGTATTTGCGTTGCCTTATTATTTGCTGTATTTGTATTACTGCTGAAAAGTACAGGAACAGTATCTGCCGATTTATTATCGCAAAAAAAGATACTTGTAGGGATGACCATTACAATGGCATTCGTCAGTTATTTAGTATCGTGCAGCAAGAATTTATTAGGATGGGTAACCTTTTTTAGTCTGCTGTATGGGTCTACTGCATATATAAAATTATTTACCGGCGCCGTATTGCGGGGTAATGAGATATCTTCCGCCATCGCATTGGGCGTTATGATTGGAAGTTTTTTGATTATTGTCTTCGCCATTCGTACGGTTTTTAAGAATAAAGTTATCAGTTGCATACTGTATGGGATATCATATGTTTTAGGGATGGCGGCGATTCTATTTCCTTTGTTATTTTTTTGTTATTATTTGGCAACGGGTGCACTCTTATCATCAGATATTTTATTGACGCTTTTTCAAACAAATACAAATGAGATAGCATCTTATTTAAAAGGACAGGATTTATTTAGGTGGGGGGGTACGCTTTTATTAATATGTGTCTGCATGATATTTTTTTGTTATTTTAACCGATTAGTATATTTTGGTGTTTCAGTGAAAAGACTGATTTCTTGTGGAATTCTTATCTTGATTATGTGTATTTTTATTGTACCTAAGGCGGGACAAAATGCTTATATTTTGAATACTATTGATTCCGCACGTGAAGAACTCGTTACTTTTAAAAAATATGGAGAAGCTAAACTGCGTCGGCAAAAACAGTTACAAAGCCTGACTGATTTAAAAATTCGGGAAGATAGCGGAGGTATATATGTTTTGGTGATTGGAGAATCAGAGACACGGGATCATATGCATATTTATGGTTATGAAAGAGAAAACACTCCGTTTTTGGATTCTCTTAAAAGTTTGCCGGATGCAGTGATATTTTCTCATGCATACTCCAATCATACCCATACGGTGCCTTGTCTTACTTTTGCTCTTAGCGAAAGGAATCAATATAATGATATTAATTTAGTTGATGCTTATTCAGTGGTTGAAGTCGCTAAGGCTGCCGGCTATGATACTTATTGGCTCAGTAATCAAGAGAGATTCAGTCCTTGGGATACGCCGGTAGCAGAGATAGCTTCTGTGGCAGATCGACAGGGTTGGCTGAATGGAAATGTAGGAAAACAAATTAATACTTTTTATTACGATGGAAAATTGCTGGACTTCATACCCGATATGTCAAATATGACAAATGGATTCATTATTATTCATTTGATGGGGAATCATTTATCATATGATGATAGGTATCCTGAAGCGTTTAATAAATTCAGCAGAGGTGATAAAACTATAGACACTTACGATAACAGCATTTTGTACAATGACTTTGTTCTGAGGAGTATATATGAAAAAGTTAAAAATGTCCCCCATTTTCAAGGAATGATATATCTATCTGATCATGGTGATGATGCTGATAAACACTTAGGACATGAGTCCAGCAAATTCACTTATAGAATGGCCCACATTCCTCTGATTATGCTATTTTCTGAAAGTTTTATGCAGAATCGTCGTGAATTATATGAAACGTTAAAGTCACATAAGGATTCTTATTGGACAAATGATCTGCTTTATAACGTAATGGTAAATATACTGGGGGTGCAAGGGATACCGAATTCTGAGCCCGTATTGGATTTGGGAAATGAGAAGTATGGTGGTAGTGCAGATATTCTTATGACACTTCATGGCAGAAAGAGAATTAGTGAGGATCCATCTGTGAAAAACTAATGAGATTATATGGGAATTTAAAAAGGGACTGTTCCTCACAGGCAGTCCTTTTTGCTTGGAAAATTTTATATACAAATTAGAGTATATACTCATTGAGACAGAAATATATTTCTTAAAATGATTAGAAACAGATGGATGAGTTTATGAATCGCCGATAAAAATAGAACCGATAAAAGTGTCAATTTTATTTTCATGGTTCTTGTATCTTGTAAATGCATGAATAAACGTCTTGTGCTTCTGAAATCGGGATAGATGGTGATATATAGTATACTAATTCACAGGGAACATATATAATTAGGACATAAAAATGAGTACCGGGAATGGACAAAGGAGGTCAGAGCCTTTTGTCGTTCCCGGTATGGCACGGAAAGGGTCAGGAAGTGAATAAACTTAAATCTTATGCAGTTAATCAGCTGAAGGTTACGCGGAATACATTCCGTGATCCGATCATTGCGGCAGTCACGGTTTCTATGATTGCCGTGCTTCTTATTTTTGTGGTGTGGCCCCTGTTGGAAGTCGTGAAGCAGAGTCTTGTGGATACGGCAGGCAATTACAGTTTCCAGGCGTATAAGAATATCTTTACGATGAAGGAAACATACAAGGCCTTTTGCAACACCATTATGCTGGCCGTCATTGTCGGTATTCTGGCGACGGTGATCGGGTTTCTTTTTGCCTACTGCACGTCCCACCTGCAGATCCGCGGGAAAAGAATATTTAATCTGATGGCGATGATGCCCATGGTGTCACCGCCGTTTTCTGTGGCATTGTCCATTATCATGCTTTTTGGTAGCCGCGGTCTGATCACTTACAATCTTCTCGGCTGGACGAATACAAATATTTACGGGCTGAAAGGCCTGATTTTTGTACAGACGATTTCTTATTTTCCTATCGCCTTTCTTCTTTTAGCCGGCATGCTGCGGTCTATTGACTCCTCTATTGAGGATGCGGCCCGTGATCTGGGCTCTTCTAAATGGCGTACATTCAGTACGATTACGGTTCCTCTTGTCCGTCCGGGGATTGCCAATGCGTTCCTTTTGGTGTTTATTAAATCAGTGGCGGATTTTGCGAATCCCATGGCTATCGGCGGGAATTTCTCCACACTGGCGACGCAGGTGTACCTGCAGGCTATCGGGAGTTATGATGTGCAGGGCGGCGCGGCGGTGGCCGTTGTCCTACTGGATATCGCCATGATTCTTTTCATTCTTTCCAAATACTGGGTGGAGAAAAAGACCTATGTGACCGTGCTGGGGAAAGCCTCCCGCGAGAGGGCGATGATTAAAGATCCCGCCGTGGTGATTCCGGTGGCAGGCTTTTGCTTCCTTGTGACTGCCGTGGTGCTGGCGATTTATGTCCTGATTCCGATTGCTTCTCTGATAAAAATGTGGGGCGTCGATTATTCATTTACTCTTGCCCATTACAAATACGCTTTCGAAGTGGGACGGAATGCGATCCGGGATACTACGCTTCTGGCTGTTGTTTCCACGCCGATTGCCGGTATTCTCGGTATGATTGTCGCGTACCTTGTGGTGCGGAAGAAATTCATCGGCAGAGGCTTCATTAATTTTGCGTCGCTCCTCAGTATTTCCGTGCCGGGTACGGTTATCGGCATCGGATACATACTGACATTCAATGATTACCCGCTCCAGCTGACAGGCACGGCAATCATTCTTATTGCAGCGTTTGTCATTCGTGCGCTGCCTATCGGTATCCGTGCCGGTGTTTCCAGCCTGCAGCAGATTGACCCCGGTATTGAAGAAGCGGCGGCTGACCTGGGATCCAACGCAGGCCGCGTATTTACCACGGTGACGCTTCCTTTGATTAAAAGCGCTTTCTTTGGCGGTCTTGTGTATTCATTCATCAGAAGCATGACAAGCATCAGCGCGGTCATCTTCCTGGTGTCGGCCAAGTATAGTCTGCTTACTGTTCTTATTCTGGACCAGGTGGAAGATAACCAGTTCGGTGTGGCGTCCGCCTTTTCAACGATATTGATCTTGATTGTATATGCGGCCATTGTGGGAATCCAGCTTCTTCTCGGACGCTTCGGCTCCCATAATAAAGAAACGGCAAGTGAAGGAGAAATGTGATGGCAAAACAGGCAAGCATCGAATTGAAAAACTTAACGAAAGAATATGTGACGCATGAAGGAACCGGTACGTTCCTCGCGGTAGACCATATTAATGTAAATATAGGAAGCGGTGAATTTGTAACGCTCTTGGGGCCGTCAGGCTGCGGAAAAACGACGACACTCCGCATGATTGCCGGATTCGAATCTGTTTCCGGCGGAGATATCCTTCTGGACGGGATCCGGATCAATGAAATGACACCGGATAAGCGGGATTCTTCTATGGTATTCCAGAGTTATGCCTTATTTCCCCATTATGATGTGTATGATAATGTAGCATATGGTCTTGTAAACAAAAAAATGGATAAGAAGACCATCAGGGAAAAAGTCATGCAGATGGTGGAACTTGTGGGACTGAAAGGGCTGGAACACCGTATGCCGAATCAGCTTTCCGGAGGCCAGCAGCAGCGGGTTGCAATTGCTCGGGCTCTCGCCACGGACCCGGAAATTATTTATTTTGATGAGCCCACTTCAGCTTTAGACCCTGAACTGACGGATGAAGTATTAGAGGTAATGCGTCAGCTCGCTCAAGAAGGCATGACAATGGTCGTGGTGACGCATGAAATGAACTTTGCTCATAACGTTTCCAACAGAGTCATTTTTATGGATCATGGTTTGATTGTTGAGCAAGGCACCCCCGAGCAGATTTTCGAACATCCTCAAAACGAACGTACTCGAGCTTTCCTTCGTTTGGCAAGCGGTTCTCAAGAGGCCCAGCGCTCAGCCTTGGAAGCCTTTAAGAAGCAGCGCGAAGCAGAAAACGCGATGAATTCTCTTTAATTTTTGTTGATGATTTAGATATGACACATAATTTTCGATTATTGATAAAGTTCGGCCTGGGCCTTTTCCTCGCCGGTTCTGCCTCTCTTATGTTGGTCGGATGCGATAAAGCGCCGAGCGGCAATTCTGCTTCGGCTTCTCAAGATCACCTGGCAAGAATTAAATCATCCGGTGAATTGAAGGTCGGCTTAGAAGGGGACTGGCA
>ENA-OPBM01002025-OPBM01002025.1-human-gut-metagenome-genome-assembly--contig:-NODE-2025-length-10446-cov-3.214031_pt1 | contig 10446 bp, 9 predicted proteins | sample MGYA00241069_ERZ501454 | MGnify/ENA primary metagenome ERZ501454 (study PRJEB25962, sample SAMEA2042625) | human gut metagenome | biome: human gut; feature: human-associated habitat; material: faeces... | reverse complement strand
TAATTTTATTAGCTTTATCAAGGTAAGAAATAAAGTTTCTTTTATCGGAGCGGCCATAATTATTATAGAGAGTTTCTTTAAATGTAAACTTTCCATTATATGATGTCCAGTCTCTTTCTCTAAGAGTTTTTGCTTTACGTTGCATTCGATAATAATATTTGCCGAGAGAACGTGGCCGTATTTTTATTTTATTTCCATCAAATAGGAACCCAAGATAATCTATTTCAGTTGGAACTGAGTCTTGTTCATTTCTGGTGGAATTATTTTCAAATAAGTATACATGGGTTTTTTCTTGTGAGAGTGTGATATAGTTTCCCATTGTTGAGATATTATCAAAGATTTCTTTTTTATAATTAGTGATATCTTCTTTTTGTGTTAGAGGTAAGATGATGATTAAATCATCTGAATAACGCATATAGGTTCCGTTTTTTGATTTAACATAATGAGACATCAATTTGTCAAAATCAATCATATAAATATTTGAAAGCACTGCACTGATAGGTGAGCCTTGAGGAATTCCAATATTGGTGTGGTTTTTTCTTTATATATTTTGTATTTGACTTAAATTGTAAATTTGTAAGGATTTTATCTCTTTTGTTTACAATGGATTTAATTTTATTTTTGCTTGTGGTATTAAATTCATCTTCGTAACTACACTTTATAATATCTTCCCATTCCCAGAAAGCAAATTTTGTAATGTTTTTATATACAGCATAGTAATCTTCAGGAAGCTTTTGTTCAGTTAATAATTCACAAAGCTTTTTTTTCAAATATTCATGATTTATATTGTCAAAGAAATGTTCAAAATCACTAACAAAAATAAATGCGTTCTTTAATGATGAAATCTTTCTAAAGGCTTCTTTTGCAAAGTCAATATTTGTTTTCCCTAAATTATCTCGGTAGGCAATTGCTACACTATTAATATGGTTATTTTGTGCGAAAACATTATATTTTTCATTTAACAGGAATGCATATCTTTGATATACACAACGATCTAAATGAGAACAGTAAAATAAATCTCTTGGATTAGGGGTTTTCATATTTTCCTTATTATGGGTAAATTTCTTTTTTGTTTTGGAAAAATGAATAAAAGGATAAAAATTATGGCTTTTGATATTGTTAATATTAAGAATATATTTTAGTGTTCGTGGATTTGAAAGAGAAGTTCTCTTATCGAAATGTGCATAAGACTTTATATCGGAATGCTTTTCTATAAAATTATCCCAATTGGAACAATGTTTCAACTGAGGACAATTTTTACAATCAATGGTTAAAGTGCAGTTATTATGATTTTTTAGATTCTCCAATTTGTTTACTCCGAAAAGCAACATGCCGACTAACCAGGGGGACAAAATCCCTATAGCTAGCCGGCAGTCATATAACGTAAATGTCCAGTAAAAGATTGCTCTCCATGTTATTATTATGGAAGGAGCTGTAGCAATGGTTAGTTTCACTAACGTAGACATGGTATATCTAGTAATATTAATAGATTTACCTTGTCGGATAACTGCAAGAATTGCAATTATGTCATTGACAGAAATCCTGTGCCCTTATTTCAAAATACAGAATATCAAAATTCTGTATTTTGAAATAAGGTAACATTATTATATAATTATTTGAGTTGAGAGTCAAATTCTGTTGAATGTTTGTCTATATTATATTTTCCTAATACGAGTAATTCAAAATATAAGAGGAAAGACCAATTTTATGTTTACTTATCTTTCCTCTTTTTAGTTTATAAGTATTAAGTTCTTTCTGAAATCGTATCATTTGGCTTGAGTGTTTTATTATCTGCAATTTCGGCTGCAGTCTCATTCTCTGCCAACGCTTCCAAACTCAAGCTGATAGCGATATAGTACCAATAGAGCTTCATAATAGCTGATGCATCAAAGGTATAGTCTATAAGACCAAAAAGTAAGTAGAAGGTGGTGGCAGCCAAACGCATGTAGGCATATGGATTGCCTTTAAAAGTGTCTCGAAGTGCAGTAACTTCGATATACCCGAACAGGATTAAGAAGGCTAACAGGCCGATTACGCCTGATTCGGTGGTGACTTGAATAAAGTTATTATGCGTATGTACCATGCGTTGTGTATTTTCCGGTAACTCATAATGTGCTTTATATAGTTCAGTGAATTCTCCGGGACCTACACCAAAGAGTGGATAATCATGAATCATCATAGCCGCTGATTCCCAAACAACGAGACGATCCGCATTGGAGCGGTCTGTTGTCATATTGATGGTCGATATGATTCGATTTTGCATGCTCGGACTGGAGGCAATATAGCCTCCGATAATAGCAGCTATAATAAGGCAGGCAATAGGAAAGTATTTATTCTTACGCCAATACTTAAAAGAGAAAAATGGTGTGAAGGCTAACAGTAACCAGCTGCCGCGACTTTGACCGCCGAACAAGCCAAGAATATTCGTGAAAATAGAAATAACGGCTAATTTTCGTAACCCCATAGGGAAGACTGTTTCGGCCATCACAATTACTTGTACCGGAATGGTCATAGCTAAGATGGCAGCTAAGTTCAAGGGGTTATTACTAAAGCCCGATGGACGGGGCTCTTTTAAAAGTGTATGTTGGAAAAACGCCAATAAAGAATCAAGGTTTAATGAGATAAATACCGCACCTAAGAGCCAATACATTTGTTTTTTGCTTTTTGCACAGAACGGAATAATAAAGAGCGGTAAAGCGCGATAGAGCCAAATTTCAAGCAAAGCTTTAAAGGATTTTCCTAAATGTTCACTCACAAATACAGAAGGTACTATGAGGAGAATGGCAATGCCTAAGATTTTGAAATAGGGGAGTGCCTTTTTCACAATATAATTATCTTTTAACGTGTGATTCTTATACTGTTTGTAAAGGCTGATTAAAAAGAATAAAATTGCCAAGCCATATAATACATTGCCGGCACCCATGGATATTCGTTGCATGAAAATCGCGGCACCAACAAAGAATATGCCATAGTTTTCAGTAGTAAGATGTTTTAAATAATTCATTATTCTTTACCTCTAAAGAACTTCCCAATTAATGGCATCCGTTCTCCGTCATGGCGATTCAATCCTTTTAGAAGCACCATAACGATGACGTAGATAACGCCGCCCACAAAGGCACTGATGGCCATGGCAAAGAATTTATGCATGATACCTTCAAGCGGTGGGTAGAGGAAGAACATAGCCACGCCCATAATAATGGCGCTGACGATGTTTTTCCAAAGTAGGGAAAAGTCTAGGAAATAGCCTGTGTATTTTTTAATCCAAATCAGATTTAAAAGGGCAGCTACACCAATGTCGGCTACGGTCGCATAGGCGGCACCGCTGATACCGAGCCAAGGAATAGATGTTAAGTTCCAGTTCAAAATAACTTTGGAAATGGCCGCAATGCCCATGTTAATAACCGGTAAGGTTGGTTTGCCGAGGCCTTGTAAAACACCGGTTGTTACCTGATGCATGCCGAGGAAGAAAATAGCGATAGCTGTAATTTGGGTCGCTTCAGCGGCACGCGGTGCGTTGTAGATGACGCTCACTACCGGTTCAGCTAAAACGTAGAGCATTAAGGTAAACGGCACAGTGGACATAAAGGTAATACGCATAGCACCGGCGGTGCGGTAGTATACGCCTTTTTTATCACCCGTTGCATTCGCATTGGAGATGGCCGGAACGATGCTTGTCGCCAAAGCGGCGGTAATAATCGTGGCCAAATTGATGAGCGGCACGGCCATACCGGTTAAGTAACCGAATAATTCAGTTGCCTGGCTGGTGGTAAAACCGGCGACTTCCAAACGGCGCGGAACGATGAATAAATCGAGGTTTGCTACTAACGGCAACATTAGGCTGGCCAAAGAAATCGGAATAGCCAATTTAATAAGGCGTTTTACGATGGATCCGGACGATTCACCGGGACCTTCCGGTTGTTTATGTGCATCTTCCGGAGATTTCGGTAATTTATAATAGTAGTACATGAGCACCACTAGGGCACCAAACGCACCGATACCGGCCCCCATGCTGGCACCGCCGGCGGCGGCTCCGAGACCGTAAGGAAGGAGCATATACGCAGCTCCGAGCATAACAACTACGCGGAGTAATTGTTCAATGATTTGGCTCACGGCAGTCGGCGTCATCATTTGCCAACCTTGTAAGTAACCGCGGTAACACGAAATAAGTGTTACGAAGAAGATGGCCGGAGCTAAGGCAAGTAATGCCAAATACGCTCGATCATCTATGATGTAGCCTGAAGATATGAGCCAATCGGCACCGAACCACATCAGGATGCTGAATAGCAGGCCCGTAGCAAAGAGAAGGTAGAATGACAGTTTGAAAACCTTCTGGGCGCCGCGATAATCGAAGCGGGCCAGTTTTTCCGCCGTCAAAATTGAAATTGCAATCGGAATCCCGGCACTGGACAGTTGCAATGATAAGAGATAAATCGGGAACGCCATTTGGTAGATCCCAATCCCTTCACCGCCGAGTACACGGGACAGCAAAATCCAGTTGATGCTGCCGATGGCTTTGACCACAAAGCCGGCAATGGTAAGAATAAGAGTGCCTTGTAAAAATCGGTTAACCATTTACTATACTCCCAACTTGATATTCATATGGTAGTTAATGTTTATAATGTCTATAAATGTCTATTTGAGGCTGTATTAAACTTCAGCCTATCAATATTAATTTTAACATACATTCGAGTACAGTGCATTAGGATTTTGAGAAAGAAGGGGGCTTTTTAAGTGAGTCATACCATTGGTATGAATTAGCAGGAGTTTTATACTGTAAATTAGAAAGTAGTCTTTAGATAAAAGTTTAGGGATTTTAGTTTAATAACTTTTTAGTTATTGAATTTTGATAACTTTTGAGTTATTATATGATTAAGGGGAGCATTTAATGAATTAAATTTACTTGTATAAAACTAAGTCTGGAAAGATTCCTGTCTTAGAATATTTGCAATCATTAGCTGAACGTAAGGATAAGGATAGCAGAATAAAACTTAATAAAAAAAGGATTATATTAAAGTTTTACAAAATCGGGGCGTTGCGGCTGGAATGCCGTATATACGACATATTGAGGGAGAGATTTATGAATTGCGCCCCATAAGAGATAGGATATTATTTTTCACTATGCAAGATGGTAAATATATCTTGTTACATCATTTTATGAAAAAGGCTCAGAAGACGCCTAAAAAAGAAATTGAAAAAGCATATAGAGAAATAGAAGAAATAAAAAGGGGTGAATTATCATATGAAGAATAAAGCAATTGGTCCCGCTTGGGAAGATGTCGAGAAGCAGTTATATACTCCTGAAGAAATAGGGGCCAGTGATTTACGCGCGGCGATTATGTGTGAACTGATTGATGCTCGTAACGAGAAAGGTATTAGTCAGAAAAAATTAGAAGTATTAAGCGGCGTAAAACAACCGGTGATTGCCAGAATGGAAGCAGGGACAACGAGCCCTCGACTAGATACGGTATTAAAGGTTCTCGCTGCATTGGGAAAAACGTTAAAAATTGTACCAATTAATAATCAAGATGGTGATTCGGTAAATCAAACTAAGACTTATCAGTATGATCCTAAGGTTTTAGGTGTGCCGAAAATATCTGAAGGTAACACAGCAGAGTATAATTTAGATAAGAAATAAGAAATGGCTACAACATAATGCAGATGAGATCTACATTGTGCTGTAGCCATATTTAATATATTTAGTTATTTAGTATGCAAGTGTAACTATGTCTAAATACTTAATTGTAAGAAGAATGTATTTTTTACGCATTCAAAGCGTCGCCATTTTTAATATCAACAACTTTTTCTTCCGCTTCAAAGTGATGATCTTTAGTGAACACTTTGAGTGCCACAGCCACGGCCAAGTTCAAAACGAACAAGGCGCTGAACACGAAGAGCGGACCGCTATAGCTGTTGGTGCTTTCACGAAGGAAGGACACGAGCATAGGACCGGCGATACCGGCGAAGCCCCAAGCGGTTAATACACGGCCGTGAATGGCGCTGAGCGCTTTGGTGCCGAATAAGTCACTAAGATAAGCCGGCATGCAAGCAAAACCGCCGCCGTAGCAAGTAATAATAGCGAACACGAGGAACTGGAAGAAGAAGGAGTTGCTCGTATGGCCGAGGGCAAAGAAGGCCAAGATTTCGATGAGGAAGAACGACATGTAGGTAAATGGTCGACCGATGTAATCGGAGATAGTGGACCAGCCGATGCGGCCGAGACCGTTTAAGAGACCGATGATACCAACCATGGAAGCCGCTTCTGTAGCGTTCATGCCAACGATTTCCTGCGCCATTGGGGAAGCAACCGCCAATAAACCGATACCACAGGTGATGTTGATGAAGAAGATCCACCATAAAGCGCTGAACTGCCAAGTTTTCATGGCTTCGTGAGCATTCATGCCGCGGTTGAAAATAGATTTTTTCGGAGTTTCAGTTTTGGCACCATCTTTAGAATCGGCAACAGTAGTCGCAGTAGCCGTTGTCGGTGGTTTTAAGTATAACGACGAGAGCGTCATGATGATGATGTACGCCACGCCGAGGATTTGGAATGTTTGCACCAAGCTGTAGGCGGCCGTTAAGTATTGCATTAACGGACCGGCGATTAAGGCTGCAAAGCCGAAGCCCATGATGGCAAGGCCGGTGGCAAAACCGCGATTGTGCGGGAAGTATTTCACGAGGGTCGAAACCGGTGTGATATAACCGACGCCGAGACCGACACCGCCGATGACACCGTAGAAGATATAGAGCAAGGTCAAGCTGCTTTGCTCTAAGGCGTAAGCCGTACCTAACATGCCGATACCGAAGAAGAGGGTACTCAACAAGCCACTCTTTTTAGGACCGATTTTTTCAGCAAAACTGCCTAATAAACCGGCGGAAAGACCGAGGAATAAAATAGCTAAAGAAAAAGTCCAAGTTGTTTCTTTAAGGGACCAGCCCATGGCCGCCATGATAGGTCGTGTCAACACGCTCCAAGCATAGACACTGCCGATAGAAATGTGAATTCCGATAGCCGCCAAGGCAATTAACCAACGATTTCGCATATAATCATCCTTTCTGTAATGAAAGAAGCTGCTCAAAGTCTTTTTTCGAAAGTTTAGAATGGCTTTTAAAAAGAAGGCTTAAATTAGTAGTCTTTTGATGATTGAAAGGCCCTTAAAGGCTTTCAAAATATGCAAAAGACCGCCTGAGCAATCTTCTGCCCAGACGGTCGGCGTTTCTTCGCATACAATACACGTGGTTAATTCCACTAATCCGTCAGCATTGTATGTTGTTCTTTATTGTGAGGTCATTATAACAATAAAAAAGGGAGCAGTCAATCTAAAAAATTAGATAAACTGCCCCTTTTTAGTTATGCATATTATGCTAAAAAATCACAAGAAAATCAGTGATATAGCGTCATATAGCTTTCTTATTATCGATTAATTTTCAGGCTGCTCGGTAGTTAATGTGCAGTGGATTTTAAATAACTGTTGCCTGAGAGTTACGATTATAATTTGCCGGAAGAACCCAATACATCTTTAATTTTGTGCTGTACCATGCCTTTAATAGCATCGCGAGCAGGGCCCAAGTATTTACGAGGGTCGAATTCGGATGGATTTTCCACGAAGAATTCGCGAATGGAGGCGGTCATAGCTAGGCGAAGGTCGGTGTCGATGTTGATTTTACATACGGACATGGACGCTGCTTTGCGAAGCATTTCTTCAGGAACGCCTTGCGCGCCCGGAATGTTGCCGCCGTATTTGTTGCATTTTTCAACAAATTCAGGAAGTACGGTGGACGCACCGTGTAAAACGATAGGGAAACCAGGCAACAATTTGCCGACTTTTTCCAAACGTTCGAAGTCGAGGTACGGTTCGCCTTTGAATTTGTAAGCGCCGTGGCTGGTACCGATGGCGATAGCTAAGGAGTCAACGCCGGTACGTTCTACGAATTCGGCAGCCTGATCGGGATCGGTGAAGAGCGCGTCTTTTTCACTTACGTTTACGTCGTCTTCAACACCGGCCAAACGACCTAATTCGCCTTCTACTACTACGCCGTGTGCGTGAGCATATTCAACAACCTTTTTAGTCAAGGCCACGTTAGTTTCGAAATCGTGTTTGGAGCCGTCGATCATAACGGAGGTGAAACCGCCGTCGATACAGGATTTACAGATTTCAAAATCATCACCGTGGTCAAGATGTAATGCGATTGGTAAGCCCGTGTCTTCAAGCGCGGCTTCAACCAATTTCACAAGATAAATGTGTTTTGCATATTTGCGGGCACCGGCGGATACTTGAAGAATCAACGGAGATTGTTCTTCTTTAGCCGCATCAACGATACCTTGTACAATTTCCATGTTGTTAACGTTGAATGCACCAATAGCATAACCGCCTTCATAGGCTTTTTTAAACATGTCTGTTGTTGAAACTAATGGCATAGTATTTCCTCCTTGTAATGGAATACTGATAACTGATAAGGAATGTCATACATCAAGTTAAGTATAGCAAGAAGAACCTGAAAGGGCTACTGCTATTTATGCATAATAGAAGGGCTCTATGGCGGCGGCCACATGGGGGACGAGCGAATTTTTGTCAAAAAGAAATCTTGTTGTGCTCTAAGTACTGTGAAATCAAGGGTTCCCAGGCTGTCGGCAGCGGTGCGGTCACGTTCATGAACGTATGCGTCATAGGGTGGACAAATTGTAGCCCAATGGCATGGAGAGCTTGCTTTTCGAGTAGATCGAGGGAGCCGCCGTAAAGATCGTCGCCTACCAGGGGGAACCCTAAGTGAGACATGTGGACGCGGATTTGATGGGTGCGGCCGGTGTGTAATACAAAGCGAACGTGGGAGAGCCGTTTGTGGCGGGCGACGCAGGTAATGTCCGTATGAGCGGCTTTGCCGTCAGGACTTATGGTGCGCTCGATGATGCTCTCTTCTTTGCGGGCAATGGGCCAGTGGATGGTGGCAAAATTGGCCGGAAAAAAGCCGTCACACAGAGCTTCGTAGATTTTGCGAATGGGCGCGTGCGTTTTGGTAAAACTGTGCTGCACCAAGGCATTCTTCGCGATGATGACAAGGCCTGACGTGTCTTTATCAAGGCGATGCACCGGGTGAAAAGCGGCCTGCGTTTGATTCGTTTTTTCAAAATAATGGATGAGCGCATTGGCGACGGTGTGAAAACGCTCGGTCGAGGTGGGATGCATGAGGAGTCCCGTCGGTTTGTTGATGATGAGCAGGTGCTCGTCTTCGTAGATGATGGGAATGTCATACGCCCAAGGGATAAAGGTGGGCTCTTCTTTTGGTAAGTAAATAGTTACCTTATCGTCCGGCACAACGAGGCTATGCCAGGAGGCGGCTTTCTGATTCACATAGACAATGCCGTCCGTGCGCAGGCGACGCCGCATAGCTTGAGAAACGCCGGCCTGACGCACTAAGTGGTTAATAGAGAGCCGTCTTGTTTTTGTTGCAGTACCAGACGACGGGTGCTTGGCTTTTGCAGAAGTAACGGAGGTCGACTGTGGCGTATTTGCCGGAGCAGGCGTTGAATCCGCTACGACTAAGGACAACAGCGGCTCACCGTTTACTATATTCTTTTTTTCAGTTGAAGCTGTAGTAGTTGGAGCTGTAGTATCTGGCATAATAGGCTTGCTTTCTTGATTTTTTATTACGATAAATTGATTTTTTTAATACGATTTAGTTGTTATTATATGTATATTGTAACCTATTTTAGTCTATTTGTTTTGTCAGGTATAAAAAAATTTCATACAAAGTTCAATTTTCCAAACCTTTCTATGTGAGGAACGGGGCCTATATGATATAATAATAGTACTATTTAAAAAGCAAAGGAGGCACATATATGGCCAAAGATTGTTCGTTTGACGTAGTGTCGGAAGTAAATATGCAAGAAGTTGATAACGCGGTAAACCAGGCTAAAAAAGAAATCGGTACCCGTTATGATTTTCGCGGCAGCAAATCTGAAATCAGCCTTGAAGGGGAAACCATTAAGGTGATTTCTGATGATGAATATAAATTAAACGCCGTAATCGACGTTATTAAAGGCAAGATGGTTAAGCGTAATGTAGCGCTTAAAAATCTTGATTACGGTAAAGTAGAACCTGCTTCGGGAGCTACCGTTCGTCAGGTGATTACCATTAAAAAAGGGATTTCCAAAGAAACCGCCAAAGATGTGGTTAAATTAATCAAAAACATGAAACTTAAAGTAACGGCGCAAATCATGGAAGATCAAGTGCGCGTTACGGGCAAAGATAAAGACTCCTTACAGGAAGTTATCCAAATGTTGAAACAACAGGATTTGCCGGTAGAATTGCAATTTGTAAATTTCCGCTCCTAAGTAGAGCCCTAAAGAGCAGCGACATTACGCTGCTCTTTACCATGATATCAAGTTGTGAAAGATTCTTTCACCGAAGGAGGTATGAATGGATATAGAGGCTATGCGTGGCGGTTATA
>ENA-OPBM01002020-OPBM01002020.1-human-gut-metagenome-genome-assembly--contig:-NODE-2020-length-10465-cov-10.310663_pt1 | contig 10465 bp, 14 predicted proteins | sample MGYA00241069_ERZ501454 | MGnify/ENA primary metagenome ERZ501454 (study PRJEB25962, sample SAMEA2042625) | human gut metagenome | biome: human gut; feature: human-associated habitat; material: faeces... | reverse complement strand
ATAGACTGTCTTGCTTCTCTTCTGTCATCTTCTACAAGTTCTCCGGCTACACGAAGCCACTCGTCATTTTTAAATGCACAGATTTCTACCTTCGGGTTTGCATGAATCTGCTTTGAAACATCCTTTACCTTGCCAGTTTGAATATACAGCTTTCCTTCAAAAATGTGTACTGTTCCAAAAGGTCTAACTCTTGGCTGGTCGCCTTCCACTGTTGCCAGATAATATGTCTCTGCTTCTTTTAAAAATTTAGCTACTCGTTCCATAATGTAAGCCTCCTGTCGTCTTTTATAATTATTTATTTTGAAAAGCATTCATCTATTTCGTTTAAAGATTCTTCCTTTACATCCATAACGTTTGTTAATAAAAATCTTGTAACTTTCAATGTTTCATCAATAATTTTTTCTCTGTTATCAGAATACTTAATCTTCATCAAAAGAGAATATAATTCAATCTTATTAATCATATTTAACATATTTGTTGTTTCATCCAATTTTTCCTGTGCTTCTTCATCTGAAATCATAATGCACCTCCCTTATCTGTCGAACTTTATTTTCTCTTAATATTCATAACAAATATCGGATCAGCCTTCACAATATCCATAATCTCATCTCTGGTAGAATCATCAATATCCACATAAAACATGCCACAGTACTTGCATCTCTTTAACGAATACTTCTCTTTATACAGATGCTCATCACACACCAGACAACGATTCAGTTCACTGCATTTTCTGTATTTATATAGATTATTACTTCGTTCTAACTGCTCTTTTTTAGGTTCAAGGCTTTTCTTATATTTGTCAATGTTATCTCTTTCAATTTGTTCCGCAGTCTTTCTGCTCTCCTGCAATTTCTTAAAATCTTCAAGTGACTCTGAATAATCCATGCAATGACTTGAACCTATGCATTTACCCGAATAATTTGCTTTCCATCCACATTGTCCATCACGATAGTGAATGCATCTCGCCTTATGTCTCCGTGGATCATCCTCCTGTTTCTTCGCATATCCCACATGCCAAGGTGTATCAGGTAATCTATTATTTTCTACCATGCTGCCACCTGCCTTCCTCAATTTACAATATCTGCAAGTGGATTCTCTGCATCACTTGGCTTTGCAAAGGCTGCATAGACAAGCTATTTATTCTCTTTATCCTCTTCATTTAATAGATACTTTGAATAGAGCCAGTTTGTACCATCAAGAATGTGCAGCTTTACATCACCAAGCTGCAGTTCCGATACCTCATCCTCGTATTCACCTTTATCATCAAACCAAAATATGATAATAGTATCCGGTAAGTAGTTGCTAATGGATACTAATCGGACACTATCGGTCACTACTGAATATTAATCGAACACTATCGGATGCTTATTGATCACTTTGTATCCGATAGACAAAATTTGTTCAATAAAGTGTCCGATAATCAAAAATGTAATTATTCCATCATGATATCTTCAATTTAGTCTCAAACCATGAAATAATTATTCCACAATACGGCGTCAAATTCCGTTTCTGTACCAGACTTTCATATGTACGCTCTAATTCACGTATAAATGCATCCTGAGATTTTCCTTTGCATTTTCTCATAATTCTACTTTTCTCTTCCATCAAAACTCTTTTACGTGTTTCAGGAAGAGAAACTGCTTCACAGTTTAAATTCAAAGTTTCTGTGACATCCTTGTTAATACTCTCATCATCTGAATAAATACTTCCATTTGCTTTATACTTTATCTTTCTGACAGACAATTCATCAAATGGGTTTACTGCAAGTTCTGTGTTTCCTCTATGAGCATCGCAAGTTGTATCCTCTGGATTTACACCTTTGGTCAGACTATTGCCATAACATACACCAAGCATCCATTTAAAATCTAAAGTTGCCTTCTTATCATGCTCCGCTTCATCTTGCGGATGTCTTGGTCTGCAATGCTCAATTCTTTCCATAACTGGGCTGTCAATTTTTCTCATACAATATGTACACAGATGCCTTTGCTCCTCCCACATCTGCTCTCTTATATCTTTAAGCACATTTGTAGGTATGTCAGTCTCATAATCTGCATCAGGATACTGCTTACGAAATTGTAATAGACTATTTGGTTCTTTTTCTCTTCTCACAACTATCATATGCTATTCTCCCAATATCTTTTCTAATTCCAGTGATGTTCTCGCTGCTGCAATATCAGGATCTGTTGTTCCAACAATTGCTTCAATCTCTGTCAATACATTATTTGCTTCTTTGTAATTATTTTCATCCATATATGAATAGAATAAATTCATACGCTGCTTAATATCCGTGGGGCGTTCAGATACCTTCATTACTTCTCTTAATATAGAATTTGCATCTCTTCCATAAGTTTGTGCCGCCGGCATATAGATTTCTCCATTATCCAAAATGCGAATCTGTTCTCTGGCTACTGAATTAATTACTGCCGGTGCATGTGAACTGACAATAAATTGTATCTTAGGAAAAATAGTATTTAAGTCGCTTATAATAGTCTGCTGCCACTGTGGATGTAAATGCAAGTCTATCTCATCAATCACAACAACCCCAGATGTATCTTCTAACACCTTGTCACCCAGCATCGGATTCAATACAGCCATACGATATGCAATATCACCAATCATACTAAGTGTATTTTTATAACCATCACTCATTTCATCCATTGCGAATTTCTGTAAACTTCCATCTGCACTCTCAAAATTTAAAACTAATCTATGTGTATCTAGTTCAAATACAATATCGGCATTTTTTGAACCACTAATTCTTTCAAAACACTTGCAAATAGCAGATTCTACTGTTTTTAACAATAAAGGCTTTTCCACCTTACCTGTCCTTTGCTGTGCCTGAAGGCTTTTTAAAGTCTGAATCTGAAACCAATTAAGCATCAGCTTTTCATTTGACTCAGCCGCCATACAATCCACATAACCGACTTGACGTTTAAATTCAGTCAGTGATTTTATGTTTTTCTTTTCTTTCTTCTGTGCATACAAACGCCCGGTACCATAATAAGATATTAACGGAAGAATTAATGACTTATCGCCTGTCATAATTCGCTTCTGTGTGTTCTTTGATATATTGGTTAATTCTCTTGCTTCTTTGACTGTTGTATTTCCACTTTCAGAATTTAGAGAACGCACCCATTTTACATCATGATTATCCAGGCAATCACCTGTACTTTCAATACTTACAGGAAACTGATGCTGTGGATCAACTGTACCATCAAGATCATAGAACTCATACCTGGCATCATCTTTTGAAATACTTCTACTTACCCCACCATCAATTCCTAGTAAAAATGTACTGATTGCAACAGCAACTGCATCTAATATTGCAGTCTTTCCAGCTCCATTCTTTCCGACAATCAATGTTGTATGATCATCAAAATCAATCTCTGCTTCTTTGAAGCATCTATAATTTGTGATACTTGTTTTTTTCAATTTCATTTATATTTCACCTTCTAATCCATTTGTACAGATAATCTGCACAAATCACTTTTGATATTGGTAATGGTGGTCACTCTGTTATTTAAAGTGACCACTAAGCTATTCTTTAATTTTATATATTGTATTGTTTCCTTTTCCAGTTTTTTCTATCAAATCCGCATTTATCATTTTATCTATTAGTTTTCTTGCCCCAGTTCTAGATCTGTAGTTACAGGTTTCCATTACTTTTTGCATAGAAATGCTTCCATTTTGCCGGATATAAGCAAGTACTTTGTCCTCTTTCGACATAGTTGTTATTATCTCTGTCTCGCCACTCTCCATCGTGTTCCTTATATCAGCAGCTCCCGGAATATATACCACTTCTAGTAAAGCACTGTTTATCCGTCCATCCAGCCAGGATATATCCTGCGGTCTTTCTGGACTCATGTAGCCAAAATAATTTTGATGTAAGTCCTGCACTATATACTAACTCTGCCATTTGTCACTCTCCAACAAGGTTTATTCTTCATCTTTCACAAACTCACAGATATCGCTAATATCGCAATCCAGATATGTAGCAATCTTGAGTAATACACTCATAGACACTTCTCCATCCTTACGCATCTTTGTAAGAGTATTCGGAGCAATATCTACAGCCTTTCTCAAATCGGCTTTACTCATCTTTTTGTCTACCAATAACTTCCATAATTTATTGTAACTTACTCTCATTCTCACACCTCGTGGCTTCTTCTATAGACATGTTATATTTGTCACAATTGAGTAAAAACTCACTTTTTAAATTATAGTACAAAACGCTTATTCTTGCAATCAAAATAATCGCATTTTCTTGCGAGCTTTAATTATTTTCATTTAAAAGTCATTGGTTTTTGTGAGAAAGAAATTCATAACCTTGCTTTTGAGTATTTCTGTCAATATTTTTGCATTAATCTAGGCATTGCATAATGCCAAAATGTATAGTTAAAAGGCAGAGTGCCTATCCTGCACTCTGCCCGACGGATCTGTTGTGCAGTTAGTAAGCGATATGTATGCATCATATAAATCTGATACGGCATCGTATGCATCCTTGTATTCATCTGGTGGATTTTTCAATTTTTTCATCAATGCATTGACTGTATCCTTATTATCTTCAATAGTCATTCTCACAGACATAATACGATTAGCATTTATTATTGTGTTCCATTCTTTTTCTGTACTCTCTTGGTGTAATCTTGTATCTATCCTTAAAAACACGGTTAAAAGTTCTTTGACTTTCAAACCCACAATCAAGACATATATTTGTAATGGAATCCATTGTGTTTTCCAGTGCCGCAACTGCATAATTTAACCGGACTCCATTCACATATTTACTAAAATTACAGTGAAAGGTTTTTGCAAACATTCTTGATAACACATATTTGCTTACACACAAATCGTATGCCATTTTTTCAAGACTGATTTTCTCTCTAAAATTTTTAGCTACATATTCTACCGCATTATAAATCAGGTCATCACTCCCTACTGTGCTTTTATCAACCATTGGCATTTCTGCGAAAACATGGGCAAGAATCATCTGTACATAAGCCTGTATCAGCATGGGATTCCCCTCTGTTATTCCTGCCAGATATTTTATGGCATTTACTACATCAGGATGCACTCGCTCTTTTTTTACAACCGGGTTCCTCGGGCTGTATATCTGCAACTCTTTATAATAGGAAGGAAACAGGGTCGGATCAAGATACAGGTATATTACCTTATTTTCTTTTTTCCCAAACACCTGATAATGATGTATTACATTTGGGAACACGATTGCAAAATCACCCTCGTCCATGTGATACAATTCTTGTCCAACTCCAAGCTCAATATTCCCATTAGTTACATACACTACCTCTATTGCTTCGTGTAAATGTGGTGGAAAATGCACTGTTTTCTTCCACTCAACCGCTATTCCATCAGTTTTGTTCTCATATACCAATAACACTCGCAAGCAACTCCTTTTAATTTATAATGTCAGTTGTCTAATCCGGCATTAACTTGTTACCTTTATGATGATTTATATGCCAATTCCAAGCTGTTGAAATAATGGTCTCAAGATCTGTATACTGTATGTGAACCAATATAGCCAGCCCCTCCTAAAACCAAAATCCTCATAATAAAACCTTCTTTCTATTTCATAACACTTTTATGCCGCCATATTTTCTTATTCTCAAATCTTTACAGGAACCGTTACCAAATACATTATCCATTCCGGATTTATAAGACTCTACATATTCATTCTTCACAAATGCCTGTATTGTTCCAGCAAAACCACCGCCATGCACCCTGCATACACCGTTTTCTCCTAAAAGCATGTCACTTACAAGCAGTGCAACGGAAACATTCTGATTTTTTATATCTTGATTTGAATAAACATTCTGCAAATATTTAAAAGAAGAATTACCAGAGGCTTTCACATTCTCCAAAAATGCTCCTATATTTCCTGACTTCAATGCTCTTACTTCTTTCCGTACTCTTTCATTCTCACAAATAAAGTGTAGTGCACGAAGGACACACCTATCCCCAAGTTTTTCTCTTAAATTATGAATGTTTTCCAGTACATCATTTGCAGATACATCACGCAGCACTTCTTTTCCAAAATATTTTGCAACAAGTTTCATTTCCTTCGGAACTGCCGCATATTCATCTGTCAGATCAGCATGAGAGCCTTTTGTATCCGTAATACATAGTCTATAACCATACTTTTCCATATCAAAATCAATTTTTTCAACCTGTGGATTTTCCGGGTTAGCAAAATCAATATGAACAAGATTTCCCGTAGAACTTGCCATCTGATCCATCAGACCACAAGGCTTTCCGAAATAAACATTTTCAGCATACTGTCCAATAATGGCTATCTCTGTTGCTGAAACTGTTCCACAATTATAAAGTCCTGATAAAATTGTCCCAATCAAAGTTTCAAATGCTGCCGAAGATGAAAGTCCCGCACCAATCAGCACATCACTTGTTATATATGCCTGAAAACCTCCAACTGCATATTTTCTCTCAAGGAATCCAGAAACCACACCTTTTATCAAAGCCTTTGTTGTTTCCTTTTCTTTTTCCTTTACAGATACATCATCAAGCCGGATAATGATTTCATCATAGTTATCAGAAACCAATCTGATTACATTATCATCCGTCTTTTTAACGATCCCAATAGTATCAAGATTAACTGAGGCTGCCAAAACCTCTCCGTTCTGATGATCTGTATGGTTACCACAAATCTCAGTTCTTCCCGGAGCACTGAATATTTCCACATCTCCCGGCTTATAGCACTGCTCGAATTTCTTTATTGCATTGATATAGCGTTCTCTTTGATAATAAATTTTCGTCTTATCAGCATACACATCAAAAAGTCTCTCATCATACACGCCATCTAGGAAACTTTGTATCAATATATCTGTCTGCATCTCAATCACCCCACTTAAATCAACATTTATCGGATAATATATAATAACGAATAATTTTTATCAGCCGATCATATCTAATTATACTTACTAATAGAAATTAATCCTATTGTTATTCTTTATTATCCGTAAAATCACCTTGCATTCTTGTTATACATAATATACAAAAAATAGCCCAAAAAATCCATATCATAAATTGTACAGATTATGCACAAAACAATATTATTAGTCATCCCAGTTAAGCATAATTTTTATTTTCCTAATCCATTATGATTTTTCATTCAAAGCCTATAATTCAAATAATTTATAACATTACATTAGTTTGTTTCATTTATGACTTGTTTTATTAAAGTAAATAGACATTATATGCATAAAATGATAAAATCACATTGTATATTTAATAATTTCTTATATTTACAACAGTATATATGCATATTATTTTTAATTACACGTAAAGGGGGCTTTATATGTATACCAATAACGCATACTTGAACAATTCCACTATTGACAGGAAAGATAAATCAAAGGAACTAATTATAACCATGTGTGGTACCTATAAGCTATATACTAAGCCAAAACTTCCTACATGGCGTCCGCGTGGCAGACTGGATTTCCAATTACTTTTTATCGCATCTGGAAAAGCCCACTTCCATTTTAATAATGATTCAGATGAAACCATCGTTCATGCTGGTCATATGGTATTATACAGACCTAAAGAACCTCAAAAATATGAATATTATGCGAAAGACAATGTAGAAGTTTACTGGGTACATTTCACTGGGAATAATGTTACCAATCTTCTTCGTTCCTATGGATTAACTGATGACAAAAGAGTTTTCTACTGTGGTTCTGGATCTGAATATCAGATTCTGTTTCGTGAAATGATCAAAGAACTGCAGATGTGTCAGAATGGATATCCTGAAATGCTAGAAATGTATCTACGACAAATTTTTATAAGACTACATCGGCATTTTTTATCTTCTGTATCTCATGATAATACACATAAAGCTGATGAAATAGACAATGCTGTTTCATACTTTAGTGAACATTATAATGAACCAATTAATATTGATAGCTATGCAGAGCAAAATAATATAAGTACAAGCTGGTTCATTCGTAATTTCCGCTTATATACTGGTATTACACCTAAACAATTTATTATGCGTAAAAGAATATACAATGCAGAAGCACTTCTGCAGAATCCTCAATATAACATTAACGAAATTGCCAGGATTGTGGGCTATGAAAACCCTCTGTATTTCAGCCGAATATTTCAAAAGTTAAAAGGTTTATCACCATCTGAATACAGAAAAAACATATAACTAAAAGCAGAGAATATAGATTCTCTGCTTTTTCTAATAATATGCATATTATTCGTGGGGAATTTGGCCATCAACATATAAAATGTTATTTATCATGTTCCATCCTTTTTCTATATTCTCTAGGTGTAATTTTATATCTGTCCTTAAATACACGATTAAAAGTTCTTTGACTTTCAAATCCGCAATCAAGACATATGTTTGTTATAGAATCCATCGAGTTTTCAAGTTCTGCAACTGCATAATTTAACCGGACTCCATTCACATATTTACTAAAATTACAATGAAATGTCTTCGCAAACATTCTTGATAATACATATTTGCTTACACATAATTCATATGCCATTTTTTCAAGGCTGATGTTTTCTCTAAAATTTTTGGCTACATATTCCACCGCATTGTAAATCAGATCATCTCTTCCTACTGCACTTTTATCAATCAGTGGCATTGTTGTGAAAACATATGCTAAAATCATCTGTGCATATGCCTTTATCAGCATTGGATTGCCATCTGTTATTTCTGCCAAATATTTTATAGCATTTACTACATCCGGATGCACTTTTCTTTTTTTCACAACTGGATTTTCAGGACTGTAATTCTGAAGTTCTTTATAGTATGAGGGAAATAGTTTTGGATCAAGATATAAATATATTACCTTATTCTTCTTTTGCCCAAAAACTTGATAATGATGTATTACGTTAGGGAATATTATTGCAAAATCCCCTTCATCCATATGGAACAATTCAGGCCCCACTCCAAGTTCTACTTCTCCATCCGTTACATACACAACTTCTATTGCTTCATGCAGATGCGGCGGCACATGTACTGGTTCTTTCCACTCGGATGATAATCCCGTATTTTTATTTTCATATACCAATAACACTTACAAGCAACTCCTTTTATTTATAATCCCTGTTTCTCCACTATCCTTCTTGTTTTAATTATTCGACCAACCAAATCCACTGTAGGTCCCAATGTAACCACCATTAATATAGTTATCACAAAAAAACTCTTTACCCAGTCTTTGGTAATCTTAAACTTCATATTCTCATCCCGCGATTAACATATGCTAAAGGAATAATCCTTATCATCTTCTGCACTGATATGATATTCTTCTTCTACATCAGTTCCCCAGCTGTCAATGCCTCCAACACCTCTTACTGCACCATATACACATAAAACAGTTCTTCTTGCTGGTGGCAGTTCTTCATGATGGAGGGCATTTTCAATCTCCGATGCCGTATAAGGCAGACAAGAAAACGCAAAATTTTTGTCATTTTTTTCAATGCGTAAGATTTGAGATGAACTGTCTGTCCTGCTGTTATCAAGCGTTGTATGTCTTGTAACTTCAAGCCACTCTGTATCCATTCTCATACCACATTCCTGTGGAACAAGATATTGTGTAAGACTCAGGTCATTAATCTCATAGATTCCTTCTTTGGCTCCTGCCTTTCTATCAGGATATGTTTCCCCAGACAGTCCCTTATATAAATATTTATCTGCCAGAGTTGGCATAATAAACCTCATTCCAAATACAGGAAATTCTGGAAGTCCCTGTACCCCATTATAATGTACATCCACACGGATCTTTCCGGATACGTCAACCGTATAGCTTACAAGTACAGTTGTCGCTGGAATTGTTATGGTCTCATATGTATATTTTACGACAATTTCATCAGCATAAACATCACAACCATAGCTATTATTATCTGGTGCATAAGGTTTTTGTTCCTTACCATCCATGATAACCTGAACTTCTTTACAGTCAATAAACATATCTGCTGAAAGCCAGCTACCGCTTTTAATGTGGAACCTGCTTCCTCTGTCATTATCTGTCAATGCTCTCCAGAAAGTAGGTTTAGGACAACGATACAGCCACTCATAGCCATTTTTAACGATAGATTCCAATCCACCCTGTGCATAAGAAAAAATATAATCATATCCTTCTCCATGTACACCAAGTGTATAGTCACCATAGACAACTCTTAATTTATCTGTATAAGCCATAGTAGTACCTCACTTCCTGCATCGCTGGTTTTTCTTTCCTGTCAGCAAATACAATTCCATTTGCTGAGAATTCATAGTCTGCTGGTTTATCGTCAAAATCTCCGCCATATCGTAAAACATCTTTTCCTGTCACTGGATCCTTTACCATAATTGCCTGGTCAATATAGTCCCATATAAATCCACCATGATACATATCATATTTGTCAATCAGTTTCATATACGAGCCAAGTCCTCCCATGGAATTTCCCATATCATGCATGAATTCACATAAAATATATG
>ENA-OPBM01002011-OPBM01002011.1-human-gut-metagenome-genome-assembly--contig:-NODE-2011-length-10515-cov-2.171224_pt1 | contig 10515 bp, 8 predicted proteins | sample MGYA00241069_ERZ501454 | MGnify/ENA primary metagenome ERZ501454 (study PRJEB25962, sample SAMEA2042625) | human gut metagenome | biome: human gut; feature: human-associated habitat; material: faeces... | reverse complement strand
CCCTGCCGCGGGAGGCATCCACGCCCTGCACCTTCACGTAGCCGCCCGACACTTCGCGGGCGACGATGCGCGTCAGCGTGCGTCCGATTTCGCGGCGCGCAGGGCCGTCGATTCCGGCGGCCGAGACCTCCTGCCCGCAAAGACCGAGCAGCAGGAGAATATACAACAGCTTATTTTTCATGTCGTTTGACCAGTAAAAACATGCCGGCCATCGTAAATGCGGCATTGTAAATCAACAGTTCGAAACCGATCCGGTAGCCCCACGTCTCATACGCCCAGTATTGCAGCAGGGCGCTCAGCAGCGGAGCGGCGAGCGCCACGAGGGGCATCCAGCCGTCGCGCACCCTGAGACGCGTGAAGATACCGAAAGCGAACATACCCAAAATCGGGCCGTAGGTGTAGCTGGCGACCTTGTAGACCAGATTGATGACGCTGTCGTCGGCAAGGTATTCGAAGGCGAGGATCACCAGCGCCATGCCGAGGGCCATCGCCACATGGACGATGCGCCGCAGGCGGGTCAGGCGTCGTTCGCCGTAACGTTTCGTGCCGTCGAGAATATCGACCGTAAACGAAGTCGTGAGGGCCGTAAGGGCCGATCCTGCGGCTGAATAGGTGCTTGAGATAAGTCCTATAACGAACAGTATGCCAACGAACACCGGCAGCCCGCCGTTGACCGCGACCTGCGAAAAGACCTGATCGCCCTTTTCGGGCATCGCCAGTCCGCTGCGGTCCATGTAGATGTAGAGCAGCACGCCCAGCACGAGGAACAGGAAGATCACGAAAATCTGGCTGACGGCCGTGAGGACGATATTTTTCTGCGAGTCGCGCGGCGTGGCGCAGCTCAGGTTGCGCTGCATCATGTCCTGATCGAGTCCCGTCATGGCGATCAGCAGCACGATGCCCGCCGCAAACATCTTCCAGAAATAGCGGTCCGAAGCCGGGTCGTCGAAGAAAAACATCTTCGAATAGGGCGACGCGGCGACCTCGCGGGTCATTTCGGGCAGGGACATGCCCAGCGCCTGCATGATGAAGACGATTGACAGCACGAGACTTCCGACCAGACACACTGTCTTGAGCGTATCAGTCCAGATCAGCGACTTGACGCCGCCCTGCTGGGTGTAGAGCCATACGAAGAGCATCGTGACCGCCGCATTGAGCCAGAACGGAAGTCCGTAATGGCTGAAGACCAGCAGCTGCATCACGGCGCAGACCACATAGATGCGCAGGGCCGCCCCCAGCATCTTCGAGACGAAGAAAAACCACGCCCCGGTACGGTGCGACCGCACGCCGAAGCGGTCGTCGAGGTATTCGTAGAGCGACACCACCTTCAGGCGGTAGAACGTGGGAATCAGGACGAAAGCCACAATCAGCTGCCCCACCGTGAAGCCCGCGACCATCTGCATGTAGGAAAACGAGTCGGCGGCGACCGAGCCGGGGACCGAAATGAAGGTCACGCCCGACATCGCGGCGCCGATCATGGCGAAAGCGGCCATGTACCACGGCGTGCGGCGGTTGCCGGTGAAGAAGCCGGCGTTGTCGGCACGGCGGCCCGAGGCCCATGCGACGGCGAAAAGGACGGCTATATAGCCCAGGACGGTGGCGGTAACGGCGGCAGGAGTCATAACTTGTATTTGGGTTCGAATTACAAAGGTATAAAAAAAGACGGACACGAAGGCGGGTAGGCGCGGATTTTATAAACCCGAAAACAGGATGCGGAAGATCGTATGTCTTATTGGATTTCCGGAAAAAACAGTTATTTTTGCTACTAATTATACATCAAACCCTTAAACGATATGGCATTTCTCAAAGAATTCAAGGAGTTCGCCCTCAAAGGCAACGTAATGGACATGGCCGTCGGCGTGATCATCGGCGGCGCGTTCGGCAAAATCGTATCGTCGCTCGTGAACGACATCCTGATGCCGCCCATCGGCGCGCTGATCGGAAACACCGACTTCTCGCAGCTGCGGCTCGACATCTCGAAAGTCCGCGACGTGACGTCGAACGCCATGCACTCCGTGGGCGACATGGTGACCGGAGGAGGCGATCCCGCACAGGCTGCCGCAGCGGCAGAACCGATCTACTGGAACTACGGCGCATTCATCCAGCAGTGCGTGGACTTCACGATCCTGGCGCTCTGCGTCTTCCTGATGGTCAAGCTGATGAACCGGCTGATGAAGAAAAAGGAAGAGGCTCCGGCTCCCGCTCCCGAACCGCCCGCACCGACGAAAGAGGAGCTGCTGCTCACCGAAATCCGCGACCTGCTGAAAGAGCAGAAGAAATAAGCGGGAAAATCCCGGAACCAAACAGCCCGGCCTTTTGAGGCCGGGCTGTTTACAGAAGGCTACTCCCCCTTCTTATGGGTGTACTCCTGCAGGACATAGGTCGTGAAGATCGGAAAGAACATCATGCCCAGCGACGGAAGCAGCACGCAGAAGACCTTGCCGACGGCCGTGACGGGGAAAATCTCCGCACCGACGGTCGTGACGTTCATCCACGCCCACCAGAGCGCATTGCCGAAGCCGTGGAGCTTGGGATTGACGAGCACCTCGTAGTCGTAGAACACCAGCCCGGAGATATAGGTGAAGACGACGACGGTGAAGATATAGGCGAAAAAGAGCCTCCGCATCTTGTTTTCGGAGACCAGCCACCGCACGATGATCACCATGGCCAGGAAGGCTCTCAGAAGCGGCATCAGTCCGATGAGCATCCCGACGCTGCGGGACGGCTCCGCACCGCTCCAGAGCATGAGGTTCAGGTAGGGGACCGAGAGCAGCAGGAACCACAGGAATACCATCGACGGAATGAATCCGGCGAGGGCTTCGCTGAGGTTGAAATCGTTTTTGACATAGGTGGTCGAGATGCCGACCACGTCGCAGAATCCCATCACGAAGAAGCTGAAAAGGATGGGCATTACTTTGGTTACGGAGGTTTTACGGGCTGATTCCATTAGTTTGGTTTTTTGCACCCCAAAGATAGTAAAAATATGGCGAACCCCGTATCCTCAAGTCCGAAAGTGTACTAATCCGGCAGAAAAATTTACTTGCGGAAGCCTGTTCGGAGGGTATTTCGTCCGTTTTTTGTATCTTTGTTCGACTTGAAACCCGTTAAACGATCCTTTGAAATGAAGAAATTGCTGATTCTCGCCCTGTTTGCCGCCGTGACCTTTTGCGCCGCGGCGCAGGAGCTGACCGTAGCCACCTATAATATCCGCAACGCCAATCGGGGCGACGCCGAGCGCGGCAACGGTTGGGAGCGCCGCGGTCCGTGGGTGTGCCGCCTGATCGAATTCCACGGCTTCGACATTTTCGGAAGTCAGGAGGTGCTCGACGGCCAGCTGCACGACATGCTGGCGCAGCTTCCCGACTACGACTATATCGGCGTCGGTCGCGACGACGGAAAGACGCAAGGCGAATATGCGCCCATATTCTATAAAAAGGAGCGTTTCCGCCTGCTGGACGAAGGCCACTTCTGGCTTTCGGAGATCACCGACCGTCCGAACAAAGGCTGGGACGCCGCGCTGCCGCGCATCTGCACGTGGGGGCATTTCCTCGACCTGCAGACCAAGCGCCGCTTTTGGTTCTTTAACCTGCATATGGACCATATCGGGGTGCAGGCCCGTGAGGAGAGCGCCAAGCTTGTGGTGGCGAAGATCCGTGAAATGTGCAAACCCAAAGAGTTCGTGATCCTGACCGGGGACTTCAACGTCGACCAGAACAATCATATCTATACGACCTTTGTCTCGTCGGGCATTCTGGCTGACTCGTACGAGACCGCCGGAAGACGCTACGCCCCGAACGGTACGTTCAACAACTTCAATCCTTCGCTGAAGACCGACAGCCGCATCGACCATATCTTCGTGACGCCGTCGGTTCACGTGCACGATTACGGGGTGCTGACCGACACCTACCGTACGGAGACCGCCGCCAGCGGCGAGGAGATCAAGTCGGGCGCCTTCCCCAAGGAGGTTTCACTGCACAGTTACGATGCGCGCACGCCGTCGGACCATTTTCCGGTCGTCGTGCGTCTCGAATTCCGGAGGTAGCGTCGCGTTCCGTCCGGAAGACCGAAAAAGCCCTGATGAACGATATTGTCCGCCAGATCGGACCGGATGTTGCCGGCCCTATCTGGCGGTATCGGTTTCGGCGGAATCCCGGTTACTTCATTATATATAATTGGAGGGTGGGGCGAAGACAAGGTGTCCGGTCGCGGCGAACCTATTTTCGCCGGCCTATAATCTTCGCCGGGTTGTGTCTTGGCCGATAAGAATGCGTTCTGTGCTGTCTTTTTAGCAGTTACGGAGTATGCCGGGAGGATGTGATGCTGATTGACCTTGTTTTCAATTCGTTGATTGTCAGTATTTGGACCAGTTTATACGTAAAATTTTGCCGATTTATTTTGTAACTAAAACGTTTTAGTATATATTTGCGATAGAAAGCTATTATGTGTGCTATATGAAAACTAAACGTACAACGATTCGTGACATTGCCGAAGCTGCCGGAGTTTCGATATCGCTGGTGTCGTTCGTCATGAATAATAAGGGGAAACGTTATCGCATAAGCGATGAGATGACCAAACGCATTCGGGAAATGGCTGACAAACTCGACTATCAGCCTAATAATGCGGCCCGAAGTCTGCGGAGCGGACGTTCGCGGACGATCGGTGTGGTTGTTTCCGATATCTCGAACAGCTTTTTTGCGGAGATATGCCGGAAAATCGAGGACGATGCCTCCCGTTTTAATTATACCGTTATTTTCGGCAGTTCGGACGAGAATGCGGACAAGTTCCGCAATGTGGTCGAAGTACTTCTGGGCAAGGGCGTGGACGGATTGATCCTTGTTCCGTGCGAAGGCTCCGAAGCTTATATCGAAGAGATTTACGGCCTCAATATTCCGCTGGTGCTGATCGACCGTACGATCGACAATCCGGAAATAAGCCGTGTGGTGCTGAACAATCAGAAAGCGTCGGCAATGGCCGTGGAGCATTTGGTGGAATCGGGCTATAAGCGTGTGGCGATGGTCTCCTATGCCATGCGGCTGTCGAATATCTGCGATCGGGAGAAGGGGTACGAATCCACGATGGAACGTCTGGGGCTCAAAGACCGCATGCAGATATATCGTATTGATTTTCATGAAACGGCCCGCCGGGTCGATGATCTTGTGCGGCAGCTTTTTCAACGGGCCAACCGCAAGGTGGACGCCCTGTTGTTCGCAACCAACAGTCTGGCCGTGGAGGGGCTTAAGGCGTTGAACCGTTATCAGGTTTCCGTGCCCGACGATGTGGCTGTCGTGGCTTACGATGGCAATGAAGTGTTCGATCTGTACCGGGTGTCCGTTACCAGTGTGCGGCAGCCGATCGAGTTGTTCGGTACGGAAGCCGTTCGTCTGCTGGTGCGCCGGATCGAAGAACCGGACTGCGCTTCCAGCGCCGCGATCATGCTAAACGCCGAGTTGGTGAAAGGGGAGTCTACCGGACAAAAGTGACCCTTTTTTTTGTTCTTTTGGCTAAAACGATTTAGTTATTGCTTGTGTTTTAAATAGATATAAATGTATTTCAAAAAGTCTCAGTTGTAATAGTTGAATGTATGAAAACACGTTTTTCCCGATTGAAAGGTCTTATTCCGCCGATGGTCACACCGCTGATCGACAACAATACGCTGGACCGCGACGGCACGGTCAGACTGGTGGAGCATATGATTGCAGGCGGTGTTCACGGAATCTTCATCCTCGGAACGACCGGCGAGGCGCAAAGTCTGGCCTATCACCTGCGTTATGAACTTACCGAGCTGGTTTGTTCGGCAGTTGCGGGCCGCGTTCCCGTTTTGGTCGGCGTGACCGATACCTCGCTGGAGGAGAGTCTGAGACTGGCGCACAAGGCCGCCGAATGCGGTGCTGCGGCTGTCGTTGCGGCGCCGCCTTACTATTTCGCTCCTTCGCAGCCGGAACTGACCATGTATTACAAGGCGTTGGCCGATGCCCTGCCGCTGCCTTTGTGCCTCTATAATATGCCGGTGCATGTGAAGGTGTCGCTCGAACCCGCTACTGTGAAGGAGCTGGCCGGGCATCCGAACATCATCGGACTGAAGGACAGTTCGTCGAACATGGTCTATTTTCAGACGCTTCTTTACGAGCTGAGCGACCATCCCGATTTCGCCCTTTTCATGGGACCCGAACAGCTCACTGCTGAGAGTGTGATGCTGGGAGCAGCCGGCGGGGTCAACGGCGGTGCGAATGTTTTTCCGGAACTCTATGTCGCGCTTTACGAGGCAGCCGCGGCCAATGACTTGGAACGGGTGAAAGCCCTGCAGCATCATGTCATGGCCGTCGCCGCGTCGCTCTATACCATCGGTCGCTATGGTTCCAGTGCCATCAAGGGAATCAAGTGCGCACTTTCGCTCATGGGGATATGCAGCGATTACCTTTCATATCCTTACCAGCGATTCCTCGATGCCGAACGGACGAAGGTGCGGGCCGTGCTCGAAAGACTGCAGGCGCAGATCCGGATTTGACGCCGGCTATGTCTTGGCAGGAATGAAGCCCTGAATATGAATATTAATAATATGTAATTATGGGAAAAATTGTTGTAATAGGAAGTTCCAATACCGATCTGGTTATCCGTACGCCGCGTATTCCCTCTCCCGGAGAGACGCTTATCGGATCTGATTTTATGATCAATGCAGGCGGCAAGGGCGCCAATCAGGCGGTCCAGTGTGCCCGCCTGAGTGCCCACGTGACCATGGTGGCTGCGGCCCGTATGGGAGGCGACGTCTGCTTTGTCGCCTGCGTGGGCGACGACGGGTTCGGAGCGGAAGCCGTGCGGCATTATGCCGGCGAAGGTATCGATACGTCCTATATCGTACGCCGCAATGGCGTTGCTTCGGGCGTGGCGCTTATCGCCGTAGATGATGCCGCGGAGAATAGTATCGTCGTGGCTCCGGGGGCCAACGCCCTGCTTTCGCCTGCGGATATCGATGCTGTCGAAAGCGAAATCGCCGCTGCCGATTACCTGCTCGTGCAACTCGAAATTCCGATGGAGACGGTAGCCCGCACTACCGAACTTGCCGTGCGTCACGGAGTGCGGGTCATTTTGAATCCGGCCCCTGCGGCGCCGATTGCGGACGAAGTGTTGGCCCGTCTGGACCTGATTACGCCGAACCGCAGCGAGACAGAGCTGCTGACGGGGCTGAAAGTCGAGAATGTCGGCGATGCCGTTGCGGCCGCCGCATGGTTTCGCGGGCGCGGTGTACGGCGTGTCGCCGTTACGATGGGCAGTGCGGGGGCATTGGTGGCCGATGAGCGGGGCGAGGAGTTCGTTCCGGCCTATCGTGTCGAGGCTGTCGATACGACGGCTGCCGGAGATGTCTTCAACGGCGCGCTGGCCGTCGCCCTCTCCGAAGGGCGCGAGTTGGGAGCTGCGGCACGTTTCGCCGCCGCCGCGTCTTCAATCGCCTGTACCCGCATCGGCGCCCAGCGTTCCATTCCGCAGCGGCGCGAAGTAGATTCCGCCGAATAGACAAAACTTCAATATTAACCTAAAACTTTTATCCTAATGTTTGTTGTAAATAATTATACACTGGCCGTCGTGTTTTGTTTCGTGACGATGCTCTGTTGGGGGTCATGGGGAAACACGCAGAAACTGGCTTCGAAAAGCTGGCGTTACGAACTTTTCTATTGGGACTATGTGATCGGCATGCTGTTGTTCAGCATCCTGTCCGGATTCACGCTCGGAAGCTTCGGCAGCGAAGGCCGTAGTTTCGTCGCCGATCTCGCTCAGGCAGACTGGGGCGGCATCGGCAGTGTGCTGCTGGGCGGCGTGGTTTTCAATGCTTCGAATATTCTGCTGTCCGCTTCGGTATCGCTGGCCGGTTTGGCCGTAGCTTTTCCGCTGGGCGTGGGGCTGGCTTTGGTGCTGGGGGTGATTGTCAATTATGTGGGGGCTCCGAAAGGTGATCCCGTGATTCTTTTTCTCGGCGTTGCGCTCATCGTCGTTGCCATTGTGCTCAACGGAATGGCCTCGGCCCGCCAGTCGGGCGGCGTGAAGAGCAACAGCCGCAAGGGCGTTGCGCTGGCCGCCGTCGCCGGCGTCATCATGGCTTTCTTTTACCGTTTTGTCGCGGCCGCCATGGATCTCGATAATTTCTCCGATCCTACACCCGGCATGATGACTCCCTATTCGGCACTGTTTGTATTCTCGGTGGGCGTGCTGCTCAGCAATTTCGTTTTCAATACATGGGTGATGCGCCATCCCTTCGACGGTGCGCCCGTCAGTTATAAAGCCTATTTCAGCGGATCGCTTTCCACCCATCTGGTCGGAGTGCTCGGCGGTGCAGTATGGGCGTTAGGTACGGCTTTCAGCTACATTGCCGCCGGTAAAGCCGGCGCCGCGGTCTCTTATGCGCTGGGGCAGGGCGCTCCGATGATCGCCGCGATATGGGGCGTCTTCATCTGGCGTGAATTCCGGGGCGCGGGACGTTCCGTGAAGGGATTGCTGGCCTGCATGTTCCTGCTGTTCATCGGCTGCCTGCTTATCCTGGCCTCTTTCCTGATCGTCCCTATTTCCTTAAAAAACGACGCATAAAATAAATTCCAGACGCCCTATTCCGTCCGAATTGGAGGCCCCGCCATTTAGCAGATTTGGCCAAGGGTGGGCATGACACATCACATCCGTTTCATTTTGAACTGGAAATTCAAGAGGCAGGTCTTTCCTGGCAGTGCTTTTTCCCATTCATGTTCACACGAACCTTCCATTTTCTTCCATTCCTGTGCTGCTTGCCGATACTCTTCTCCCCTTCTCTGGCAAAAACGGTAGAATACGATTTATATGTCCGGAACGCTCCTGTCAATTTTACCGGAGTCACACGCCAAGCCATGACCATCAATGGGAACATTCCCGGCCCCACATTGCATTTTACAGAGGGAGATACTGCGGTAATACGGGTGCATAACCTGATGGACACGGAAACTTCCTTCCATTGGCACGGCTTGCTGGTGCCCAATGACCAGGATGGAGTTCCGTACCTGACTTCCGCTCCTGTCAAGCCCCACACTACGCATACCTATACTTTTCCCATCATCCAGAACGGCACGTACTGGTACCATTCCCACAGCGGTTTTCAGGAGCAGAGCGGCCTGTACGGAGCGTTCATCGTCCGCAAACGGCCCGATGACCCGGCACGCAGGACGGAGGACGCCCTGCCGGAATATACGTTTGTACTGAGCGACTGGACGAACGAGAATCCCCAGGAGGTGAACAGAATGCTTCACACGGGCTCCGACTGGTTTTCCATCCGCAAGGGGAGTGTACAGAGCTATTGGGAGGCCCTGCGCTCCGGCTGCATGGCAACCAAGCTGTTAAGCGAATGGAAGCGCATGAACGCCATGGATGTGAGTGACGTGTATTATGAATGTTTTCTGCTCAACGGCATCCCGCGGGCTTCCCTGCCCCGGCTGAGGGGCGGCGACCGCATCAGGCTGCGCATCGTCAACGGAGCATCCTCCACCCATTTCTGGCTGAGGTATGCAGGCGGGAAAATACGCGTGGTGGCCAGCGACGGGAAAGACGTTGTTCCCGTTGACGTGGACCGCATGGTAATCGCGGTTTCCGAAACTTACGACGTCATCTTGGAAGTGCCGGAATCAGGCAAGGCCTTTGAGTTCCAGGCGACGGCAGAGGATACTTCCGGGTCTTCCTCCCTGTGGCTGGGCCATGGGGAAAGGCAGCCTTTGCGCCCCTTTCCCAAGCTGAATTACTTCAAAAAGATGAAGCAAATGAACGGGATGATGGCCATGGGAGGAAATATGAAGATGCATCATCACGGCATGCCGACCGCCCATTCCGGAAATATGGAGATAATGGACATGAAGTCCGGTTCCTCCCATGGGGGAGGACACGGCAACATGCAGGAGGACGGAGAAGGAACCACCCTGACGTATGACATGTTGAAGTCCCCTTCCCGCACCACTCTTCCTTCCAGCGTGCCCGTTAAGGAATTGCATTTCATGCTGACCGGTAATATGAACCGTTACGTATGGAGCATTAACGGGAAAACTCTTTCCGAGACGGACCGGATCATGATCAGGGAAGGACAGAATGTACGCATAATCCTGACCAACAATACCATGATGAGGCATCCCATGCATCTGCACGGGCATTTTTTCCGGCTGGTGAACAGGCATGGGGATTTTTCTCCGCTCAAGTTTACAGCGGATATCCAGCCCATGGACACCCAGGTGATTGAGTTTAACGCTGCGGAGAAAACGCGCGGCAACTGGTTTTTCCACTGCCATATCCTGTACCACATGATGAGCGGCATGGGCCGGATTTTTACGTATGAGGATTCTCCCCCCAATCCTCAGCTTCCCCACCCCATGCAGGCACTTCAGCATGTTTACGACATGGACAGGAAATGGTACCTGAGCGTGAACAATGATTTCGCCACCAACGGGAACATAGGGAACCTGGAATTCGGGGGCACCCGGTGGAGCATGCAGGGAGAGTGGAAAACAGGCTACAAGGATA
>ENA-OPBM01001997-OPBM01001997.1-human-gut-metagenome-genome-assembly--contig:-NODE-1997-length-10592-cov-3.418905_pt1 | contig 10592 bp, 9 predicted proteins | sample MGYA00241069_ERZ501454 | MGnify/ENA primary metagenome ERZ501454 (study PRJEB25962, sample SAMEA2042625) | human gut metagenome | biome: human gut; feature: human-associated habitat; material: faeces... | reverse complement strand
TGATATTACCGACACTGTGGTGACTTTCACATAGCGGTTTCGGGGCTTGGTGATGATAACATCATCTGAAACTTCATCCCGGTCTTGGAGATAACAAGGCGGATGTGAGCAAGATGGTGATAAACACATGGTCGCAGAGATGTTCATTCGTGTGGTGCAATCCGGCATAAGCAAGGAAGCTACCGTAGCGTGGATGAGTGAAGTCTGGAATAAAGACAGCGGTTACCGTAGCAACGTTCATTGCAACGGTACAAGACATAGCGGCAGTGTGTAGATTACACTGCTGAGGACGATTAGTAGAGCTTTATAAGGAATAAACGGCTCAGACTCTTTGAGATTGAGTCTGGGCTGTTTTGTGTGGGAGAGGAATTCGAGATGAAAAAGGTACTTCTAGTGACATTCTCAGATAATGCGGATCATCAGGATACGCTGTTTGGAATGTACGAAGAAATGAGAAATCGAAGTGACTGGGATGCTTACTTGCTTTGCATCAAGACTCCGAAGGTGGAACTTCAGAAATCAGATCATACTTGGCTAGTTGATTGCCCGGAAAGACCTGGTGTGACAAAGAAAACATTCAATCTCCCATTGTTGGTTTCGATAATTCATCGTATCCGCAAGGAACATTTTGATGCGATTTATTTTGAAAGCCTGCATACATGGAATCTTCCGATTATGCTGATGTCTGGAAAAGCCAAGACCTATCAAGTGATTCATGAGGTTATCCCACATGAAGGAGACAGTCAAGTTAAGATGGTCGATTTGATGAACAAGGCTGTGGTTAAGTTCGCAGATACGATTGTCCTGCGCAACAAAACCTATATTCAGGATATGATCGACCGCTACGGAATCAGTGCAGACCGTGTAAAGTATCTGGAATTGTGGCGTAGATATCCGGCATATACGACACCAGTACATAGTGGTCGAGTACTCTTCTTTGGAAGAATCAATCCATACAAGGGCGCCGATAACTTACTTGAAATTGTGAGACTGTGTCCGAACATTCAATTTGATGTGGTAGGACGAGTGGATTCGCAGATGCAGGGTATTGTGGATCAGCTTGCCAAAGAGAAAAATGTAATGTTGAATAACGACTACGTCACAGACGCAGAGATGCGAGAATCATTTGTTAACTGTGACTGGGCAATCGTTCCGTATAACTCAGCTTCCCAGTCAGGCATCATTATCGACGCTTACAAGTATAGCCGACCCGTCATTGCGTTTGCTGTGGGTGCTATTCCGGAGCAGGTGGATGATGGAAAGAGCGGTTATCTTGTGACGGCGGGAGATAATAAGAAGTTTGCGGACAAGTTAAAAGATGCTGCGAAACTGAGCTTGGATGAGTATGATGTGATGAGCCAATATGCATATCAGTACGGTTGTAAAAAGTATGCAACAAGCGGTTCAGTGGAACGGTTCGTCGAGCTGCTGGAGGTATAAAAGGAGCTGGATATGTGGAATAGAATACAGAGATATATACGACTTGCTTGTATATTTATTCGGGGGGGGGTACTCAAGAGCTGAGTACCTGAAGAAGAAACACTATTTTAAGAGCATTGGTGAACATGTATATTTGCAACCGTGGAATTTTGGAACAGAGCCACATTTAATCAGCTTTGGAGATAATGTTCATGTAGCAAGTGGTGTTATATTCATTAACCACGACATTACATGCATGATGTTTAACTACATGGATATAGAGCATCACTATAAGATCCGCCAAGGAGAAATAAATATTGGAAATAATGTCTTTATCGGTGCTGGCTCACGTATTCTTTACGATGTGACGATAGGTGATAATGTCATTATTGGAGCCGGAAGTCTCGTGAATAAGGACATTCCAAGTGGAACAGTCGCAGCGGGTGTTCCATGTAAGGTTATTGGTAGTTTTGATGAGTATATGAACCGATTGAGGGCTGAAGAGGAGAAATAAAGTTCATGCATCCTAAGATTTTGATTATTGCCACAACACCATATAGCACAAGCGATAGTAGCCGCACACTTGATGCGTACTTTCATTATTGGGAGAAAGATCGTGTGGCGCAGATTTTTAGCAGAAACTGGATTCCAAACAAGGGTCATTGTGGCGAAATGTATCAGATCACGGATGCTAGTCTGCTAAAAAAATGGCTCCATCAACCTGTTGAAGTCGGGCAAATCTACACATACGATGAAATGCGTAATGAAGATGGAAATGAGGTAATGGAGGACAGTTCGGCAGTTGGACTCAGCTATAAAATCGGGAGTAAGCACTCACCAAGTGTTGAGATACTTAGGAGGTTGCTTTGGCGCAAAAAGTTCTGGTGTACACCGAAATTAATTAAGTGGCTGGATGACTTTAAGCCAGAGTGTATTGTTTACAATTTTAGTAACCATCTTTTTACGCAGCAGATAGCTTTGTTTGTAGCGAATCGATATCAGATTCCTATTGTAGCGATTATTGGTGATAACTATTATTTTGATGAATCGAAATCAAAATCACCTGTTTATAAGTTGTTTCGGAGCAGGTTCAAAAAGCTGACAGAAAAAGTGCTTTCATCTAACAGTAGTGCAGTGTACTGTAGCGACAAGATTAAGAAGCTGTATAACGACTATTTTCGCATTCACGGAGAGACTGTGTATTTTAGTTCTTCTTTGGAACGGAGAGAGTTCCGACCTATAGATACGAAAAATCCAAAAGTTGTTTATTTTGGAAGCATTCGTTTGGGGCGAAATTTGGCATTGCGGGATATTGCGATAGCTTTATCTGAAATTGATCCGAATTATCGACTGGAAGTCTATTCGAACGAGAATGATGAGGAAATTTGTGGTGTACTAAAGAATACTCCCAATGTGGTTTACGGTGGATCGATTCCATATAGTCAGGTCGAAAACAAGACCGCCGAATGTGATATCTTCGTTATTGCAGAGGGATTCAGGGACGAGGATATCAATTTGACGAAATACTCCTTATCAACAAAAGCATCAGACGGTTTAGCGAGTGGAGCAGCAGTCCTTACCTATGGACCGGACGACGCGGGCGTTGTGGGCTATATGAAAGAAACGGGAGCTTCAATGGTTTGTACTGACCCAAAGAGCTTGAAAGAATCACTCAGCGAACTAATTTATAACGAAGAACTGCAAGAAAACTTCTATCAAAAAGCCGTCGAAATAACTCAAGCACACCACACGATTGAGAGTAGTACAGCTACATTCGAAAAAGTGGTCGAGAGAGCTATTCGAGAGTTTAACTCAAAGAGGAATAATGCATGATTATCTACGGGATACTGATTGGGCTTACCGTTTTTGTATATTTGTTTTTTACAGCTTTACATTACGAGAAGAATAAAGTTGATAAGATTACTATTACTTTCTTTTTTATCGGATATCTTCTTCTTCTCTGCTTGAGAGATTATTCGGTAGGTGTTGATACCCGTGGGTATATAAGAACTTTTGAATATACTAAATATCTTGGCTGGAAAGCGGCACTTCTATACGGAAGTGATGAAATTGGATTTAAAGTACTTCGTACTATAATTCAGTGGTTTGGTGGTTCACGGCTATTTGTGTCAATTTGCGCAGTCTTAGTCGTCCTTCCGGTTATGTACCTTTATAAAAGAGAAGCTGAGGGATCAATGATTTGCGTATCCTTTTTTCTAATCTCGCTGCTTTTCGAGATGTTCTTTTCTGGGATGCGTCAGAGTATTGCGATTGCTTTGGCGGTTCCAGCTTACTATTTTACTAAAGAGAAGAAAGTAATCAAATATCTAATGATTGTATCGTTAGCCTATTGCTTTCATAAATCGGCAATCATGCTGTTGCTGTTGTACCCAATATATCATGCGCACATAACAAAAAAATGGCTTTGGGGGATTATTCCTCTGATGGGGTTTGTGATGATGCGCAGAGATTTGCTAATGAATTTGATTTTTCAATTAGCAGGTGAGGAGTATGCCTACAAATATTCATATTTGACAGGCAGTTCCGGACAAATAGGGCTAATGATTCTTTTTCTTCTTCTTACTATATACTCCTATGTTATCCTTGACGAAAACAAAGCTGGAAAAGAAGAAATCGGTCTAAGAAACATTTTACTGTTGGCAACATTTATTCACTTGTTTACGCCTCTTAACCCCACAATTTCGAGAATTAATTATTATTTTATTCTGTTTATTCCGGTAGCAATTAGTAGAATTAATAATCGTTGTAGAGATGATGTTTACCTGTATCAGCTAAGGACAGTTGCAACAGTTGTTATGCCAGCGTTTTTTGTGATGTACTTCTTTTTGCTGAAAGATGATTCGCTAAATGTAATGAACTATAGATTCTTTTTTTAACTAGAAAGGAAAACCCTTATGAAAGTAATGCAAATGAATTGCTGGCTCAAATCAGGAAGTACAGGTAAAATTGTCTATGCAATTCAAAATTATGTGCGAAATAAGGGCGACGAAACATATGCTATATATGGATTAGGAGAAAAATCAACCAATCCGAATGAGTTTAGAACTACACCTGGATTAGTACGGAAGGCACAGTCATTCCGTTCAAGAGTAACGGGCTATCCATACGGCGGTTGCATATGGGGAACAAAGGCTGCAATTCATTTTATAAAAAAGGTTAACCCTGATATTGTGCACATCCATTGCATTAATGGGTATATGGTAAATATCTATAAGATACTGGAATACCTAAAGAACAACCATATCCCTACTGTAATTACAAATCATGCTGAGTTCATGTATACAGGAGGCTGCACGCATGCAGTTGAGTGCGAAAAGTGGAAAACAGGTTGCTTTTCGTGTGATAAATTGAGCGCAGAACATCCAATTACATATTTTTTTGACCGCACAGCAAATGAATGGAATCTTATGAAAAAAGCATATGAAGGATTTGAGAAACTCTACATATGCAATGTCTCTGACTGGCTTACAAATCGTGCTAAAATGTCTCCTTTTTTTAAGGGATACCCTGTGGAAACAGTTTTTAACGGTTTGGATACGACTGTTTTTCGGTATATACCCGATAGTACGACTCCTCCCCCAAAACCGCTAGTAATTCATGTAACGCCGAATTTTTACGACAAGATAAAAGGCGGTCAGCATGTTATAGAAGTGGCTAAACGATGCTCGGATGTTGATTTTATTGTTGTAGGCAGTGAAGCAAAATCTGGTATGGATTTTCCGAAAAACATTAAGTTTTTGGGGCGAATGTCCGATCAGAAAATGCTTTCAAAACTGTATTCAAGCGCAGATGTTTGCCTTTTAACGAGTCTAAGGGAAACATTTAGTATGGTCACTGCAGAAAGTTTGTGCTGCGGAACGCCCGTTGTAGGATTTAAAGCAGGAGGACCTGAAAGCATAGCACTTAAAGAGTATAGTGATTTTGTGAATCAAAATGATGATGATGCTTTAGAGAAAGCTCTTAGACAGATGCTAGGGCGAAAACTCCAAAAGGAAGATATCTCCAGAGAAGCAATCACTAAATATAGCGAAGAGAAGATGTGTCACCAATACTATCAGATTTATAAACAATTACTTGATAATTAAGATAAATTTAGTTGAATATGTATGAGGGAGTTTTCGATTACTGATGAAGCAAATAGGAATCATTACCCACTACTATGGCAGTAAAAATTATGGAGGCGTTCTCCAATCGTATGCGTTGTGTCAATTCTTAGAAAACCAGGGATTTGATGCTGAGCAAATCCAGTTTGATAAAGACAAAGGTGAGAGCATCAAACGGCGACTGGGAAAAGTTTATCGTTACACCCTGTCGATACCAAGAAGAATTAAGTATAGGAGATTGTATAAAGAAATTAGAGGTCGTGAAGTTAAGTTTGCAGCATTTCGTGATGGAGCGATTTGCCATAGTAAAGAAGTATTTACACAAGATTCATTAAATAGACTTGCAAAAGAATATCAATTGTATATTACGGGAAGCGACCAAGTATGGCATCCAAATGCAGTATGCGATGCATATCTCCTTGATTTTGGAATTGAGGGAATAAAAAAAATGTCTTATGCGGCTAGCATTGCCAAAGATACACTGAGTGCAGAGGAAAGCGGAAGATACAAAAAGGCATTCAAGGACTACGCTGCGATATCTGTGAGAGAAAAATCTGCGGTTGAGTTGCTAAGACCTATTACCCCCGTCGAAATCCAGTGGGTTGTTGACCCGGTCTTTTTACTGAGAAGGGAAGAATGGCAGTCATTAGTCGGGAGTAAATGCGATTCAGAGCAATATGCATTGTGCTATTTTTTGGGTAATGATTCTACTGAAAGAAAAATTGCAAAAGAATATGCAAAATGCAAGAACCTGAAGTTGAAAGTAATGCCTTTTTTAAACGGGGAAATTAGTGAAGATGACCTTGACTACGGCGATGAAAGAATAATAAATGCTTCACCTAGTGAATTTGTTCAACTAATTCAAAACGCTGAAATTGTTTTTACAGATAGCTTTCATGCAACGGCTTTTTCGCTCTTGTTTGAGAGGCAATTCTATGTTTTCGAGCGCAGCTTCCAGTCCTCAATGGGATCAAGAATTGAGTCCTTAACAGAACTTTTTGGCGTTCAAGATCATTATTGCAATATTCCGAATAGAACGACATTTGACTATATATATGAGACTGCTTCGATAGATTATTCAAAAGAGTTTACTGCTTTTGAAACGATGCGTAAGAGTTCTATTAGCTATTTGTTAAGCAACATAAATAAGATCTTAGAAGAGGTCAAATGATGAATCAAAGAAAATTAGGCTCTATAATCTCATATGTCCAAATGGCTCTTGGTGTAATAGTCAGTTTGATCTATACACCTTATATGATTAAAATATTGGGACAGAGTGAGTATGGACTATATAATACGGTTGCGTCAACTATTTCAATGATGTCCGTTTTGAGTCTTGGATTTAATAGTAGTTATATACGCTATTATTCAAGGTATAAGGAAGAGCAGGATACAGATAGCATCTATAAATTAAATGGCCTGTTTATTTTGATATTTTCCGTAATTGGTATGATAGCATTGATTTGCGGATTATATATTTCAGGACATTTGGAAATTGTCTTCAAAGATGGATTGACAGCTAGTGAATATACTTTAGCTCGAAAGCTCTTGATTTTACTTACAATTAATCTGGCAATTTCGTTTCCAATGAGTGTTTTTGCTGATATAATCAGTGCCCATGAGCAGTTTATTTTCCTAAAACTTCTTGGAATTGTAAAAACTGTTTGCAGTCCCTTGCTGACAATACCACTGCTATTTGCTGGTTATCGCTCCGTTGCAATTGTTACAATCACAATTGTTTTAGCTCTTTTCACAGATACAATGTATCTGATCTTTGTGGTTGGACATTTGAAGGAACGATTTGTATTTCGAGGCTTTAAGAGAGGGCTGTTTAGGGAAATATTTACTTACACCTCTTTTATAGCGATTAATATTGTGGTTGATCAGATTAACTGGAATATAGATAAACTTCTTTTGGCACGGTATAAAGGAACGGTGGCTGTCGCAGTTTATTCAGTTGGATATACCCTTAATAATTACTATAGTATGGTTTCTACGGCGATTTCCGGTGTTTTTACGCCGCTTGTTCACAGAATCATAAATGACACGCATTCTAATCTGATTGTTCAAAGAAAGCAGCTCACGGAGTTGTTCACTCGGGTTGGGCGAGTTCAGTTTTTGATATTGGCGTTGGTTTCATCGGGCTTAGTTTTCTTTGGAATGCCGTTTATTAGGTTTTGGGCCGGAGAAGGTTATGATGACGCATATTATGTTGTACTCTTATTAACACTGCCCGCTACAGTTCCATTGATTCAAAATGTTGGCATTGAGATTCAACGCGCACAAAATAAGCATAAATTTCGATCGATTGTTTATTTACTGATGGCTTTGGTTAACCTTGGTGTTTCGATAGTCTTCTGTCAATGGTGGGGAGCAATTGGTAGTGCCCTTGGAACGGCTATTTCACTTGTTTTGGCAAATGGTTTTTTGATTAATATTTATTATCAGAAGAAGTGTAATATAGATGTGATTTCTTTTTGGAAAAGCATTCTGAGAATGTTTAAGGGGCTTGTTGTACCAATAGTATTTGGAACACTGATAATGATGTTTGTTGAATTTCATTCCTTTATTCAACTGGCATGCTGGATTGTTCTTTATAGTGTAGTTTATTGCATTAATGCATGGGTGTTCAGTATGAATAAGTATGAGAAAGAGTTGATTACTACACCCTTAAAAAACTTGTACTAAAGGGTAAGTAATATAGTCGGTGCAAGAGGTGGTGGGAAAATATATGATACAAATTCTGGATAAAGAGAAGTGCGTTGGCTGTCATGCCTGTTATAGTTGCTGTCCACTGCAATGCATTGCAATGGAAGAGGATAGTGAGGGCTTCAGGTATCCTCAAGTTGATCGGGATGTTTGTATAAATTGCAAAAAATGTGAAGAGGTTTGTCCGGTGATTCAAAAGCCAGTCCTTCACGATTTCTCAGAGATTTCTATAGCCGCGTATTCTAAAGATGAACAAATAAGAAACAGTAGTTCATCTGGTGGTGTGTTTTCTGTCTTAGCACAGATAGTTTTGAAACATGGTGGTGTGGTTTTTGGTGCGGCTTTTGATAGCAATTTTCAAGTTCATCATATTATGGTGGATTCCATTGATGGTTTGGAAAAACTTAGGGGCTCAAAATACGTACAAAGTAGGATAGAAACCACATTTAAAGAAGCTAAAAAGATTCTGAAAAGTGGAAGAAAAGTCTATTTTTCAGGAACTCCTTGCCAAATTGATGGTTTCAAGAATTATCTAGGAAGAGAGTACGATAACTTAATAACGCAAGATATTATTTGCCATGGTGTTCCAGCTCCGTTGGTATGGGGGAGGTACCTAGATTCAGTTAGAGAAGGACTGAATTCAGAAGTAAAGCATGTTACGTTTCGAGATAAGGCATTGGGATGGAGAAAGTACTCTGTAAAAATTGAGGGCGCAAACGGAACAGTTGAAATGAGTACATTCTTAGAGAATCCAATGATGAAAGCTTACTTGAGGGATATGTGCTTACGACCCTCTTGCTATAATTGCCCAAGTAAGGGCGTGAGGAGAAGCAGTGATCTTACACTTGCAGATTTTTGGAACGTAAATGAATTTCTAAATGATTTCGATGATAATCGAGGAACGGATTTAGTTATTTGCCATACAGCTAAGGGTTTAGAGCTCTTGAATGAGGCCCGGTCAGAAATAGCATGTCAGGAAGTTGATATGCGAGCGGCATACGAAAACATTCCGTTGAATAACTCTTCAAAGCTTCCAGCTAATAGGGATGATTTCGTAGAATTTTTGAGCAAGAGCACATTCACCGAGGCTGTGAAAAAATTTTGTACGATTCCGATGTATGAGAGAATCATTACAAAGATTAAGCTTATTTCTAAGAGAATAAGTAGGAGGAAATAAAAATGTCTGCATTTGATAACGCAACCCTTATGATTACTGGTGGTACTGGTTCTTTTGGTTCTACAGTTCTGAAACACTTCTTAGATTCTGATCTGAAGGAAATTCGCATTTTCTCCCGTGACGAGAAGAAGCAGGACGATATGCGCCATGAGCTTCAGGCCAAACACCCGGAAAATGCCAAGAAGGTCAAGTTCTACATCGGTGACGTCCGCAATCCGCAGTCCATCCGGGATGCTATGCCCGGTGTTGACTACATCTTCCACGCTGCCGCTCTGAAGCAGGTTCCTTCATGCGAGTTCTTCCCCATGCAGGCCGTCCAGACCAACATCATCGGTACCGATAACGTCCTGCACGCCGCTATTGACGCCGGTGTCAAGCGTGTCGTCTGCCTGTCCACCGATAAGGCAGCTTACCCCATCAACGCCATGGGTATCTCCAAGGCCATGATGGAGCACGTCATCTACGCCAACGCCCGCGTGGCTGCGGAGCGTGGTGGCACCACCATCTGCTGCACCCGTTACGGCAACGTCATGTGCAGCCGTGGCTCTGTCATCCCTCTGTTCATCGACCAGATCAAGGCTGGCAATCCCATCACCATCACCGATCCCAACATGACCCGCTTCCTGATGAATCTGGACGAGGCTGTGGATCTGGTTATGTTCGCCTTCCAGCACGCCAACCCTGGCGACCTGTTCATCCAGAAGGCAGACGCTTCCACCATTGGTGATCTGGCAAAGGCTGTCCAGCAACTCTTCGGCGACACCGGTACGAACATCATTGGCACCCGCCACGGCGAGAAGCTGTTCGAGACCCTGATGACCCGTGAGGAGCGTCTGCGCAGCCAGGATATGGGTCATTACTTCCGTGTTGCTGCTGACAACCGTGACCTGAACTACGACAAGTTCGTAGTGAAGGGTGAGGCGGACGAGTCCTATACCAGCCATAACACTGAGCGTCTGGATGTGGAAGGCACTGTCAAGAAGATCCTGACCACCGAGTATGTCCAGAATGCACTGAAGGGCATCCCCAATGTCTAAAGAAAAGCTGCTGCTGGTTGGTGCAGGCGGCTTCGGACGCATGGTTGCAGAACAGGCAATGCTCCAATACGACTGTGCTTTCGTAGACGATGGACAACCCGTAGGCACTGAGATCTGTGGTATTCC
>ENA-OPBM01001978-OPBM01001978.1-human-gut-metagenome-genome-assembly--contig:-NODE-1978-length-10720-cov-2.256821_pt1 | contig 10720 bp, 10 predicted proteins | sample MGYA00241069_ERZ501454 | MGnify/ENA primary metagenome ERZ501454 (study PRJEB25962, sample SAMEA2042625) | human gut metagenome | biome: human gut; feature: human-associated habitat; material: faeces... | reverse complement strand
AAAAACTTCTTCCTTTTTTCTTGCACAGGTTCCCCTTCCACAACTTTCCACTGTCCAATTTTCTCTGTTCCTGCATCTTTTAATGGAAAATATACTGTAAAGTTACTTCCTTTTCCATAGATACTTTCTGCCTGAATATGCCCTCCCATCTGTTCACAAAGTTCTTTTGCTATTGTAAGACCCAGTCCACTTCCCTCAATATTTCTGTGGCGTTTGATATCTGCCCTCATAAACATATCAAAAAGCGCTTCCATATCTTCTTTTTTAATCCCGATTCCTGTATCCTTCACAGAAAAAGAAATCTGCTTTTCCTCCTGACAAACTTCAAGAAAAACCTTCCCTTTTTTTGTATATTTTACCGCATTATTAATTAAATTGAGGATAACTTGTTTGATATGCAATGCATCACCTTCCAGATATTTCGGAAGAGTTTCCTCTACATCTACTACAAACTCCAGATTTTTTGCTTCTGCCTGCTTTGCTCCAATCAGGCAGACTTCCTGTACAAGTTGTCTTAATGAAAACTTTTCCTCAATTATATCTAACTTTTTCGATTCAATTCGCGTAATGTCCAATATATTATTAATAAGAGATAACAGATAATTTCCCGCCCTTTCCACACTCTTTGCATACTGAACGACTTCCCTTGACTCAGACTCCCGTAAAATCATCTCATTCATTCCAAGCATCACATTAATCGGGGTTCGAATTTCATGACTCATATTTGCAAGAAATGTACTCTTGGCACGATTTGCTTCCATAGCTTCTTCCCTTGCCTGCGTGAGAAAAATCTGCTGCTTTTTATATATTCGAAAATGTAGATACATCGCAACGCCAAGAGAAGCACTCGATACAACAACTCCCGTCAGCACATCCACAACAATCTCTTTTTCCGATTGAAACCAGATTACCGTATCTGGATAATAATAGGCAATCCCAATCGTGAATATATAGATTATCAGTTCCAGCCATACACAAAAAAACATTAACCAGCCTTCCAGCATAAAAATAGTAAATAAAATTCCAAAAATATAAAAAGACGGCATTCCACCTTTATACCCGCCACTCTTAAAAAACATAATTGGAAATAAAAACATAAAAATCACAACGATTGTTATAAAGTAGCATCTTTGATATTTTTTACTGTGGTATGCGTAAAAAAGGAGCGACAAAGATAGCAAGGCAATCCCTGTATTTATTAACAGTAGTTTCCTATCTCCATTATTCCAATAAGAAAGAACTCCATTACACAGACTGATGATGAATCCAAGTGAAGCCAGTATATTAAATAATCTCACTCGAAAGGGAAGACCCGAGTGATACAGCACTTTTCCTACTTCCAATACGCTTTTCCTATCCATGACCTATTCCTTTTCTATATCTATTTTCAATTTATTTTCATTATTTTCTGTATCTATTCTTTTCTATTTCTCTTATTATATCCAAACACAAACTCATGCGATGAATAAAAATCGTACAGTCCTGAATAAATATAGTTTATCACAAAAGCACTTATCTCTTCCAGTATCCGACAGTCACTATTTTCTTCATTTATGGCACAAATCATAAATTTAATTTATAAGTTAACTTATAGATTTATTTACAGAGAACACCAGATCGTGTTTAAAAAATGCTTTCTGTAAGATGTGCATTATAATTTGTGGGGGATTTAAATACACTCTAAATCAAAATGGTGACTGTAAGGCACTATCTTTCTATGTGAATTTTTATATAATAAAAGTGTAAGAACTATTTTATCAAATTACTATGAAATGATTTATAACTATACATCTTCTTACGATCTGCATTATCTAAACGAGGGTGTATTCTAAAAGCGCTCTATTTACATACGGCAACTATTTTTACTGATTTCCAGAGTACATGATGCAAAACGGAGGAAAATTATGGAACATTTTTATATTTATTCTTTTACATTAGCAGTAATCCCACTGCTTTTGGGATTGCTATTTATTTGGTTTGGGAAAAAATTATGGGACAATGCAACGAAAAAAAATGAGGAATATCAGCAACGTTACACCGGACGTACTACTTTGCGTGTAATCAAAGTCGAAAAAAATGAATGGGAAGAAACCAATTCCAACGAACAAGGTCCAGAAAGCAGGATTTCTGTTACCTCTTATACTCCGGTCTACGAATATACGGTAAATGGGCAGCAATATGAATATCATACCCGCCTGGGAAGTTCTACAGATCAATATCCTATTGGAAAAGAATGTCCTGGATATTATAATCCAAAAAATCCAGCAGATGTGACAGAAACCTTGAAAGAGATAACAGGTGGAGGAAGCCATTTTCTTAGTTTGTTGTTTTTTGGAATTGGCGTACTGGCTATTCTGTTTGCTCTGATAAGAGTATGGGCAGTTATAACACTTATATAATCCATCTTTCTTTGCTATAAGACCACAACAATGAAGTTTTTACTCTCATCTAAATATTTCATAAAAGGAGGAAATGAAAATGTTAAACAAAAAAAGAGAACAGAAATTAAAGAACCAATTATCCTTTGCCTTTCGGATTCGGCGAATCTTTCTACTTATCCCACTTTTACTTCTGTGCCTGAGTTTCGTTATTCCAACACAGGTTCACGCCCAGACAGATGACTCTTACTTTTTAAATATGTGGTTAAATACGAAAAGCCTTGCTGATTTAAAAAATGTTTATCCAGGACACACAAACATTATTGTCGCTACAATTAGTGATCCTGACCTTTCAAAAATCCCTGCATCAAAAGTATCTGCCACATCTTCTAATCCTTCCGTACTAAAAGTTATTGACAAATATAATATTGATTTTGCCAACTATCATCCAAATATGGATATCGGTATTGAAATAGAGGCGATGAAAGCAGGAAAGGCAACACTAACCATCCAGTATAAAACTATTGTCAAAAAACTTGATATTACTGTAAAAAAATCAACTGCTTTTATAAAGAAAAAGAAGGGGACAATGCTCATGGGTTATCACTACTTCATGAGAGATTTTGTAACCGTTCATGGAAAAGAACCAAGTATTAAAAAAATTAAGTCCAGCAATAAAAAAATCATAAAAGTATCTGGTCAGAAATTAATTCCAAAAAAGCCAGGAAAAGCAACTATAAGTGCTGTTATCAACGGCAAAAAACAAAGCATCCGAATAACTGTAAAAAGCCCAGCCCCTACCTATGACCAGCTAAAATCTAAAAAAGCCGGGTTAATTTATGACAGCTACAGCGGTAAATGCTATGTAAAAATAAAATTTACAAACAAAAGCCAACGCACTATTACAAAAGTACAGCTTAAAACAACGCTGTTTTTTGATGATGCATGGGACGATATGAAACCAGTAAAGAAGAAAAACGTCAAAGTAAATATCAAACCAGGTAAATCTCAGACTGTTAAAATTTATTTTGGAAAATATCCTGTGTTAGCACCAAATCGATGGAAATATGAGATACTTCAATTTTGGTATAGATAAGAATTAAGATTGCCATAGGTAAAGATACAACTTCCCCTCTGGAAATAAAATTAAAATAAAAAAATCCTGATAGCCTGTATCCAGACTATCAGGATTTTTTCGGTACGGCTTATGCCTTTTACGTTCTTATGATATTGTACTTTATATCATTCTCCCGGATTACATGAAATTACCTTACCGGCATTCCATAAATCTACAGTCTTTTTCGCTGCTTCGACGCTCTTCTTCAGAATGGAAGTCAATCGTTACGGACTGGCATCCACATTCTAAACACATTACATAATAACCACAGCCGCCTTCTTCTTCTAATAACGCACCACCGTCACATAATGGACAGTCATGAATCTCTAACTTTTCTTCAATGTTCATAATTTGCCTCTTTCCATTTTATCTTTTTGTTTTCCAAGCACATTATAACATTATTTCTTATAGATAAAAAGAGAAAATGTTCTTCTTTATGCAAATTATTTAATTCTTCAACACATTTGCAGTCATGGCAACGATTGGAATATTGGCCTTCTTGTTGTTCTTTAGAGTACGAATTTCTCTGGTTGTCATATAACCATCCATTTTAGGCATCTGAATATCCATGAGAATAAGATTATAATAATACACAGGTTTCTCTTTAACCATATCTATACATACAGCACCATCCTTAGCCCTGTCAACCTCAAATTCTCTCTCTTTCAGCAATGTAACTGCAATCTCAGCATTAAGGTCATTGTCTTCTGCAAGCAGAATTCTTCCTCCGCCGTTTTCTGATTGTTTAACGGTATTTTTCTTGTTTGAATCAGCAGACTTCTCATTTTTTGCTATAGAAAATTCCACTGTAATTGTTATTGTTGTTCCTTTACCAAGTTCGCTGTCTACCTCAATCATCCTATCAAGAAGTGCCGTGAATCCAATAATTGCATTCATAGGCGTTCTTATATCATGACTCATATTAAACAGGAATCTTGTTTTAGCTTCATTGCATTCTGTGCTTTCTTTGCTGCTCTCTCTATCTCATCTGCATATCTGGCATCCTTATAGCGGCGCATCTGTGACTGCCAGAATGCAAGCGTAACCAGAAATGCAAGTACCGCACTTGCAAATGTAGCAACTAATAATTCACTCTTGGAAATCCATCCTCCCTCTGGCACAATATCAAAATACCAGCAGTCATTAGGAACATTACATTCTACTTCCAGTGTATCTTTCAGTTTACCTGTTATACTCAATGCCTTCAATTACATTGTTATTATCAAGCATATAACCAGAATAATGGCTGTTTTTATTCTGATATATTTAATGTTCATATTCTTCATATTAAATTCTCCCAGAACGCCTTATCTTTTATGCTGACTTTACCATATATTCTTTCACATTGACAATATCAGCATCTTAAGCTACACTTTCTTATACGCTAAAGAATGGAGTATATAACGATGAAAAAAATATATGGTATTATAATTGCTATAGCAGCATGTGTTCTCTGTGTCTGCACATTTTTCGCAGTCAGAAGCCAGATACAGAATCAGAACGAGCTTAATAATCTTGAAAAAGAAGCTGCTCCTTATCAGGATGAAATCAACGACATATACGCCGATCTTCAGTCAAGAAAGCAGAAGCTTGGCAGCTCTGATAACTCCAATGTAGGAGCTACTCTTGCATTCGTTCCTGCTTCTGCCAATGATATTGATACAATCAAAGAACTTATGACTGGTTATGATTTTACACCAACAATCATTGCTGACTGTTCTATCGACAGCAAAGAACTGGACTCTATAATAAGAAAGTCACAGAATAACAATTATGACATTCTGCTTTCAGGCATGACCTTCGATGATGATATCCTTGCATCTGCAATAAAAGTCCGCAATAATCTTGCTAAGAATAATTATAATCTTAAAGAAACATTTTTCCTAAGACATACATATGATACAGACGATGCCCGTAAATCCTTACTTAATAACGATTACAGACATCTCGTCTGCTATAACGAAACATTTACATCTGGTACTGCTTCTAATGGAATGTTATACATTTCCTACAGCTTTATCCGTTCGTCAAATGCTTTTACCAATCTTATTAATCAGGCTATATCGACTAATAATGATGCCGTAATGATATTTGATTTTGCAGATATGCAGGATGGAACTATTGATGATTCTACTATAACAGGCTTTCTTGAAGAACTAAGCAGTAAGATCAGTGAAGGCTCTATTAATTCTTATACCCTTTCACAGGCATTTGAAGCACTCGAGAATGAAGAAACTCTCTCTCAGATTGCCAATGATGAATATGAACAGTATAAAGCAGAGCAGGAATCAAGAATAGCAGAGCTTGAATCCAAAGTTCATGAAATATACGGTTCTCGAAAGAAATAAGCTTCTATAGATTGAATAAACTTAATATTTCGGGTTCATAATTATTACTATGATTCACATCTAATAAGGAGGATTTTATGAGTAATAATATGGACTTGGGTTATGAGATGTTTTGCTATCAGTGTGAGCAGACTGCGAACGGAAAGGGTTGCACACGGCTCGGTGTTTGCGGAAAAACTCCCGAAATTGCAAATCTTCAGGATTTACTTATCTTTCAGCTGAAGGGCATAAGCTGTTACGGCAAGGTGCTTATTGAAAAAGGTCAGCACATTGACAAGGACATTGTTCGCTTTGTGGAAAACTGCCTTTTTACAACGCTGACGAATGTAAACTTTGATGCCGATGTGCATGTGTCGCTTTTGCGTGAATCTCAGCAAATCAAGGAAAAACTTCGTGAAGTTGTGGGCGAAATCAAAAATCATACTCTGCACGCAACCTACAATCTTCCCGAAACAAAGTCGGAAATGCTCAAAGACGCACCGCTTGCGGGAATTATGTACGAAAAGTCGCTTGACCCCGACATCCGCTCTTTAAGACAGACAATTGTTTACGGTCTCAAAGGCATAAGCGCTTACGGTCATCAGGCTCGTGAACTCGGCTATTTCAGCGATCAGGTTGACGATTTTTACATCACTGCACTTGAGGCGACAACGGATGATTCGCTCACAGTTGAGGAGCTTATCAGAATGACGATGAGAACGGGTGAAAATGCTCTTGAAGTTATGAAAAAACTTGATGAAGCAAACACTGAAACCTACGGCAATCCGTCACCGCACAAGGTTGATGTTCACATCAAAAAAGGTCCGTTTATTATTGTGTCGGGTCACGATTTGAAAGACCTTGAAATGCTCCTTGAACAGTCAAAGGGCAAGGGCATAAATGTTTATACTCACGGCGAAATGCTGCCGTGTCACGGCTATGACGGTTTAAAAAAATATCCGCATCTTATCGGCAATTTCGGCGGTGCATGGCAAGATCAGCAAAAGCAGTTTGACAATATCCCCGGTTGTATTCTTATGACGACAAACTGCCTTATGCGGCCGAGAGATTCGTACAAAGACAGAATTTACAGTACAAATGTTGTCGGCTGGGAGGGTGTTAAGCACATCGGCAAAAAGGAAAACGGCGACAAAGATTTCAGCGAAATTATTCAGCAGGCAATTGAACTCGGCGGTTTTAAGGAAGATGTTGAACCGCACGAAATTCTTGTGGGATTCGGTCATCACGCTACGCTTTCATATGCCGATAAAATTGTCGAGGCCGTCAAAAGCGGAAAAGTCAGACACTTTTTCCTTATTGGTGGTTGTGACGGTGCAAGACCGGGCAGAAATTACTACACGGAGTTTGCTGAAAATGTGCCGAAAGACTGCATAATTATGACGCTCGCTTGCGGAAAATACCGCTTTAACAAGCTCGAATTCGGTGACATCGACGGCTTGCCGAGATTACTCGACATCGGTCAGTGCAACGATGTTTACTCCGCAATCTGCATTGCCGTAGCACTTGCCGATGCGTTTGATACAGATGTAAACGGCTTGCCGTTGTCGCTGATTGTTTCGTGGTATGAGCAAAAGGCGGTTGCCGATTTGCTGGCACTTTTAAGCCTCGGAATAAAGAATATCTACCTCGGCCCGACACTCCCTGCATTTTTAAGCCCGAATGTGTTGCAGTATTTGTCAGAAACATTCGGCTTGTGTCCAATCAGCAACGCAGAAGATGACCTGAAAACCTGCCTTAAACAGAATGTTTGATGATATACTGTAGCGGCGAACACGGTTCGCCGCTACAAATTGTTTCCAACAATTGACCGTAAAAAATGGCTAACGGTTTGTCATACAACAAAAAACGGAGCAGACTGAATTGTGTCTGCTCCGTTTTTGAAAGAGATATTTATGAAAATACTACTGAGTTAATTTTTCTTCCGATTTTTTATTTTCCATTTCCGATTCAATTTCTTCTTCAATTTGTTTTATTTCATCGTCACGCCTTTTACCCTTTGTGAAGTAGGAGAACGGGGCAGAAATCAGCATTGCTCCGTAGTATGTAATGAATCTCCACATAAGGATTGCCGGTTTGATTTTGCTTATTGCACCGATTTTGAAGAATGAACCGAAGTACATTGTGAATGCAAGCTCCGCACCGCCCGATGCACCGGGGAGCGGTATAAGGTTTGCCGTGAACAGCACGAATGACTGAATACAGATTGAATCATAGAATGAAAGTGTCGGCTGACCTGCCGCTCTTGCAATCGGAGCCATACCAAATGAAACATAGATGAGGTAGGGGATTGAAAGAATTAAAATTACCTGAATGAATACAAGTGCATAAATTACAACAAGCCGTTTTATGCTTGAAAAAAGCTGTTTGTTTGTGTCGTGAAACATATCAACTTCTTTGTGAAGTCTTTCAACCTTCTTTTCGGGATTTTTAATGAACTTGAACTTTTTCATAATCTTATAAATAAGATTAATGAGCTTGTTTGTAACCTTGTGGCTGAATGAAACAAGCAGGAACAAAGCCGTCATTGCAAGCTGAACGGTAAATCCGAAAATAATGAAAAGTGTTGACCAGATGTTTGTAAAAGCATCGCTGAAATAGTTGAACCTTGTGATAACGGCAATAACGCTGACAGCGGTCATTACTATCTGATACACAATGAACTTTTGCGTCATACAAGCCGAACCGAAACCTACGCTTATGTTCTTTTTTGACATAAGGTAAAGCTGCATAGGCTGTCCGCCTGTGCTTGACGGTGTAATCGCACTGAAGAATACTCCGACAAATGCGACCTTCAAAGCCTCAATAAAGCTGAAATTTTCATACTTTGACCGCACATATATCAGCGTGACAACAGCATCAACAAGGATGTTCAAATCATAAATCAGCAAAGCCGCAAGGATAATCAGCATATTGCAACCGTCAGGCTTTTTGAGCAAGTCGATCAGACCGTCCTCCGAAATAAAGAAGTAGATGATCAGATAAATCGAGATTGCCACAACAGCGAGATTAAATATCAGCTTTCCGCTGATTCTGAATTTTTTCTTTTCCAAATAAATCTTCTCCTGTGTGTTAAAAGTTGTTATTCAATTGTAGTGGGCATCAAATGTCACAACTGTGGCATTTGCGCAGAATTATATATCCTAATCATACTTTTTTTTAATAAGAAAATCAACAACAAATTTGTAATAAATTGCCGCATGGGAAAATAAATTTATAAATCCACGCTTTTTTATTTTATCGAATGTACTTATTTTAGCATTTGTTCATTACACATAAAGAATTTAAAACTTGCACCCAAACTTTAGCTGTGATAAAATAATACGGTAATATGTGCGGAGGTGTTCTTATGGATACTATGAGTGTGAACGGAAAAGATTTTACCGTCATTAAGCTTCTCGGAAAAGGCAAGGGCGGTTATTCCTACCTTGTTTCAGATGGAGAACACAATTATGTTTTAAAGCAGATTCACCACGAGCCGTGTTCATACTATACCTTCGGTAACAAAATTCAAAGTGAGCTTAACGATTACGAACGGCTGAAAAATGCCGGGCTCAGACTGCCGAAGCTTATTGACTGCGATGTGGAAAACGAGAGGATTCTTAAAGATTACATTGACGGCAAAACCGCATATGAGCTTGTTTTGCAGAATGAGATGAAACCCGAATACATTGAGCAGGTTCGTGAAATGTGCAGACTGTTGAATCCAAAAGGAATTAACATAGATTATTTTCCGACAAATTTCATTTTAAACAACGGACTTTTGTGGTACATCGACTACGAATGTAACGATTATATGGAGGAGTGGAATTTTTAAAACTGGGGAATAAAGTATTGGAGCAAAACGAAGGAATTTTGTGAATACCACGAAAACAATAAATAACGGAGTGAACTTATGGACTTTTTCAGTACAAATCTTTTTAACTGGTACGGACTTGCTTTTGCAATTGCTTTGCTTGTACCCGACATCGTCTATATAAAAAGCAACAGAATTGACAGAACAATTTTTGATAACAGGGCTATGCTTTACATAGAAAGAATCGGAAAATATTGCAGTATTTTTCTTATGGGAATCAACATCGGCGTGCTTGAGGGCGGTTTTACAAAGCCGATTATGGAAACCTTTTGGATAATCTCAACCTGTGTTCTGACGGTCGTTGCACTTATTTTGTGGCTTTTATGCTTTAACAGATTTTCAAAATTATGGGCATATCTTCTTACAGCCGTAACCGCAGTAATTTTTATGATGAGCGGACTTTTGCAGGTTAAAACGCTTTTGCTCACGGCAGGCGTGGTGTACCTTATCGGACAGCTTTATGTTACAAACAAGTATGTAAAATCAAAAATGCAATAATTGTGTAAAATATTGTAAAAAGATATTGCAATATTGTTTGTTTGGTACTATAATGACCTTTGGCTGACAAATACTTGTTTTTTGACTGGAGGTGAAAAGATGAATGTTATTATGCTTTTAAAGCATAAAGATTCTTTAAAATATATTTATGAGGACAATACCCTAAGACAGGGACTTGAAAAAATGCGTGCTCACAGCTACACCGCTATCCCTGTTATAACCCGTGACGGAAAATATGTCGGCACGGTGAGCGAGGGTGACTTCTTGTGGCATATAATTGACAAAAAGACTTCGGGCGATATCGAAGAACAGGAAGAATTTCGTATCCGTGACATACTCCGTCCCGACTTTAATCCGGCGGTTAAAATTTCGGTAGGTATGGACGAGCTTCTTGCACGGGCAATGAATCAGAACTTTATCCCCGTAACCGATGACCTCGGTACTTTTATCGGTATCGTAACCCGTCAGGATATCATCAGATATTTTGTCAATAAATAAGATACATAAAACAAGGCGGATGCTGAAA
>ENA-OPBM01001977-OPBM01001977.1-human-gut-metagenome-genome-assembly--contig:-NODE-1977-length-10720-cov-2.767089_pt1 | contig 10720 bp, 10 predicted proteins | sample MGYA00241069_ERZ501454 | MGnify/ENA primary metagenome ERZ501454 (study PRJEB25962, sample SAMEA2042625) | human gut metagenome | biome: human gut; feature: human-associated habitat; material: faeces... | reverse complement strand
GGCATGTACACCGCCAACAGCATGAACTGCCTGTGCGAGGCCATCGGCATCGCACTGCCCGGCAACGGCACCATCCCCGCCGTCTACTCCAAGCGCCTGCTGCTGGCAAAGCACGCCGGTATGGCCGTCATGGATATGGTGAAGAAGGGTATCACCGCCCGCCAGATCATCAACGAGCGCTCCATCCGCAATGCGCTGACCTGCGATATGGCGCTGGGCTGCTCCACCAACACAGTCCTCCACCTGCTGGCCATCGCCTACGAGGCCGGTGTGCCCATCGACCTGAAGCTGTTCAATGAGATCAGCGCCAAGACCCCGAACCTCTGCCATCTGGCCCCCGCAGGCCCCACCCACATGCCCGACCTCTACGCCGCCGGCGGCATCCCCGCCGTGCAGGCAGAGCTGGCCAAGAAGGGCCTGCTGGACCTCGATGTCCCCACCGTCACCGGCAAGACCCTCGGCGAGAACATCAAGGGCGCTCACATCCTGAACGACAAGGCCATCCGTCCCATCGATGATCCCTATTCTCAGACCGGTGGTCTGCAGATTTTGTGGGGCAACATCGCCCCCGATGGCTGCGTCGTCAAGCGCAGCGCCGTGGCCCCCGAGATGCAGGAGCACTCCGGCCCGGCCCGCGTCTTCAACAGCGAGGAAACGGCCATCGCCGCCATCTATGCGGGCAAGATCGTCCCGGGCGACGTGGTGGTCATCCGCTACGAAGGCCCCAAGGGAGGCCCCGGTATGCGTGAGATGCTCAACCCCACCTCCGCTCTGGCCGGCATGAAGCTGGACAAGACCGTGGCCCTCATCACCGATGGCCGCTTCTCCGGCGCTTCCCGCGGCGCTGCCATTGGCCACGTCAGTCCGGAGGCTGCTTCCGGCGGCCCCATTGGCCTTGTTGAGGAAGGCGATACCATCCACATCGACATCCCCAACGCCAGCATCACGCTGGAAGTGCCCGATGAGGTGCTGGCCCAGCGCAAGGCAAAGTATGTCGCTCCCGAGCCCAACATCAAGACCGGCTGGCTGAGCCGCTACGCCCGCATGGTCACCAGCGCAAACCTCGGCGCAGTGCTGAAGTAAGATAATATAAAGAACAGGAGCTGCATCCTTTCGGGACGCAGCTCCTGTTCTTTTATCGGAAAGTGTAATATAATCGTCCTGCGGTTCACCCGCCTATTTTATAGGAGAGGGGGTGAGTCCAAATGGAATCTTTGCATTTCCGCTTTCAGTATATGCGAAATTCAAAAAAAGTCAAGCTTACCGCAAGAAAATTACATTTTACGCCCCAAGCTGAAACTCAAATGTATATCCATCCTCGCCGTAGTGCTCATTGCCGACCCAGAGAACAGACCGATCGGTCAAATCGTAGACCACGCTGTGGATGGTGTTGGTGTTGGAGTCGTCGTTGTTCCAGGTGCGGCGGCCCACCGAGGCCAGCAGGTCCATGGCAGCGCTCTTGTCAGCTACGACGCCGTTGGTCTGGCGCAGGGCAGCCGCAAGGTGCTCGTAGCGGTCGAGGCCCTTCATCTCGACGGCAGTGCCGTCGTAGTAGCCGGGCGCCTTGATGAAGTTGGTCACCACCTGCCAGTCGGAGGAATCGGAGAGGGCGTCGGTGTCGTTCCAGAGGACGTTCAGCTGACGCTGAGAGCCGTCGGCGTCGTGGTCGGCATCAGCACCCACCCACTCGAGGATGGCGCTGCGGCCGGTAGAGTCGGCCACCATGTAGTGGAAGCAGCTGCTTGCCGAGTCGTGGAGGTCGTACTGCTGGGCCAGCGCCACAGCGTCCTCCACCGAGTCGGCGTAGTCGAGGATGAGCCGGAGCAGGGTGGTGGAGGTGAGGTCGGGCTTGTCGGTCTGGGTGTCGGTGGGGGTGCCTTTGCCCTCGCCCTGATAGGACATGAAGATGCCGCATGCCACACCGGCGTCGTTGACGCCGTCCAGCGGCACATAGGGGGCCGCGAGGGTCAGGATCTTCTGGCCGAGGCTCTCTACGTCCTTGTCCTTGTCGAGGCCGAGGAAGCTCAGGTCGATGGTGGAGTAGGAGGCGTGACGACCCTTACCGGGGTTCGTGTAGACGATGGCGGTGTTGGTGGCCGAGAAGTCATAGTTGCGGCCAAAGACCCGGTCGCCGCTCTGGGTGTCTGCGGTAAAGGCCGAGCAGGCGATGGTGCTGGTTTTGATGTTCATGGGGATGATGCCCTTGGTGATGCTCTGGGTGATGAAGGAGATGAGCTCAGGGTCAGTGGATGCGCCGCCCTGGGCCAGGAAATCGTCGAAATAGTAGCCGCCCGAGACGTTGAGCTGGTAAACTGCACCGTCGCGGTGGGCTTCGTCGCGGTCGGAGAGCTTTTTGAGGGACGAGAGGGTGGCCAGCTCGTTGTGCCAGAGGGCGAACACGGCAACGGCCAGCGCGATGACCAGCGCCGCCAGCACGCAGGCAAGGCGCTTGAGGACTTTGGAGAGAGAATGATGCTTCATGGGACCTCCTGAAAAAGTCAAAAGAATATAGATAAAATACTTGAATATTCTATCACGACTTCTGTCGTGTTACAAGACTTTTGGAGATTTGGCCGGAAAATAAAAACAGGCGCTGAACGACAGCGCCTGTTCTGAGAGAGACTTAACCAAACAGTTTTTTCGTATTGTGCATATACACCGACAGCACCAGCCCCACGCAGATATACAGCATCAGCACCGAGCTGCCGCCCGCCGAGTAGAAGGGCAGGGTGACGCCGATGACCGGCAGGAGGCGGAGGTTCATGCCGACATTGACGAATATCTGGGCCATGAACGCGCCGCCGATGCCTGCGCAGATGAAGGAGCCCAGCATATCCTCGCTGCATGCTCCGGTGGCGAAGGTCTTGATGATGATGGCCAGCAGCACGCCCAGCACCACGCAGCAGCCCACGAAGCCCGCCGCGTTGCCGATCCAGCAAAGGATGAAGTCGTTGTGGGCGTTGGGCACGCTGTAATACCGGCCGCTGAATAAGCCGTTGCCAAAGATGCCGCCGGAGCCCAGCGCGATCTCGCCGCGCTGCTGCTGGTAGATGATGTTCTTCCAGACCGTCTCGCTGGGCGCCCAGCCCGTCTCGTTGTTGGGGTCGATGACCGCAAGGATGCGGTACCACTGGTAGCCCTTGCCGATCTTGTCGCTGAAGAAGGCGAAGGCCGCCGCTGCCGCCGCTGCGAGGGCAGCGAAGGCCCCGATGATATACTTCCAGCTCAGCCCGGCGGCAAAGAGCATACAGCAGCCGATGATGCCGTAGATGATGGCCGTACCGTCATCACCCTGGATATGGATGATGCCGATCGGCACGAAGAGATGGAGCAGCAGCTTGCCCAGCTCTTTCGGCTCGTTGAGGCGGCTGCGGACATTGTTCAGATGCATGGCGAAGGTAAGGATGAAGCTTATCTTTGCCAGCTCGGTAGGCTGGAAGGTGAAGCCGCCCAGTTTGTACCAGGAATAGTTGTCGGTGTCGCCCGCGTTGTAGCCGATGGTCAGCGGGCCGATGGTCACATTGCGGATGACCAGCGTGGGCAGCACGAGGCCCCATGTGAGCACCACATGGACAGGCCAGACATTGACGAGGCTGCGGTAGTCGATGTTGGACAGAAGGATGGCCACCAGGATGCCGATGGCCGCTGCACCCGCCTGCACCACGGCCCGGCGGTAGTCGCCGATGCCGGTGAGCTGGCCGGTGAGCTCATCCACGGCAAAGCCGCTGCCCTGCTTCGCCGCCCACGACGACAGCGCCAGTACCGCCATCGCACTGCTGAACAGGCAGAGCAGCAGGTACATCTTGTCTGTCCGTTTCCAATATCGCTGAATGCTTTCCAAAAAAGCACCACCTTTCTGTATCCTTGGGAAGCCGTTTTCTAAGCATTGCACTCCGCTTACGAAAACAGCTTCCTCGAAACCCCGCCTCACAGCCGGGCATGATCCCCCAATATACCTTATTATACAGCAGGGGAGAGAGGCGCGCAAGATGGCCGGTTGTGACAGCTTTGCAAAATCGGCGCAGAACGCTTGACAAAGGCCGATATGCCCTCTAAAATGAAACGTACCGGGGCGGTAAATGGCCGGTCCCCGGCGTTCTTGGAGGAACAGTTTTTACATGAAGGAACAACGCCATCGAATTTTGTGCGCAGTCTGCGCACTGGCACTGGTGCTGACGGCTGTGCTGGCTCCCGCCGCATGGGCGGCAGACGGAGCGGGCGAGGTGCAGGATACGGCAAAGTCTACCCTCACCACGGACGATGCCGCCGAGATGCAGCAGGCAGACACCGCTGTGACGGCCCTGACCGGCAGCGACGAATACGAGCAGATGTCCCGGGAAGAAAGGCTCACCTCGGCCCTTGCGGAGCTGGATGAACTGGCCCGGAAGGGGCTGGTGCGCCGGGACTCCATCCGCACCGACGAGGAGAACGGGATAGTCAGCTTTACCTACCGCTGCGGCGTGCTGGGTGGCATCCTGCTCACTCTGCCCGACGAGCTGGACGAGATGACCTTTGACGCCGGAGACAACGGCCTGCGCGCCCCGAGGGACATTGCTCAATGCACTCCCCGCACCGCCGAGATGCCCCTGACCGACGATGTCCGGCAGGCTGTGGAGGCCCGGCAGTACCGGGAGAACGCTCTGCCTGAGACGATCGGCCGTGCCGCTATTTATTATGCCTTCGATAATACGGTGAACAGCTCCCGCTTTCCGTATTATTCCTATATGCAGGGCTTCTGGGAAGGCATGGGCCTGCGCACGACGATGAACACCCGGGTGACCCTGTCGGACCTGCGCCGGATGAACAAATACGATTTGTGCATCCTGAGCGCCCACGGTGCCTACTATACTTACAGCTACGGTACTTTCCGGAAGCACACCCGGACCGAGCCCATCATCCTGCTGACAGAAGCGTCCACGCTGTATAAAGACATCATCTACGGCTTTGACCTGCTGGCTCACCGCATCATCAAGCTCAACGGCCTTTACTGCGTCACAGCGGATTTCTTCCGCAATGCGTACCGCTCGGGCCAGCTCAGCAATACCATCATCTACTCCGAGACCTGTGAGTTCCTGGGCGTCACGAACAGCGTGGATGAGTCGATGGCCGAAGCACTGCTGGCGGGCGGCGCACGGACTGTGCTGGGCTATGTGAACAACGTCTACACGGTCTACTCCCGCAGTATGCTTTGGGATACCGTCAACCATCTTGCGATGGGACAGACCATCGGCAGGGCGCTGGCCCACGCGAAGGACACCTACGGCGAGAACGACATCATCTGGTATACGGAGCAGGGCGGACGCCGCCCCCACGCCGCAGCAGCGTGTCTGGTGCTCTACGGTGACGAGAACGCCCGGCTGAATGTGCCGGAAAACTTCTCGCCCGAGGAACGCGCGGAGGCCGCGGAAGATATGCTGGCCGATGTGCTTGAAAGCGCGGCCTGAGCGTTGCACTTTTGACGGAAATAGTTTATACTAAGGGACGGCAGAACAGGACGGCAGGACTCTGCCGTCCCTTTTTTATAGAAACGCATATGAGGTGGGATACCCATGTCTGAATTTATCACCCACTCCCGCGAGGAGACGGTGGCGCTGGGGGCGCAGGTGGCGCAGCATCTTGCGCCCGGGGCGCTCATCGCCTTTACCGGCGGGCTTGGCGCGGGCAAGACGGCCTTCTGCGAGGGCATTGCCAGGGGCCTCGGCTGCACCGACCCGGTCAGCAGCCCGACGTTCGCCATCGTGAACTATTACCGCGGGCCGCGGCCTTTCGCGCACTTTGATTTGTACCGCATCTCCACGGAGAACGATTTGTGCGCGGCAGGGTTCTACGACTATCTGGATGAGGGCGCTGTGGTGGCGGCAGAGTGGAGCGAGAACTTCGCTGACCTGCTGGCGCTGGAAGACCCCATCCACATCAACATCGAGCGGGTGGACGACACCACCCGCCGCATCACCATCGAGGGGGTGGAAGTATGAACATCTTAGCCGTGGATACGGCGGGCAAGACCGTGGGCGTGGCCCTTCTGCAGGATGACCGCCTGCTCTACGAGTGCTATCTCGATGCGGGCATGACCCACAGCGAGACCCTGATGCCCCTCATCGACAACTGTCTCAAACTCTGCGGCATGGGCTGCAAGGACATCGACCTCTACGGCGTCAATGCCGGCCCCGGCAGCTTTACCGGCCTGCGCATCGGGCTGGCGGCGGTGAAGGGTCTGGCCTTCCCCCGGGAGACGCTCTGCGCCCCGGTGTCCACGCTGGAAGCGCTGGCTGCGGCCCACACCGGCTGCGGCACCGTGCTCTGTGCGCTGGATGCCCGCCGTGCGCAGGTGTACAGCGCGGCTTTCGACCTTGAGACCCACGAGCGTCTGATGGACGACGATGCCCGCGCCGTGGCCGACCTGGCCGAGTTTGTAGAAAATTGCAAAAAGCCTCTGTTTTTTGTTGGTGATGGCGCGGCTCTGTGCTATAATAAATATGACAATGTCCCGGGCGTGCTCTGTGTACCGCCAGCTCTCCGCAATGGCCGTGCCGCTGCGGTGGCCTATGTGGCAAAGCAGATGGCCCAGCGGGGCGAAGCCGTTCTGCCCGAGGCTCTGCTGCCGGATTATCACCGGCTGAGCCAGGCCGAGCGGGAGCGGGCCGAGCGTCTGGCCGCAGAAGCTGCCCGTACCGAAATACCGGAAGATACTGCAAAGGGAAAGGATCAACACCAATGACGAAACCCATCGCACTTGCCGCCGACCACGGCGGATTTGAACTGAAAGAGGCCGTTAAGGCTCATCTGGACGAGCTGGGGTTGGAGTACATCGACTTCGGCACCCACAGCACCGCCAGCGTGGACTACCCTGACATGGCTCTGCCTGCCTGCGACGCCGTGGTGAGCGGCCAGTGCAGCAAGGCGCTGCTGTTCTGCGGCACCGGTGTGGGCATCAGCATGGCCGCAAACAAGGTCAAGGGCATCCGTGCCTGCTGCTGCTCTGACAGCTTCAGCTGCGAGTATACCCGCCGCCACAACGACGCCAACGCCCTGTGCATGGGCGGCCGCGTCGTCGGCCCCGGCCTCGCCTGCCAGCTGGTGGACATCTTCCTCAACACCGAGTTTGAGGGCGGCCGCCACGAGAAGCGCATCGCAAAGCTGATGGCGATTGAGAATCGGTAAACCTTAGGATTCCAATATCTATTCACAATATAAGGAGAGTGTATTATGACCCCTATGATCGTTGAGCATCCGCTGCTGCAGCACAAACTGAGCATTCTGCGCAACAAGCAGACCGGCACCAAGGAGTTCCGTGACCTCGTGGGCGAGATCGCCACTCTGCTGTGCTATGAGGCTACCCGTGACCTGCCTCTGGAAGAGGTGGAGATCGAGACTCCCATCACCATGGCAAAGACCAAGGTGCTGGCAGGCCGCAAGCTGGCTCTGGTGCCCATCCTGCGTGCCGGCATGGGTATGCTGGACGGTATGCTGACCCTGCTGCCCGCTGCAAAGGTGGGCTTCATCGGCCTGTACCGCGACGAGGAGACCCTGCAGCCCGTGGAGTACTTCTGCAAGCTGCCGCAGGATATTGCAGAGCGTGACGTTCTGGTTCTGGACCCGATGCTGGCCACCGGCGGCAGCGCCGAGGCCGCCATCACCGAGATGAAGAAGCGGGGCTGCAAAAACATCAAGCTGATGGTTCTGCTGGCCGCGCCGGAGGGTGTGGAGCGCATCCAGAAGGCCCACCCGGACGTGGACATCTACTGCGGCGCCGTGGATGACCATCTGAACGAGCACGGCTACATTGTACCAGGCCTCGGCGATGCCGGAGACCGTATCTTCGGTACGAAATAAGAGCGGAAGCAAAGTACGTTAAGAAAACACAGGGGAAATGGGTATGAGCGATAAACGAGAGGATTATATTTCCTGGGATGAATATTTCATGGCAGTTGCCCAGCTTGCCGGTATGCGCTCGAAGGATCCGCACACCCAGGTGGGAGCCTGCATTGTGAGCGAGGACAACAAGATTCTGTCCATGGGATACAACGGTTTCCCGAGAGGCTGCTCGGACGACGAGTTCCCGTGGGGAAAGACAAGTGAAAATCCGCTGGAAAACAAGTATCTTTACACAACGCACAGTGAACTGAACGCCATCCTGAATTACCGCGGCGGAAGCCTCGAGGGAGCCAAGCTGTATGTGACATTGTTCCCATGCAACGAGTGCTGCAAGGCGATTATCCAGGCGGGAATCAAAACGGTGATCTACGACTGCGACAAGTACGCGGACACCCCGTCCGTGATCGCATCGAAACGGATGATGAAGGCGTCCGGAGTCACTTTTCAGAAATACCACCGCACAGGGCGGGAAATTACCATGTCCCTGTAGCAGAAAAGATAATAGAAGGAGCGCGCCTGAACGAACAGAAAGTTCAGACGCGCTTCGTCTGTATACACGAAAAGACAAGAAACGGGAGGGCACCATGGAGAGCAATTTCGAATGGATTACGGCAAACGGGGATATCGGCATCCGCTTTTTTCACAGCATCGACGACGGCCCGCGCCACGTACCGATGGGATTCACCTCAGGTCTGATTGTGGATGATGATTTCCATTACCGCAAACCGATCATGTACCACTACATCGGCCATATTTCCAAATATATTGCTCCGGGTGCAAAACGCATCGGCTGGAGCAAATACGGAGCAAACCTGGATGTAACGGCCGCAGCCAATCCAGACGGAAGTTACGTTGTGATCCTGCTGAACCGCACAAAAGAGGATTCCGGCTGCTTCCTGCGTGTCAACGGACATATCATGCGTGTCGATCTTCCGGCAGAGACACTCAGCACGGTTGTAATCGAGAAATAAAAAGCAAAAATAAGAAAATGCCTTCTGTGCAGAATGGAAACAGTCTGCACAGAAGGCATTTTTGTAAGATACGATTTATTTTTGATCGGAATCGGAAGAATCTGAGTTTTTCTCTTCGGTCGAAGGCTTTGCCGGTGTATACGGCGCATCAACCGGAGACTCTTCCGTGGTCAGCTTTGTCAGCGCTTTGCGCAGCCGGTAGCCCGGAAAGTGGAAGACTTCGGCCTCGTCGATCTTCTTTTTCTGATATGGGATCGCCTGTCTCGTTTCCGGATCAATGTGGTCCATGTGGAAGTAAAACGCATCGTCATCCGGCAGGTGATATTTTTCAAGACGACGGTTGGCGAAGTTGCGGCAGACCGTGCAGATAATGGCACAGACCGGAACGGCGATGATCATGCCAAAGACACCCCAGAAGCCGCCGCCGATCAGAATCGAGATGATGATAAGGAAGCTGGACACGCCGGTCGTCTCGCCGAGGATTTTCGGTCCTAAGAAGTTTCCGTCAAACTGCTGCAGAAGAACGACGAAAATCAGGAAATACAGTGCCTGCAGAGGGTCGATCAGAAGGATCAGCAGAAGACACGGAACGGCGCCGAGGAACGGGCCGAAAAACGGAATGATATTCGTCACACCGATGATTACGCTGACCAGCAGTGCGTACGGGGTGCCGATCAGGCTCGTCACAAGATAGCAGATGGCACCGATGATGATCGAATCGATGACTTTTCCAACGAGGAACCCGCTGAATTCCTGGTTCACATACTGGCAGTCGCGGATCACGGCATTTCCGTGATCCAGACCGAGCAGCGCGTAGACTGCTTTTTTCAGCTTGGCAATGTAGCTTTCCTTGTTGTACAGCATGTAGATCGCAACGATCGCGCCAAGCAGAATGTTTTTGAAAAACGTAACCATGTTGACGAGCTGTCCGGAGAGGTTCAGAAGGAACGTACGGAGCATCGGCATCAGGTCATTGGTCAGCCAGTTGGAAAGCTTTGCGGAGAACGTGGAGATGTACTGGTCTGCCGTCTGCTGCATCTCCGGGTAATTCGCCAGCACTTTTGTGGCAAAATCCTGAATGTTGTTTGCGTAGTTGGAGAAGTTTGAGACGATGTTTGTGATACTTGAGAACAGCTCCGGGATCAGGGTCGCAATGAGTCCGTACAGCGCGAAAAGCATGGAGACGTACGTCAGAAGAATCAAAAGCGCCCGCACAAGCTTTTTACAGCGTACCGACTGTGTTTTTCCGTGCCGGGCAAAGAGTCTGGCGATGATCCGCTGTTCTATGAAGTTAATGATCGGGCTGATCACATAGGCGAGAATCAGGGCTGCAATCAGGGGGGAGAGAATGTTGAGGACATTGTGAAAGGCGGTCCGCACAGAAGTCTGGTGGAAGAGCAGGTAGTAAAAAATCATGGACGCTGCAAGTACCAGAAAGGCAGTAACGCCGGCCCGGACATATTTTCGGTAACGATCCAGTTTCATAAAAATGTAAATCCCCTTTCGAATTTTATTAACCTCTATTATACACATGCAATCCCCAAAATACAACCGCAACCACACTTGCGGTAAAAAAAGGAAACTGCTATACTGGAAAAGCAGATTTAGAAAAAGGAGATAACAAATTTGAAGATAAAAATGCCGCCAAGCGTAAATATGGTAATCGATTCCCTGCATGCGAAAGGCTTCGAAGCGTACGCGGTCGGAGGCTGTGTGCGCGATACGATTCTTGCGCGGGAGCCGGACGACTGGGATATTACAACCTCTGCTTCCCCACAGCAGGTAAAAGAAATTTTTGACCGCACCGTGGATACGGGACTGGAGCACGGAACGGTAACAGTTCTGGCCGGAAGCGGCGCGCACGAGGTCACGAC
>ENA-OPBM01001976-OPBM01001976.1-human-gut-metagenome-genome-assembly--contig:-NODE-1976-length-10724-cov-2.161308_pt1 | contig 10724 bp, 6 predicted proteins | sample MGYA00241069_ERZ501454 | MGnify/ENA primary metagenome ERZ501454 (study PRJEB25962, sample SAMEA2042625) | human gut metagenome | biome: human gut; feature: human-associated habitat; material: faeces... | reverse complement strand
GGCCAAACCCCAGACGCAGTTCCCGCGGGCGATGTTCCTCGCTGCGCTGATCTCGTTCGGACTGTTCACGCTGGGCGCGCTGGCCGTGGCCATCATCACCCCCTACGACCAGATCAACCTCCAGTCGGGGCTGTTCACCACCTTCCAGATCGCTTTCGAACGTTACCACGTGGGATGGCTCTCGAACGTCATGGGACTGCTCGTAGCGTTCGGCGCACTGGCCGGAGTCATGTCGTGGATTTCAGGCCCCAGCCGCGGCCTGTTATGGACGGCGCAGGAGGGCGTGCTGCCCTGCTTCCTGCAGAAGACCAACAAGAACGGCGTGCAGATCAACATTCTCATCATCCAAGGCTGCATCGTCACCCTGCTGTCGTCGCTCTATATCGTCATGAACGACGTGAGCGTGGCGTTCTTCCTGCTGAGCGCCCTGACCGTGGGACTCTATCTGCTGATGTATATGATGATGTACGCCGCGGGCATCCGCCTGCGCTACACGCAGCCCAAGCTCATCCGCAGCTACCGCGTGCCGGGCGGAAACACGGGCATGTGGCTGATCGGAGGCGTAGGGTTCCTCGCCGTGCTGTTCTCGTTCATCGTCACCTTCTTCCCGCCTTCGCAACTGCCCGTGGGCAGTCCGGCGACGTACACGTGGCTGGTGGTGACCGGCACGACGGTCTTCCTCGCGATCCCCTTCATCATCAGTTTCGCAATGAACAAACGGAAGGCCCGGCGGACGCCGGAGGCTTAAAACTCGACCGTCAGGCCCAGCGTCGGGAGCAGCGTGCCGCTCACCTGTTCGAGGTATTTCATGCGGTAACGCCGTTCCGAAGCCGGAGCCGAGGGGTTCTCGATCTCCCCCGTGGACATCAGCACGTCGGGCTGGCGCAAACGACCGCCCGCAACGTTTTGCAGGTCGATGTAGACGCCCAGCATGCAACGGCGGAAGTAAAACACCTTGTCGATGCGCACGTCCAGCTGTGCGAAGGCGTCGAGCCGCCCGGCGTTGTATTTCGAATAGTCGTAGTAGGGCCGTCCCTGCGCATCCCACGCCTCGACGAGCGACGAACGCTCCACGTCGTAGGGCGTGTAGGGCGCACCGCCCACGGCGCTCAGCTTCGCACCGAAGCTCCAGTGGCGCGGCAGGTCGTAGGTTCCGCTGACGTTGACCACGAAACGGTTGTCCCACGCCGAGGCGATCCACGGGGCCTGCCGGTCGTTGCGGTACTCCGAGCGGAACACGGTCACCGACCCCACGACGTTCACTCGCCCCGGAATCTGCCAGCGGGCCATCGCCTCGACGCCGTAGGCGCGCCCCTGCGCCGAGGAGACCAGCTTCTCGTTGCCCACCACGCCGTAATCGTTGCCCTTGCACGAGAGCGGAATCCCGTCCGCCACCGACAGCGGCACATCGCCGTAGCGTTTGTAAAATCCCTCGACCGAGACGATCAGCCGGTCGCGCAGCCGCCAGTCGACACCCGCGCTGAAGACCCCGACGCGCATGTAATCGAGCGATCGGTTGACCAGCGCGTCGTCCTCCTTGAATCCCAACGCCGTGTAGGGCGGCAGCTGGCAGTAAAGCCCCGCGCTGCCGCTCACCGACCAGCCGGGACCTACCGCATAGGAGACCGAAGCCCGGGGCGACAGCTGGCGCCACACCCGCGCCATACGTCCCGAGTAGTCGCACCCATCGGCGCGCAGGCCCGCCGAGGCGGTGAACCGCTTGTCGGCCGAGGCGTATTCGGCCCCGGCGAACAGCCCCCAGCCGACGATTCCCAGCCGGGTCCGGTAGTCCGACAACTGCGTCCTGTCGGTATAGAGCCGTTGCAGCGTGCGGTTCGTGTAGTCGGAATAATTCACCTCGACGCCCTCGCGGACGGTCCAGCGGCCCAGATAGGTGCGGTTCTCGGCCCGGAGCGTGGTCTTCTGCTCCACGGAGCGAAGCCGGAGCGTCAGGTTGTCCTCCGACGAATCATCGTTGCGCAGGTATTTCAGGTTGCGGTTGTTCAGGTAGTTGTGGCTCAAGGTCACGGTCTGCACGTGGCGGCCCGCATAGTGACGCCACGAAGCCCCCACCGTGAAGGTCTCCTGCCGGATACGGGGCAGGTAGCTCAACAGGTATTCGGCGTCCTCGCCCTTCTCGTCGACGTTGAGACGCATGTTGTCGAATCCCGCAAGGGCCAGCACCGTCAGCTCGTCGCGCTCCGAAAGGCGTGTCTTGACTTTCGCCTGCCCGTCGATGTAGTTGGGCAGGAAGGGCAGCCCCAGCAGTTTGAACAGCAGTTGCAGGTAGGACTGGCGGATGGAAAACAGATAAGTCGTCTTGCCGCCGATGTGTCCGCTGCCGCTCAACCCCACTTCCGAGGCGCCCAACGTCGCTTTGAAGGTCTGCTTTTCGGCATTGCCGTCGCGGAGCCTGAAGTCCAGCACGGAACTCAACGCCCCGGCCCGGTCGGCGGGAAAAGCGCCCGTATAAAAACTGATTTCGCGCACGAGGTCGGCGTTGACGATGCTCACCGGACCGCCCGTCGCCCCCTGCGTGGCGAAATGGTTGATGTTCGGGATTTCGATCCCGTCCATGTAGAACTTGTTCTCCGCAGGCCCGCCGCCGCGCACGATCAAATCGTTGCGATACCCCACGGGCGAGAAGGCCACGCCGGGATACGAGCGCACGATGCGCGACACGTCGCGGTTCGAGCCGGGGCTTTTCTCGATCTCCCGCAGGCCGATCACCTTCAAACTTACGGGACTCTCCGCCGTGACGCGGAACGGCGACGGACGGACCGTCACGGCCTCCAGCTGCGCGGCATCCTCCTCCAGCTCGACTTCGATAAAGGGCGTGGCGGCCGAGACCATGTATTCGGGCGTCGTGAGGCTCTTGTAGCCCACCGACGAGACCGCCAGCCGCCAGATGCCCGGCTTCACGCGCTCGATGCGGAACCTCCCCAGCGAGTCGGTCGAGGCTCCCTTCTGCTCCTGCCCGGCCAGCACCACGGCGGCATAGGCCACGGGGCGGCGGCTCAAACGGTCGATCACCCGCCCGCTGACGGGATAGGTCCCGCCCTGCGCCCGCACGGCAAACGCCGCGGCCAGGCCGAAAAACAAAACAGCGACTTTCAGGAATTTCATACGGCAAAGATACTCGGTCAAGCGCCTTCCGACGCCGTTTCATCGGTACATTTCGGCAGCAGTTTCAGGTACGAGAGCAGAACCACGTTCATCACGAGGGCGTAGACGATGGCCGGAACGGCCATTTCACCGCTGTCGAAGATCAGCGGCGAGGTGGCGACGGCGATCGCCTGCGCAGCGTTCTGCATCCCGACCTCGATGACGATCGTGCGGCGCACCGCCCGCCGGAGCCGGAACAGGCGGGCCAGCAGCGATCCGCCCGCCATCGCCAGCAGGATCAGCGCACCCGCGGCCAGCCCCAGCACGCCAAGATTCTCCAGAATCGTCGAGGCGTACTGCACGAAGAACACCGCCGCCAGCAGCATCAGGGCCGGGAAGGCCACACGTCCCAGCAGCTCGTGCACACGCCATGCCGCCCGGGGCCGCCAATGCCTGAAAAGCGCCCCGCAGAGCATCGGCAGGAACAGCAGGACGATGTTCTGCACCAGCAGTTTCCCGACCGGAAGTTCGATGGCCGCACCGGCATGCACCGCGACGAAACGCGCGGCGAAACCCATCACCTGCGGAATCGTGAAGAGCGTGATGAGGCTGCTCAAAGCGGTCAGCGTCACCGAAAGGGCCACGTCGCCCTTGGCCAGCATCGAAAAGACGTTCGACGAACTGCCTCCCGGACAGCAGGCGACGAGCAACAGTCCCAGAAAATAGACGGGCGGCAGGCGGAAGGCCAGCCCCACGCCGAAGGCGATGAGCGGCAGCAGCGCCAATTGGCCCAGCAGCCCCGCGACAACGGCCGCCGGACGGCGGGCCACACCGGCGAAGGCCTGCCGGTCGAGTTCGATGCCGAGCTGAAACATCAGCGCGATCAATACAGGCAGTACGATCCAGACGGTATTCATAAGCGATGTAAAACGACGATCCCGGGGCGCGGACTTCCCGGCAGCCCGGTTCCATTTTACTGCAAAGGTGGCCCTTTTTTCGGGAATCCGGCCCGTTTTCCGGAAAAAATTGTAATTTTAGCCTCCCGAATTACGCGAGATACGACGGTTTATGTCCCTGAACACCAAATACGACATCCTCGACAACCGACTGGTCATCCGACGGCTCAACGCCGGGGACCGGCAGTGTTTCGAAGCGTGCTACCGATTCTATTACAAGGGGTTGTGCAGCTTCGCCTCGCGCTGGGTATCCCTCCCCGTGGCGGAGGACATCGTACAGGACACGATGCTGTACATTTGGGAAAACCGGGACCGCCTGATGGAGGAACTTTCGCTGAAAGGACTTCTGTTTATGATCGTCCGCAACAAGTCGCTGGACCGCATCTCCAGCCAGAAGGTCCATTCACGCGTCCACCAGCAGTTGGAAAAGAGATTCGCCGACCAGTTCGACTCCCCGGACTTCTACCTCGGCACGGAACTCGCACGGCTCTACCGCGAGGCGCTCGCCCAACTCCCCGAGCAGACCCGGCGCATCTTCGAGATGAGCCGCTTCCAGGGCATGACCCACCAGCAGATCGCCGCCGAGATGGAGGTGTCGCCCCAGACCGTCAACTACCATATCGGCCAGGCGCTCAAAGTCCTCGGCGTCGCGCTGAAGGACTACCTGCCGCTGATCGCGCTGTTTTTCGAAATGCCCGGAAACAACTGAAACCCCTGCCCCCAGCAACCGACCATATGCAATAAAAACGAAAGCCCGAAAAAAATCGGGTTTTCGTTTAGTAACTATTTCCCCAAAATCGTATTACTGTTAGAAACCGAACTTATGAAAGAGATCGACGACAACCTGCTGACCGAATTTCTCGAAGGGAAACTCGACGAACCCGCCAACCGCGAGATCGAAAACTGGTACGACGCCTCGGAAGAGAACCGCCGCCGGCTCGAAGCGCTCTACTTCGTGCTCTTCGCCGGAGACCGGCTCCGTGCCGCCGCGTCGGTCAACACCGACCAGGCCTTCAGATCGTTGCAGCGGCGCATCGAACTGCGCCGCACGAAAACAAGGCCCCAATGGCGGCAGATCGCGGCGCGCTACGCCGCCATCCTCGTCGCGGGCGTGATCATCGCAGGCATGTATCTCTACCAGAACCGGACGGACGACCGCCTCTGCACGGTCAGCGCCGAGCGCAGCGACTGCTCGGTGACGCTGCCCGACGGCTCCGTCATCCGGCTCACCCGCAGTTCGCAGCTCAACTATCCGGCCTCGTTCGACGACGGGAACCGCACGGTGCACCTCACCGGCGAAGCCTTTTTCGAAGTCAGCAAGCGCAACGGCGCGCCGTTCACCGTCACCACGGTCCACGACGCCGAAGTCGTGGTCCGCGGAACCAAATTCAACCTGAAAGCCTACGACGACAGCTCCGACGTCGAAACCGTACTGGTCGAGGGAGCCGTCGATTTCCGCGCCGCGGAACACGTCGTGGCCCTGCACCCGGGGCAGAAAGTCTCCTACAACCCCACGGACAACGACCTGACGCTGCAAACGGTCAACGTGGAGGCGGAACTGGCCGCGCGGCTGCGCACGTTCCGCCACGTCGACCTGGCGCAGATCGCCGGGGTGATCGAGGATTTCTACGGCATCGGCATCGCCTTCCGCAGCGAGGCGCTCAAAAACATCCAGTTCACCGGAACGCTCGACTTCAACATGCCGATCGACCATATCCTCGAAGTGCTGACGCTTTCGACGAACACCCGTTTCAACCGCAACGGCGAAAAAATCACCATTCACAAATAATCCAATCTTAACCAAACCTCTATGAAACAAAAGTTACTCCGTATGCGGCATGCCTGGTATCTACTGGCAGCATGCCTGACACTCCTTATTCCGTGGGGGGGGGCAATGCAGGCGGCGCCGTCGCCCCAGCAGACTTCGGTCCGCGTTGAAAACGTAACCAGCCTGAAAGGGCTGATTCAGGAGATCGAATCGCAGACCTCCTACCGGATCTCCTACCAGGGCAACCTGGCGGACAACGTCCCCGTAAAAATCGCCAAATCGACGAAATCGGTTTCCCAGCTGCTCGACGAAGCCCTGCGCGGAACCGGCATCACCTACATCATCCGTCAGAACAACATCATCCTGACCCGTGCGGAGGCACAAAGCCCCGCATCCGCAGCCCCGGCTCCGGCCGCGCCGCGAAAACAGCACATCGCGGGCCAGGTGCTCGACGCCGCGACCCGGCAGCCGATCATCGGCGCCACGATCTGGATCAAGGATTCGGCGCTCGGCACGAGCACCGCGTCGGACGGTTCGTTCGACTATTCGTTCTCCGGCAACTTCGGCTTCGTGACCGTCTCCTACGTCGGTTACCAGACGCAGGAGTTCCCGATCGGCCGCATTCCGAAAGTGATCTCCCTTTCGCCGGACAACAACCTCGAAGAGGTCGTCGTCGTCGGCTACGGCGCCCAGAAAAAGGCCAGCATCATCGGCTCGATAGCCTCCGTTCCGGTCAACGACATCAAGATGCCCACGGGCAAGATTTCGAACAACCTGGCCGGACAGCTCGCGGGCGTCATCTCCGTACAGCGTTCGGGCGAACCGGGCGCCTCGTCGACCTTCTGGATCCGCGGCATCAGCACCTTCGGCTCGAACAAGTCGCCGCTGGTGCTGGTCGACGGCATCGAGCGCGACCTCGACCTGGTGGACATCGAGGACATCAAGGAGTTCTCGATCCTCAAGGACGCCGCGGCGACCGCCGTCTACGGCGTACGCGGCGCCAACGGCGTCGTGCTGGTCACCACCCGCGGAGGCATCGTAGGCAAGCCGCAGATCAACATCAAGTTCGAGGCCGGCATGGTACAGCCGACCAAGATTCCCGACATGGTCGACGCCGTCCAGTTCGCCGAGATGTACAATGCGGCGGCCGGATACGACTTCTACTCGAAGAAGGACATCCAGACGTTCCGCGACGGTTCGGACCCCGACCTGCACCCCAACATCGACTGGGTGGATCGGCTCTACAAGGACTACTCGTTCAACCAGCGCGTCAACGTCAACATCTCGGGCGGCGGCTCGACGGCCAAATACTACATCTCGGGCGGCTTCTACAACGAGGACGGCCTGTTCAAGGCCGACAACATGAAGGAGTACAACACGTCGGTCTTCTACCGTCGGTTCAACTTCCGGTCGAACGTCGAGGTCCAGCTCCACAAATACACCAAGCTCAACATCAACCTGGCCACCACGTTCGAACGCAAGAACGAACCGGGTTCGAGCGCCACCGGCGCCAACGGCATCTGGGGCTATGCGCTCAAGACCGCAGCCAACGCCTTCCCGGACGTCTATTCGAACGGCTACCTGGCCGGCCCGGCGTCGGGACAGGGCGAGAACCCCTATGCGCTGCTGACGCAGACCGGTTACCGCGAAATCTTCTACAACACGGCGCAGTCGCTGTTCGTGCTGACGCAGGACCTGGGCGACTGGGTGACCAAGGGCCTTACCGTTTCGATCAAGGGTTCGTTCGACGCCAAGAACGAGAACAACCTGGGCCGCACGAAAACCTCGCCCCAATGGCTGGCCACCGGCCGCAACGAAGCGGGCGAACTCGAATTCAACCAGACGCAGATCGGCGAGGAGAACCTCTCCTACAAGCAGACCAACAAAGGCTACCGTTCGGTCTACTTCGAAGCCGTGGCCAACTGGGCACGCACCTTCGGCAAGCACGACCTATCGGCCATGTTCCTCTTCCAGCAGTCGCAGAAGAACTACGTGGGCGAAAGCGCCAACAACTCGGAAAAAGCGCTTCCCCACCGCCATCAGGGCATTGCGGGCCGTATCACCTACAACTACGACAACCGCTACTTCAAGGACACGTGGGAGGGCCTGCCCGCCGACGGCTACACCGCGTGGATGGAGAAGATGATCGACGACCCGCGCATCACCGTGGAGCTCGGCGTGGACTTCTTCGACGAGTCCCAGCCGTACAACAAGACCGCGCTCAAGGCCGCCGGCGTGCCGGTGGTGTACACGGGCCCGGTGGACCGTTACTTCGACTATGAGCTGGGCGACCTCAAGTGGCGCACGGTCGACTTCAAAGAAGTCCGCTATGATGAGGGCGACCACTTCGGCTGCCCGGTGATGAACTTCTCCGACGCGGACGTACCCTACACCCGCGCCATCGAATTCAAGAACTTCAACCCGGAGCGCCACGATGCCCAGAACCCGAACAAGACCGTGGTGTGGGAGGAATACAGCCGTTTCGCCGAGCGTGGCGACGAGCCGTACTACCCGGTCAACACGGACGCGGACAAGGCGCTGTACGCGCAGTACGAGGCCAAGGCCAAGGCCGAGCCGAACACCGTGTTCGGCGGTCGTCTGGGCACGTACAAGTACTACGACATGCACAACGTGATCGACACCGCCCTGACCGCCTACGAGGAGCAAGTCGCACCGCTGCTGAAGAAGTAGATCGTCGTTTCGCCAGAGGATTAACGATTTAGCCTGAAACCGACTGAATATTGCTGAGGCAATAATGCCGGTTTCAGGCTTCTGTGTTTTTAATGTTGCAAGTGGGGGGATGACGCTGCTTGAACATGGCTCGGCTTCCCCAGAATGAAAAACTGGCGGAAAGGCGTATAAAGTGGCGGTAGACTGGCGGAAAGGCGTATAAAGTGGCGAATTCTGACGTTATTGAGTTGATTTCTTTTGCCAGCCTTTCCGAGTCGGATGTGAGGCTACTTCGAGAAGCTAATTGTATTGAGGCGAAAAAGGCCAAAGACAAATTACCAGACAGTCTATGGGATACGTATAGTGCATTTGCCAACTCTGATGGCGGTCTTATTCTTCTTGGTGTTTCAGAGAACTCGCGACGAGAATTGAATGTAACAGGGGTAACGGATGCAGAAAAGCTCAAACGGGATTTTTGGAATACTGTCAATGACCGTTCCAAGGTCAACGCCACAGTACTTTCCGACCAAGATGTTGTGATTCGACATGGATCGTCCGGTGATTTCATCGTGATTCATGTCCCTCGTGCAGGGCGGGAGATCATGCCTATATATGTGGGCGCTGATCCTTTTAGCCGGGAACAGCATAGGGGCACCTTCAGAAGGAATAACGAGGGTGACTACCATTGCGACCGGGATGAAGTCAAAGCAATGTTTCGCGATGGCAGCGACACTCCTCAGGATCTTCGTATCGTGGAAGATTTGGGTAGTGCCGCATTGGATTCAGGCACGATTGCCTCGTACCGTTCTTATTTTCAAAGGATTCGCCCGAACCATCCGTGGCGTAACCTCAATGACGAAGATTTTCTCGTGCGTCTGCAGGCGCTCGCTCGTTCTACCAAAGATAATCAGTTGCATCCAACTATTGCTGGATTGCTGATGTTTGGGCGCGAATATGATATCGTGCGGGAATTCGCAAATTATTTCCTTGACTATCGTGAAGAAATTGGACTCGATCGTTGGGATGATCGCATTACCTCTACTGACGGAATTTGGTCCGGCAACTTATATGATTTTTGGCAGTCAGTATATGGTAGGCTGCGGCAGGCGGTGCCGCGCCCATTCCGTTTGGACGGAGAAGCGCGACGTATGGATGAAAATCCCATGGAAATCACTATTCGCGAGGCGTTAACCAACGCTATCGTTCATGCGGACTATATGGGTAGAAGAGGCACTGTGATTATTAGGCGCCAATCAACCATCGAGTTCACCAATCCTGGGCGGCTCCGTGTTACAAAGGCCGAGGCGGAGCAAGGTGGAATATCTGATGCACGCAATCCTATCCTCATGAAAATGTTTTTTCTCATCGGTATCGGTGAAAAAGCAGGAAGTGGCTTTGATGTGATGCGAGCTGGTTGTGATTCTGTTGGCGCGCCGCATCCACTGCTGGAAGTGCTAACTCGTCCTGATCGCGTAAAACTTGTAGTACGGTACACAAACCTTGGCGGATCTGTTATGACGCCAGCAAATAACGAGTCCATGAAATCCTGGACTTCCGTGGGACACCTCTCCAAATCGGAATCAGAAGCGCTACAGTATCTTGTGAGTCAAGGCAGCATATCAACTTCCGAATTAGCGGAGCATATGGAATTAGGGGTCTCGCGTGCTCGGGCACTGCTGAAAAGTCTCGTTGAAGACGGCTTTGCGCAATCTCGTGGTCGTGGCCGCGCCACACGCTACGAGCCAGTCGAGGGGCTGCCCGTCTTCTGACGCAAGAATCGCTCCGCAGAGAGTGGTTTGAACAGCTGGTTTGGAGACCGCGCCAAATGCACAAAGTTTGAGCGTGATTGGTGTTCGTGAAGCAATTATTTGACTGAATTGGTAAAGTGCCACGTCGCGTCGATGACGGGGACAAATTTCCTGGGGTGCTTAAGGCTCGCCACGAGGAGTACAGTTGTCTGTAACGCACAATGTGGCGCGTAAGACGAGGGGCGCATCTCGCAAGTGGGGTGCGATGCAGTTGAAGGAGTGCATGTCATGACTGATCCGAATGTCAATCCGAACGGCCAGGTGCCGTGGCAGCAAGCTGACGCCAATCCGACTGAGCCGTTAAATGCGATGACGGCGGAAACGGGAACCGCCGCCAACAATGCTCCGACCCAAGCAATCGCAGCGGGCGAGCAGCCCACTCAAGCGTTCACTCCTGTTGAACAGCCTACGCAGGCG
>ENA-OPBM01001967-OPBM01001967.1-human-gut-metagenome-genome-assembly--contig:-NODE-1967-length-10756-cov-1.976264_pt1 | contig 10756 bp, 8 predicted proteins | sample MGYA00241069_ERZ501454 | MGnify/ENA primary metagenome ERZ501454 (study PRJEB25962, sample SAMEA2042625) | human gut metagenome | biome: human gut; feature: human-associated habitat; material: faeces... | reverse complement strand
ATTAACGATAAAAAAATCACGGATTATATGTTCGATTTTACACGGACAATAATTTTTGTGTTTGCAATTATATCCGTAGCGTTTACTTTTATCATCAGAGATGCCAATGTTGTAGGAAATTCGATGCTTGACACGCTCCACAGCGATGATAAAATTTTCATTACAAACTTTATGTATGAACCAAAATGCGGCGATATTGTAGCTATCAACGCTGAAAATCAGATTGAAAAGAGAATTATAAAACGGGTTATAGCCGTTGAAGGACAGACGCTTGTCGTGGATTACAGTAAAAATGCAGTTTATGTTGACGGTATAAAAATTGATGAACCGTATGTTTCTTCTTTAACACGAGAACCGTCAAATCCATTGCAAATTCCGTATGTTATCCCTGAAGGTTATATCTTTGTAATGGGTGATAACAGAATTATTTCTCTTGACAGCCGTGATAAGAGTATAGGCCTTGTGTCTGTCGATGATGTAATCGGAAAAGCACAATTTATATTTTTCCCGCTTGACAGATTCAAGTATTTATATTAACAGAAAATTTTTAAAGGATGTACATATATGAGCGAAATGCAGACTATTCAATGGTTCCCGGTCATATGACCAAAACAAAAAGACAGATTCAGTCAAGTCTTAAACTTGTTGATGCTGTCGCAGAAATTATTGATGCAAGAATTCCTGTCAGCAGTCGTAACCCCGACCTTGCAAAACTTGTTCAGAACAAGCCGAGAGTTATTCTTCTCAATAAATGCGATATGGCTAATCAAACTGCCACGAAAATGTGGATTGACTATTTTAAAAAGCAGAATCTTGTTGCTATCCCGGTTGACTGTAAAAGCGGCAGAGGTCTTGACAAATTTGCACCAGCCGTAAATACGGTTATGAGCCATAAGATTGCAAGATTAAAAGAAAAAGGAATGGTAAATCCCACAATCAGAATTATGATTGTCGGTATTCCGAATGTAGGCAAATCTTCTTTTATCAATAAAATGGTAAAGAAAAACCGTGCAAAGGTTGAGGACAGACCGGGCGTTACAAGAGGTAATCAATGGTATACAATTGCAAAGAACCTTGAAATGCTTGACACTCCGGGTGTGCTTTGGCCAAAGTTTGACGATAAGACAGTCGGAGAGCATCTTGCGTTCACAGGTGCGGTTAAAGACCAAATTCTTGATATCGAACTTTTGGCTGTAAGACTTCTTGATTTCATCAAGGAACTCAAGCCTGCTGATTTTATAACAAGATTTAAATTAGAAAACGAAGATATTGAAAATATTGATTCATACGAGCTTTTGAAAATGATTGGCAAAAAGAGAGGTATGCTTGTTTCAGGCGGTGAGATAGATACCGAGAGAGCCGCAATTATGTTGCTTGATGAATTCAGAAGTGCAAAGCTTGGCAGAATTACAGTTGAAATGCCGCAGGGGAGATAACAATGGATTGGCTTGAATATGAAAATAAAAATATTGCAAGAGGTTTTCTGAGTATCTGCGGCGTTGATGAAGCCGGCAGAGGACCGCTTGCAGGACCTGTGTGTGCCGCCGCAGTTATACTTCCCGAAAATACCGTTATTGAAGGAGTCAATGATTCAAAAAAGCTTTCTGAAAAAAAGAGAGAGGCTTTGTTTGATGTAATAAAGGAACAGGCCTTGGCATACAGCATTGCATTTGCAAGCGTTGAAGAAATTGAGGAAATGAATATTCTTAATGCTGCTATGCTTGCAATGAAACGGGCAGTTGAAGGACTTGAACCAAGGGCTGATTATGCTATGATTGACGGCAACAGAATGCCTCCGTTGTCAATTGAAGGCGAATGTATTGTAAAAGGCGACGCAAAGTCAATGTCAATTGCCTGTGCGTCAATTCTTGCCAAGGTATCAAGGGATAGACTTCTTTATGAATACGACAAAGAATTTCCTCAGTACCTATTTGCAAAGCATAAGGGTTACGGCACAAAGGCTCATATTGAGGCGATTCTTAAATACGGACCGTGTAAGTATCACAGACCGAGTTTCTTGAAGAAAATATATAATAAGAAATGATTTTTACTACTAAACAAATAGGTGATAAGGGAGAGGCTTATGCCGCAAAATATCTGAAAAAGCATAAGTATAAAATTATTGCCAGAAATTATAAAAAGCCTTACGGCGAAATAGATATAATAGCCGAGAATAAGGAAGTAATTGCCTTTGTTGAGGTTAAAACAAGAAAAGAGAATTCTCTTACACAACCCGTTGATGCGGTTAACCGTAAAAAACAGATGAAAATTTTAAAAACTGCCGATATGTATATGTATGAAAACAATATAGATAAAGAATGTCGATTTGATGTATGCGAAGTTTTTGTCAACAGTGATAATCTTAAGCTTGTTGGCATTAACTATATTGAAGATGCATTCTGACGGGAGGTTGCCATGAATTTTTTTGACTTGCATTGTGACACGCTCTATAAGGCAGTAACCGAAAAGTCCGAACTGGATAATCCCTCATATGAAGTGAAATTAAACAACAATTCCAAATCCCACAGGTTACAGTGTTATGCTATATGGTTGCCCGACACGCTTGACGGTAATGAGGCGGAAAGATTGTTTTTTGAATCGGCTGATTATCTGAAATCCGAATGTAACCGACTTGGAATTGAATTGTTAGGTATCGGTGAATTCACTGACAATGCTTTTTCAAAGTATAGAAACTCAGCTTTTTTTACAGTAGAAAACGGAAAAGCATTGAACGGCAAAATTGAGAATGTAAAGCGATTTGCAGAACTCGGCGTCAGAATAATGACTCTCACATGGAATGAGATGAACGAGATTGGTTCAGGCGTTTTATCGGAAGATAAATGCGGTTTAACGGACTTCGGAAAACTTGCAGTAGCCGAAATGGAAAAGTACGGTATTGTAATTGATATATCCCATGCAAGCGATGAACTGTTTTATGATGTTGTCAATCAGACGAATAAGCCGTTTATCGCAACTCATTCAGATTCACGGACAATTACTCAAAATCCGAGAAATCTTACAGATGAGCAGATTAAAATTATAATACAGAGAGGCGGGCTTATAGGTCTAAATTTGCACAATGCTTTTCTTAATAATAACCCGGATAAAGCATGCATGAACGATGTTTTGAAGCATTGTGAATATATGCTGTCGCTCGGATGCGAAAATTCTCTTTGCTTCGGTACGGATTTTGATGGCTGCGATTTGCCGAGGGATATTGTCGGAAGCGATTCAATCGGCGAAATTTATGAACTTTTTCTTAGAAATAACTACAACGAAAGCGTTTTGAAAAAGATTTTTTACGAAAATGCGTATAATTTCTTTGAAAACTTTGACAATCAGCGAATAATGTAGTAAAATACTTGATGTTTAAAGCAATTTGAAAGGAAGATTTCAATGTTATACAACAGCACACAAAATGCCAAAGAAGTAGTTTCTGCGGCACAGGCCATTGCACAGGGTATTTCAAAGGACGGCGGTCTTTTTGTACCGCAGGAATTTCCTAAGTATGATGAAAATACCTTCAAGGCACTTTTGAAAACAGATTACAAAGGAAGAGCAAAGAAAGTATTTTCTGATTTTCTTTCTGATTTCACAGAAGAGGAAATCACCGACTGCGTAGAAAAGGCTTATACAGCTCAGAAATTCGGCGGTGAAAATCCTGCTCCTATTTCATACTGTAATCTTGACGGAACAACCCTGAATATTCTTGAACTCTGGCATGGCCCTACATGTGCGTTTAAGGATATGGCACTCCAGATTCTCCCACATCTTCTCACAAAGTCACTCAAGAAGAAATATGACGGCAAGACAGCTGTTATTCTCGTTGCTACATCAGGCGATACAGGCAAGGCTGCTCTTGAAGGCTTTAAAGATGTTGACCACACAAAGATTGTTGTTTTCTATCCTGTTGACGGTGTAAGTCCGATGCAGAAGCATCAGATGAATACTCAGGAAGGTGAAAATGTTCGTGTTTGTGCAATCAAGGGTAATTTTGATGACGCTCAGACAGGTGTTAAGAAGATATTCACTACACCTTCGGTTGCAGAAAAGCTCGCTGAGAATAATATGCTTTTCTCATCTGCAAACTCAATCAACTGGGGCAGACTTCTTCCACAGATTGTTTACTATATTTCGGCTTACTGCGATCTTGTAAATGACGGTAAAATCGAGCTTGGCGACAAGATTAATGTTGTTGTTCCGACAGGTAACTTCGGTAACATCCTTGCATCATACTATGCAAGTCTCATGGGACTTCCAATCAACAAGTTCATTTGTGCGTCAAACTCTAATAATGTTCTTACAGATTTTATCAAAACAGGCGTTTATGATAAGAACAGAAACTTCTATACAACAATTTCACCTTCAATGGATATCCTCGTTTCAAGTAACCTTGAAAGACTTCTCTACAAGCTTTCAGGTGATAATGACGAAGTTACAAGAGGCTGGATGAATGCACTCAAGTCAGAAGGCAAGTATGAAGTAAGTGATGATGTAAAGGCTGTTATCAACGAAAAGTTCTACGGCGGATTCTGTGATGATAAGAATACAGAGGCTACAATTCACGAGATGTTTGAGCAGGATAAGTACCTTTGTGATACTCACACAGCTGTTGCAATCAATGTGTACAAGCAGTATGTTGAGGAAACAGGCGACAAGACACCTTCTGTAATCGCGTCAACTGCAAGTCCGTATAAATTCTCTAAGGCTGTTCTTGAGGCTGTTGAACCAAACGCAACACTTCCTGAAACAGAATTTGATATGGTTGATGAACTTCATAAGGTTTCCGGTGCCGAAGTGCCTGCACCTCTTGCAAATCTTAAAAATAAAACTGCTCGATTCTCTGATGTTACAGAAGTTAATGATATGGAGAATTATGTTCTCGGAGCACTCGGTATAGATTAATGGCATTATTTGCTATAGCGGATTTACATCTTTCACTTGGTGAAGATAAGCCTATGGATGTTTTCGCGGGCTGGAACGATTATACTTCAAGACTTGAAAATAACTGGAGAAAGCTTGTTACCGATAATGACACGGTTGTTGTGTCGGGCGATATTTCCTGGGCAATGAAACTTGAAGAAACTCTTACGGATTTTACTTTCATAGAAAATCTTCCCGGTAAGAAAATTTTCAATAAAGGCAATCACGATTATTGGTGGAGCACCAAGACAAAAATGGATGTGTTTCTGAAAAATAATTCACTTGATTCGATATCTATCCTTTTCAATAATTCATATGTTGTTGACGATTACGCAATTTGCGGTACAAGAGGATGGTTTCTTGAGAATGAATCTCAAAATGATATAAAAGTCCTGAACAGGGAAGTCGGCAGACTTGAAATGTCAATACAATCAGCTATAAAAACAGGAAAGGAACCAATAGTGTTTTTACACTATCCTCCTGTTTACGGAACAACAAAATGTGACGAAATATTTAATGTTCTTTTGAAATATGACATCAAAAAATGTTATTACGGACACCTTCACGGAAAAAAGAATATGAGGTTTGCGATTGAAGGTGAATACGAAGGTATTGATTTTAAGCTGATTTCTTGTGACAGGTTGTCATTCATGCCAATTTTAGTCAGATAAATTCTGTATTTTCTATTGGCAAAATTATTTTGTTGTGATATAATAAGATGATTTCTTGATTTTGAATTTAAACTTTGGAGGAATATTAAAATGGCATTAAAGGAATGTACAAAAAAAGAACAGGCTAATTCATATGAATTAGAGGTTAATGTTGACGGTGAAACTTTTGGTAACGCTGTTAACAGAGTTTATAAAAAGCAGGTTAAAAGCATCAATATCCCCGGTTTCAGAAAGGGCAAAGCTCCCCGTCATGTAATTGAGAAAATGTACGGCTCGGAAGTATTCTATGAAGATGCTATGCAGGATTGTTATCCTGACGCTCTTTATGAGGCCGCTAAAGAAGCAGGTATCAAGATAGTTTCGGTTGAAACCCTTGAGGCTATTGAGGCAAGCAAGGAAGGTTTCTCATTCAAGGCTAGTGTTGTTGTTGAGCCTGAAATGGAAATTAATAACTACCTCGGCATTGAAGTTACAAAGAAGTCAACAGAGGTTACAGACGAACTCGTTGACGAAGAAATTGAGAAGGTTCGTGACCGCAACTCAAGAATGGTAACTGTTGACGACAGAGCTGCTCAGAATGATGATGTAGCTGTTATTGACTTTGAGGGTTTTGTTGACGGTGAAGCGTTTGAAGGCGGTAAGGCTGAAAACTACAACCTTAAGCTTGGATCAGGCAACTTTATCCCCGGCTTTGAGGAGCAGATTGTAGGTCACAAGACAGGTGAAGAGTTTACAATCACAGTTAAGTTCCCGGATGATTATCAGGCTGAAGAGCTTAAAGGTAAGGAAGCTGAATTCAAGATCAACCTTCACGAAATTAAGGCTAAGGAACTTCCAGAAGTCGATGATGAGTTTGTAAAGGATGTTTCCGATAAGGAAACACTTGATGAGTACAAGGCTGAGCTTAAAGAAACTGTTGCTAAGCGCCTTCAGGATGAGGCTGACAAGGATATTGACAATCAGATTTCCGAAAAGCTTATGGAACTCCTTGAGGGTGAAATTCCTGAGGCAATGTATGACAATCAGGCTAACGAGATGGTAAGAGAATTTGATATGCGTCTCCGTTCACAGGGTCTTGATATGAAGACATATATGCAGTACATGGGTATGGATGCAAACGCACTCAAGGGTATGTATAAAGAAGAGGCTGAAAAGAGAGTTAAGTTAAGACTTGCTCTTGAAGCAGTTGCAAGAAAAGAAAATATTGAAGTTACAGAGGCTGACCTTGACGCTGAATACGGCAAGATGGCAGAGGCTTACAAGATGGATGTTGATAAGGTTAAGGAGGCTGTTCCTGCTGAATCACTCACAGAAGATGTTAAGGTTGAAAAGGCTCTTAATCTCGTAAAGGGCAAAGCTGTTATTAAGTAATTTGAATATTTTTCTTATATCTGTTAATCACTATTTAAGAAAGGTTATGATTAAATGGCATTAGTACCATATGTTATCGAACAGTCAAGCAGGGGCGAACGCTCTTTTGATATCTATTCCCGTCTTCTTGAAGACAGAATTGTTATGCTTAACGAAGAGGTGAACAGTGCAAGTGCAAGCGTTGTAGTTGCTCAGTTGCTTTACCTTGAAAGTAAAGATCCGACAAAGGATATCAGTCTTTACATCAACAGTCCCGGCGGCAGCGTAACAGACGGCTTTGCTATTTTTGATACAATGAATTACATCAAGTGTGATGTTTCCACAATCTGTATGGGTATGGCTGCAAGTATGGGTGCATTCCTTCTTGCCGCAGGTGCTAAGGGTAAGCGTCTTGCACTTCCTAACAGTGACATTATGATTCACCAGCCTTCAGGCGGTGCTCAGGGTCAGGCTACTGACATGGAAATTCACACAAGACACATTCTTGATATGAAAAAACGACTCAATCAGATTCTTGCTGACAACACAGGTCAGCCGATTGATGTTATTGCAAAGGATACCAATCGTGATAACTTTATGACTGCACAGCAGGCACTTGAGTATGGTTTGATTGATAAGGTTATCGAAAAAAGATAAAGGTGAGGTAAACTGATGGCTAACAAAAATAACGAAGATATTTATTGCTCTTTCTGCGGAAAACCTCAGGAGATGGCAGGCAGACTTATTGCCGGCAACGGTGTCTATATTTGTGACCGGTGTGTTGAGCTCTGCATGAATATTCTTCGCGAATCAGGCGAGCTTGAACGTGAAAATGAAAATAAACTTTCAAAATCGGGAGAACCTCAGACCCCCGAACTGTCCGTTGATGAACTTTTAAAACCAAAGGAAATCAAGACAATTCTTGATGAATATGTTATCGGACAGGATCATGCAAAAGTTACCCTGAGCGTTGCTGTTTACAATCACTATAAGCGTGCTTTTTCAAATGATGAGAGCGTAGATTTTGCTAAGAGTAATGTGCTGCTTCTCGGCCCGACAGGTGTCGGTAAGACATTACTTGCTCAGACGCTTGCAAAGGCTCTTGATGTTCCTTTTGCAATTGCCGATGCAACTACGCTGACCGAAGCAGGTTATGTCGGCGAGGATGTAGAGAACATTCTCTTAAAACTCATTCAGGCAGCCGATTTTGATATTGAAAAGGCAGAGCACGGCATAATTTACATTGATGAAATTGATAAAATTGCGAGAAAATCCGAAAACCCCTCTATTACACGAGATGTAAGCGGTGAGGGAGTTCAGCAGGCTTTGCTTAAAATTGTTGAGGGAACAGTATCCAATGTTCCGCCCCAGGGTGGCAGAAAACATCCGCAACAGGAATATTTACAGATTGATACTAAGAATATTCTTTTTATCTGCGGCGGTGCATTTGACGGTCTTGAAAAAATAGTTGAAAAGCGCAAGGGTTCTTCTGTTATCGGTTTTGAGTCACTTGTTCAGTCAAAACAGGAGCTTGATTCGACCGATTGGATGAAAGAGGTCACAGCACATGATCTTGTAAAGTATGGAATTATTCCTGAACTTATCGGTCGTTTGCCTGTTATTACTGCTTTGAGCGGTCTTGACACGGATGCACTTGTTAAGATTCTTACTGTTCCGAAAAATTCTATTGTTCAGCAGTATAAGAAACTTTTTGAACTTGACGGTGTTGAACTTCTTTTTGAAGAAGAGGCACTCAGAGCTATTGCACAACAGGCACAGGATCAGCATACAGGTGCAAGAGGACTTCGAGGAATTATGGAAGATATTCTTACAGACCTTATGTTTGAGGCTCCGTCTGATCCTACTATTGATAAGATTATTATTACAGAGGGCGTTATCAAAAACGGTGCGGCTCCGCAAATTACTCGCAAAAAGGAATTGTTACAGACAAATTCCGTAAAATTGACTCAAAAAGATGCAAAGAAGCGTCAGAAGCGCAGCACAGCGTCTTGATATTGTGAATTAAAGCTGTATTGCAATTACAATACAGCTTTTTGCTTTTATGAAAGGAATTTAAATGGATTTTGATATGCAAAAAAATCTGACTCTCCCTGTTCTTCCGTTGCGAGGGTTGGTGGTTTTTCCAAAATCACTTATTCATTTTGATGTTGGACGAAAAAAGAGTATTACGGCTATAAATAAAGCTATGAAAGCCGATCAACTTGTTTTTCTTACTTCTCAGAAGGATGCCGCAATAAACGAACCGGATATATTTGATGTTTATGACACTGGCGTAATTGCCAAGGTCGTGCAGGTTTTGAAACAGCCTGAAAATACTACACGAATTGTAATTGAAGGTCAATGCAGGGCTACAATTATAAATCCTGTTTTTGACGAAAAGTGTCTTGTTGCAGAAGTTAAACCGTATGAGGAAGAAAGCGAGTATCTTACAGCAAGGGATTCCGCTCTTATGCGAACTGTAAAAAATGAATTTGACAAGTATCTTGAGATTTCTCCGAAGATGCCGTCGGATATTATTTTTAAGGTTGCCCTTTGCAAAAGACCGGGTGAACTTGCCGACTTTATCACAGCTAATCTCATTCTCGACTACAGAGTTAAACAGTCAATTCTTGAAACTTTCCCCGAATCCGAAAGACTTGAATCTGTTCTTGATGTACTTGTAAATGAAAATTTTGTTCTTAAACTTGAGGACGAAATATCTCAAAAAGCTAAAATGAGAATTGATGAAAATCAGCGTGATTATTTTCTTCGTGAACAGAAAAGAGCAATCGAGGAAGAACTCGGCGAAGATGATTCACCGATTGACGATGCTGAAAACTATGTCGATAAAATTGAAAAGCTCAATCTTGACGAAAAGTCTGCCGACATTCTTTATAAAGAATGTAAGAAACTCAGCAAAATGCCTTATGGCAGTCAGGAAGCGGCTGTGATTCGTACATATCTTGATACGGTTCTTGATTTGCCGTGGAATAAGTCATCTAAAGATAAAATCGTTATATCTAAAGTTCAGAAGGCTCTTGATAAAACTCACTATGGACTTGACAAAGTTAAAAAGAGAATCATTGAACAGCTTGCCGTTCGTGTGTTAAGTGAAAAGCAAAAGGGACAGATTATCTGTCTTGCAGGACCTCCGGGTGTCGGTAAAACCTCAATTGCTCAGTCGATTGCAAAGGCAATAGACAGAAAAAGTGAAAGAATCGCTCTTGGCGGCGTTCGTGACGAGGCTGAAATCAGAGGCCACAGAAAGACTTATATCGGTTCGATGCCGGGTAGAATTATTAATGCATTGCAACATGCCGGCACTAATAATCCTGTACTTATTCTTGACGAAATAGACAAGCTTGCCGCTGATTATAAGGGCGATCCAACATCGGCATTGCTTGAGGTCCTTGATATCGAACAGAATAATAAGTTTGTTGATCACTACATTGAACTTCCGTTTGACTTGACAAATGTGATGTTTATTACAACTGCAAATGACATTTCAGCTATTCCGGCACCGCTCCGTGACAGAATGGAAATTATAGAAATCAGCAGTTATACAAGAGAAGAGAAATTCCATATTGCAAAGAAGCACCTCATTCCTAAACAGCTTGATGAGTGCGGTTTTACTTTAAAGGAACTCAAATTCACTCAGAAAGCCATATACGCTCTCATAGACTTCTATACGAGAGAAGCCGGCGTAAGAACTCTTGAAAGGCTTATTGCATCAGTTATGAGAAAATGTGCCGTTGAAAAGCTTACAGAGGGTACAGAAGTATTCAAGATTGACGAAAAAGAGATAGAAAGAT
>ENA-OPBM01001963-OPBM01001963.1-human-gut-metagenome-genome-assembly--contig:-NODE-1963-length-10774-cov-2.117921_pt1 | contig 10774 bp, 11 predicted proteins | sample MGYA00241069_ERZ501454 | MGnify/ENA primary metagenome ERZ501454 (study PRJEB25962, sample SAMEA2042625) | human gut metagenome | biome: human gut; feature: human-associated habitat; material: faeces... | reverse complement strand
TGGTGATTCCCGCGCTGATCGTCACGAATCCGAACACGTCGTCGCCCTTGATCGGGTTGCAGCATTTGGCCAGCTTGTACTGGATTTTCGAGATGTCGTCGTCGATCACCAGCGCGTCCTGCGGAGCGGCCTTCTCCTGCGTTCCGTGCAGCGCGGCCTTCTGGCGTTCGATTTCGGCGGCCGCGGCGCGGCGCTCCTCTTCGGCTTCGCCCGAAAGGTGGCGTGAGAGGATCTCCTTGATCGACCCGAAGTCGAGCTTCTGGGTGGCGATCAGCGCGTAGACCTCCGTGCCGAGGCGCAGTTTGAAGTATTTGGCCAGGTAAGCCACCGCCTCGTCGATCGTGATGGCGAATTTCCAGTTCTTGAGTTTGCGTTCCAGCTCCTCGCGCCCCATGCGCGTGTGCTTGGCCTGCTCCTCGCGCAGGTAGGACTTGATCTTGTTGCGGGCCTTCGAGGTCACCACCAGCGACAGCCAGTCCGACTTGGGCGTCTGGTTTTTCTGGGTGGTGATCTCCACGATGTCGCCGTTGCGCAGCTGTTCGCGGATCGGCACGGCGCGGCCGTTGACCCGTCCGCCCACGCACGTCGATCCGAGCGAGGTGTGGATGTCGAAGGCGAAGTCGAGGAGCGTGGCCCCCTCGGGGAGTTTGCGCAGGTCGCCGTTGGGCGTGAAGACGAAGATTTCGCCCGACGCGGGCTTGGCGTCGAAACGCTGCGCCAGCGAGTGGGTCGTGTCCTCTATCAGTTCGCGCAGATGTCCCAGCCACATTTCGCTGGTCTGCGCCCCCTGGTTGACGCCCTTGTAACGCCAGTGCGCGGCGATGCCTCGCTCGGCCACGGCGTCCATGCGTTCGGTGCGGATCTGCACCTCGACCCAGCGGCCTTCGGCCGACACGGTGGTGTGCAGCGACTCGTAGCCGTTCGACTTGGGGATCGAGATCCAGTCGCGCATGCGCTTGGGGTTGGGCGTGTAGAAGTCTGTCACCACCGAATAGGCCGTCCAGCAGAGCTGTTTCTCGGCCTCCTGCGGGCAGTCGATGATGATGCGGATGGCGAAGATGTCGTAGACGCCCTCGAACGGGACGTGCTGTTTGTGCATCTTGTTCCAGATCGAGAAGATTGATTTAGTGCGGCTCTTGATGTGGTATTTGATGCCGAGGCGGTTCAGCCGCTGCTCGATCGGCACGAGGAACCGCCCGATGAAGGCCTTGCGCTCCTCGGCGCTCTCTTCGAGTTTTGTGACGACGTGCTCGTAATCCTTCGGTTCGAGGTATTTCAGGGCGATGTCCTCCAGCTCGCTCTTGATCGAGTAGAGACCCAGCTTGTGGGCGATCTGGGCGTAGAGGTTCATCGACTCCCAGCTCTTCTTGCGCCACTTTTCGCGGGGGAACATTTCGAGCGAACGCATCACTTCGAGCCGGTCGGCCAGTTTGATCAGGATGACGCGCGGGTCTTCGGAGTAGCTCACGATCAGGTCCCGGAAATTGTCGGCCTGCTCCTTGGCCACCTTGAGCTTCAGCTCCGAGATGTTGGCCAGACCCAGCGTGATGCCCACGACCTGATCGCCGAAGCGTTTGCGGATGTCGGCGCTCAGGGCGAGGAATTCTTCGGCGGGCAGCTGCTTGTGAGCGAGGCGCACCACGTCGTGCAGGATCGCCGAGATGGTGGAGTTGCGGCCCAGGCCCACCTCCGAGATCACGATCGAAGCCACCGCGGCGGCATGCTCCAGCAGGGGCGAGCCGTCGTAGCGCACCAGTCCGGCGAGTTTCCCGTCGGCATACTCCAGCGCCTCGTCGACGAGTGCCCGGGTCTGCTCCGAGAAATTCGCGCGCACGAGCGTGCGGAGTTTTTCGTACCGTGAAAAGTCCATTTTTACCTAACCAGATGACCTATGCTCGCAAAGATATGAAATTTTTTCATAAATTTGGCATGTACAATTGAACAGTTGTGTTATGGACAAGAAAAAGGCAGTTTACGTGCCGACCGTAGGCGAGGAAATCGGCAATGCCGTGTCCCACGGCGTGATGTCGCTGTTATCGCTGCTGGCCCTTCCTTTCGCCGCCGTGTGGGCCTATGCGCATGACCCCGGCGGGGTTCTGGCCTCGGTCTCGGTGTCGGTTTTCGTCATTTCGATCTTCCTGATGTTCCTCGCCTCGACGCTCTATCACTCGATGAACCCGCAGTCGAAGCACAAGGAGGTTTTCCACATCCTCGACCATATTTTCATCTACGTCGCCATCGCGGGCAGCTATACGCCCATCGCGCTGTCGGTCATCGGCGGCTGGCAGGGGGTGTTCATCACCGTCCTGCAATGGGCGATGGTGATTTTCGGGGTGTTCTACAAGTCGCTCTCCCGAAAGTCGATACCGGCCATCAGTCTGACCATCTACCTGGTCATGGGCTGGACGATCGTCTTCTTCCTGCCGCTGTTCATCAGCCACGCTTCGACGCCTCTCGTGGCGCTGATCGCGCTGGGCGGCGTGCTCTATACGCTCGGCGCGTGGTTCTACGCCCGCAAGGGCTTCCGCTACCACCACATGGTGTGGCATCTGCTGATCGACCTGGCGGTGGCGGCCCACTTCACGGGAATCGTTTTCTTTCTCGGTTAGTGCTTGTACACCACGTAGATGTGGTCGTCCGGCAGGGCGTAGAGCCTGCGTTCCTCTTCGGGAAGCGAGGCGGCGTAGTCAATGTCCGCGGCCTCGAATCCCGCTTCGCGCAGCCGGTCGGTATAGTCCGCGCCGTAGATGCGCCGGTGGTCGTACTGTCCGAAGATGCGCGTGCGCTCGTCGGGATCGGTGATCGAGTCGTCCTCGTAGGTCTGTTCGTAGTCCGGTTCCACGGGCGAGAGCAGGATGCCCCAGCCGCCGGGTTTGAGGATGCGGTAGAGTTCGTGCAGCGCCCTGCGGTCGTCGGCGACGTGTTCGAGCAGGTGGTTGCAGAGGATCACGTCGACCGAATCGTCGGCCAGCGGAATCTGCTGCACGTCGAAGTGCAGGTCGGCCAGCGGGCTTTCGAGGTCGGCGGTGACGTACTGTCCCGGATGCCCTTTGAAGTGGGGTTTCAGGTGGCGCATGATGCAGACTTCGGGCGCGATGTGGAGCGTGCGGGGAAAATCCGTCAGCAGGTCGGTCTCACGTGTGAGGTAGAGCCACAGCAGGCGGTGGCGTTCCAGCGACAGACATTTGGGACAGAGTGCGTTGGCCCGTGACCGGACATAGCCGTAGGGCATGAATCTGCGGTATCGGGAGCCGCAGACCGGACATTCGACATCCCGGCCTTTGTAGAACAGGCCCGCGGCGGGAACGGCCCAGCCGGCGACACGCTGCAGAAGCGGCCGCGGCACGTGGTTGAGCATCCATTTGATAAGCTTTTTCATCGCAGGTGTGGTTTTATTCCCGCCAGTGTTCGGGGCGGTTCAGGGCGTCGGCGCATACGACCCGGCCTTTGGGTCCTGAAAATCCTTCGTCGGTCAGCGCCTGCGCCATCCAGTAGTCGGCGTGTTTTTCCGCGATCGGGTAGGGAGCCGGGAATCCCAGTTTTTCCGCACCGGGAATGAATCCGTGGCGCGGGTAGTACTCCTTGTGTCCGAGTACGAAGACGAGTTTCGCGCCCCGCACCAGCTGCAGCCCCTCGGCCATCAGCAGTCTGCCGACGCCCTGCTTCTGGCAGGAGGGAACGACGGCGAGCGGTGCGAGGAGGTAGAACAACGGCCGGTCCGGCTCAGCGCCTGCGATGCGGCACCGGGTGAACAGGATGTGGCCGACGGCCTCCCCGTCGCGCAGTGCGAGCAGCGAGACGGCCGGTCCGGCAGTCGGGTCGGACAGCAGTTCGGCGGTCAGCCCGGCCTCCTTGTCGTAGCCGAAGCCCTTTTTATGCACTTCGACGATCGCCGCGAGGTCGGCGGGGACGGTTTCCCGGATGACGATTTCCCCAGACATCACGATTCCAGTATTTTGGAAACCTCCTCCTCGGCCTTGCGCAGCCGCGATTTGCAGCCGGCGATCAGCTCCGTGGCGCGCTTCACCTCGGCGGCGAGGCTGTCCACGTCCATCTCTTCGTTGCGCAGGCGTGCGAGAATCTTCTCGATCTCACCCATCGCCTCGGCGTAGGTCACTTCTTTTTTTGCCATATTTTTCCGGAATTTACGGTTGCGTCTATCTTGCCGTCGGAGACCTCGATTTCGACCTGCTCGCCCTCCGCGACGCTTCCGGCCGAGGTCACGGCACGGCCTCCGGCACGCAGGACGGCGAATCCCAGTCGGAGGATGCGTTCGGGCGAACGTCCGGCGATCAGTTCCGCGGCGTTGTCGAGCCGTGTGGCCTGCCGTGCGAGGAAATTGCGCACCGCTTCCGGCAGCAGGGCCGAAAGGTGCTCCAGACGCAGCGTCTGCCGCGTGAGGAGTTCGCCGCTCAGCCGCCGCACTTCGCCCGAGAGGCGTTCGAGACGCACCTCCGAGGCGTGCATCGCGGCCTTCGTCATGTCGTTCAGTTGCAGGGCGGCGCAGTCGAGCCACCCGTCGGTTTCGGCCATCCGTTCGACCAGCCATCCGGCCACCGCCGTCGGGGTCTTGAGCGCCGTGTGGGCCACCATGTCGGCGACGCTGGTGTCCTTGTCGTGGCCTATGCCGGTCAGGATCGGCAGCGGGAACTGCGCCACGTGGGCGCAGAGCCTGTAGGCGTTGAAACAGTTGAGGTCGCTGGCCGAGCCGCCGCCGCGGATGAGGACCACGGCGTCGAATTCGTCCATCCGCTCTGCGACAGCGCACAACGCCGTGACGATCGACTCCTCGGCCGCCGCGCCCTGCATGAAGGCGTCGAAGAGCGTCACCTCGAAACGGTAGGGGCTTTTGGCCAGCTCCTTGCGGAAATCCTGATAGCCGGCGGCGTTGGCGCTCGATACGACCGCCACGCGCTGCACCACGACGGGCATCGGTGCTTCGCGGTTCATGTCCCAGACGCCCTCTTTCTGAAGCTGGGCGATGGTCATCTGCCGCTGCCGCTCCATGTCGCCCAGCGTGTAGGTGGGGTCGATGTCGGTGATCTGGAGCGAGAATCCGTAGAGTTCGTGGTAATTGACGGAGACCTTGGCCAGAATCTTGATTCCGGCGGCGAGCCGCTGGCCGGTTTCGGCTTCGAAGTATCCTGCGATGCGGGGGTAGGCCGTGCGCCAGATCACGGCGCGCGACTGGGCCAGCGGAACGCCGTTGTCGCCCCCTTTTTCGACCAGTTCGAGGTAGCAGTGGCCTGAGTAATTGACCTTTATTTCGGAGATTTCGGCGCTGACCCATACGGGCAGGGCGAAACGCTCGTGGAGGGTCTCCTTCACGAGCCGCTGCAATTGGGAAAGGGTGATATGTGAGTGCGTCTGCATGGGTTAGCGCCAGACCAGTTCTACCTGACGCGGCATCAGCTTGCCTTCGGGAAGCTGGATGTGCAGGATGCCTTCGCTCTCGACGGGCGTGCCGTTTTTGCGGGCCGGCGTCCAGCGGGGCGCTTCGGCGACGGCTTTGAGCACGCGGCGTTTGAGACGGCTGTCGGTCGATTCGAGTTCCTGAGCCACGACCGTGTCGCCTTCGGGCGTTACGGTGTAACGCAGGACGATGCGGGCGACCGGTTCGTCGTCGCCCCACTTCACCTGCCGGGCGATGTAGCCGCTGAAGGTGGAGTCGGCGGTGAAAACGGCGGACTGGTCGTAGCGGAGCGTGACGAGCATCACCCCGTTTGCGGCTTTGTCGCCGTAGCGGGCGATGGTCTCCTCGTCGGCCGGGAGCATCTCGACGTTCTCGATGTCGTCGGGCGGGATCGACGCGATCTGCTCGGTTTCGACGCCGTTGACTATATATAAAGGCTGCTGCGCCGCAACGGGAAGCGTTGCGGCGAGGAGTGCCGATATAAATAGAAAGTATCTTTTCATGCGGTGCTTTTTCCCGGTAAACGGTCGCTGGGGCGGGAATATTGCCCGGCCGCCGGTGTCGTTCGGTACGTGCGAAGATAACGGTTTTGCTGCGGAACGCCAAATTTTCCCGCGATTTTCGGTCCGCAGGTCGGTTTGCAGGTCGGTCTTTCCGGGTGTTGCGTGCGGAGCGGGTCTTTCGGGCCGGTTTTCGCGGGGCGGTATTTGCGGGTGCATTTGCCGGATGTCTTTTGCCGGGCCGGGTGTCTTTTCGGGCTGTCCTTGATAGCGCGTCTTGCCGGGCTGACTTTAATTGTGCGTCTTGCGGAGGGGGCTTCGCAGAGCCGCTCTTGCCGGGCGTCTTTGGGACTGGCTGATGGTTCCGAACCCAGCGGCAGGGGCGGAACAACGATGCGGCTTTTTGTCCGGCGTGGTTTTGGGCCGGGCCGGCTTTTGACTGGAAGTGGCTTTGGGCCGGGGGCGGCGTTGAACCGACACGGCTTTGGGACCGGGCGTTTGCAGGTTCCGGGGCAGCTGCAGAGCGGCGTTACCGGATTTCCTCCCACCCGCAGCGGGCGAGGTCGGCGCAGCCGTTGGCCTTGAAGCGTACGCCTTCGGCTTCGAGCAGTTCCCGCTGCCGCGTCCATCCGGGGACGGTGCGGCCTGCGCTGTTGACGACCCGGTGGCAGGGCAGACCCGCCGGAGCTTCGGCGAGCGCGCGACCTACGCGGCGGGCGTGGTCGGGCATGCCGATCAGCCGGGCGATCTGTTTGTAGCTGACGACTCTGCCGGCGGGAATTTCCGCCACGACGGCGTAAACCTCCGCGTCGAAGTTTTCGGGCATGCGCATGGGGGCGTGCCTTGGGCGGATTAGAGTTCGCTCTCCTTCAGACGCTCGGCGTTCTCGGCCACGATCAGGTGGTCGATGCAGTCCTGGATGTCGCCGTCCATGAAGGCCGCGAGGTTGTAGATCGTATAGTTGATGCGGTGGTCGGTGATGCGCCCCTGCGGGTAGTTGTAGGTGCGGATCTTGGCCGAACGGTCGCCCGTCGAGACCATCGTCTTGCGCTTCGAGGCGATTTCGTCGAGGTATTTCGAGTATTCGAGGTTGAAGACGCGCGTACGCAGCTCCTCGAACGCCTTGTCGAAGTTCTTCAGCTGGGATTTCTGGTCTTGACACTGTACGACGATGCCCGTCGGGATGTGCGTCAGGCGGATGGCCGAATAGGTCGTATTGACCGACTGGCCGCCGGGGCCGGACGCGCAGAAGATGTCCTTGCGGATGTCGTTCATCGAGATCTCGACGTCGAACTCCTCGGCTTCGGGCAGCACGGCCACCGATGCGGCCGAGGTGTGCACGCGGCCCTGCGTCTCGGTCTGGGGCACGCGCTGCACGCGGTGCACGCCCGACTCGTATTTGAGCGTCCCGTAGACGTTCTGTCCCGATACCTTCAGCACCACCTCCTTGAAACCGCCTGCGGCGCCGTCCGACGAGGAGGTGATTTCGTAGCGCCAGCCTTTCGACTCGATGTATTTGGTGTACATGCGCAGCAGGTCGCCGGCGAAGATCGCCGCCTCGTCGCCGCCCGTGCCGCCGCGGATCTCCACGATGGCGTTCTTCGAGTCCTGCGGATCCTTGGGGATCAGCAGCAGCTTGATCTGCTCCTCCATCTGCTCGATGGCGGGTTCCAGCTCGGTGATCTCCCCGCGCGCCATTTCGCGCATCTCCTCGTCCTTGTCGTTGGCGAGGATGTCCTTGGCTTCGGCGAGGTTGGCCAGAGCCGTGCGGTAACGTTCCGAGGTCTCGATGATCGGTTCCAGCTCCTTGTACTCCTTGTTGAGCTGTACGAACTGCTTGACGTCGGCGATGACTTCGGGGTCGGTGAGTTTCTGTCCCGTCTCCTCGTATTTCAGTTTCAGGCCGTCGAGACGGCTCAAAATGGTGTTGTCTGCCATATATTGCTTTATTTTGACTGTAAAAGAACAGCACCGGCCGAGCGCGTAGTGTCAAATCCGTTTGAATTCTGCGGGGCGCAGTCTGTCCGGGCAGGAGTTTTATTTCCGGCAAAGGTAAGAAATAAAACTGAAAGAAAGAGCAGGTGAGTGCAAGAAGGTTTTAACGGGGCCGTCAGCGGAAAACAAAGGGCGGGAAGAAGCCGGATGAGGTTGGGGCGGAATGTCATCCCTGGAGTTTATTGAAGGCAGGTTCGGAGAATCGTGCTCTGTACGCTCTCGGAGACAATTGTTTTGCCTTTTTGAAAAGGCGGTTGAAATGCGGAATGTCGTTGAATCCGACGGCATAACAGATCTCGGCGATTGACAGCGGTGTGGTCTTGAGCATCTCGCATGCCGTGTCGATGCGGTATGCGGTCAAATATGCCAGAAAGGTTATGCCTTTGCAGCGTTTGAAAAAGGAGCAGAATGCCGAGCGGTTCATGCACACTTCTGCGGCGATGTCGTTTAAGGAGATCGTGTGGGTGTAATGGCGCATTACGTAGGTGCAGATATGCTGCATGCGCCTTACGTCGTGTTCGATGCGTATGGGCCTGCCTGCAAAGGTCGTGTCGGACGAAGTGAATACAACAGAAAGCAGTCGGAGCATTTCGCAAAGGCGTCCCAATTCGTTCGTTCCATTCATCTGTATAAGCATTTGGCGGATGATGCGGGAGCTTTCCGGGCCGAAGTTCAGGGCATTGACGGGAAATTCTATTCCGTCAAGGCTGTTTCGCATTTCGGGGAATGTCTCCATGCACCGTTCCACGAAAGTGTGGCTGAAGGCGACCATCAGGTAACGGATATGTCCGTCCTTGTCTGTCGAGTCGGGTGCGAATTCCCAGCGATGAAGCATGGAGGGCGGTATTAACGCCACGTCGCCTGCCGAAAATGGCTGCAGAGTGTCGCCCGTCATCCGCTGTCCGCATCCTTGGATGACGTAATATAACTCCCATGCGTCGTGGCGGTGCAGTTTGGCTTCGATGTCGGGATTGATGCGGGCATCTACGAAGAAGAAGGAGTGGTTCTTCACGTCGGGCAACTCATAAGGAGTGATTGTTTTTTCCTGCATGGATTTTTTAATGGCTCGAATGCAAATATACGACAATTATTCGATACAATTGCGCAAATATATAACAATGTCAGGACCTAACTTTGCAACGGTTAAATAAATTAAACATTATTGATTATATCACGATGGAATTTTATCAGGTACTGGAGAAAAGAAGAACCGTCCGCGATTTTTCGGACAGGAAGGTCGATGATGAAGTGTTGAAAAGGATATTGGGGGCCGCGTTTAAGGCGCCGACCAACGATCACCTGCGACAGTTCGAGTTTGTGGTGGTGCGGGGGCAAGAAAGGATCGGGCGGATTATCTCGCCGGTTTCAGAGAATACGCGGAATATTCAGCAGACGGGACTCGAAGTTGCCGGGAATACGATGGATCGGGACGAGTATGCCATGTTCGTTGATGCGTTGCCCAAGCAACAGCGGATGCTTATGCAGAGCGGTTGCCTTGTTTTGCCGTTTTTCCGTCAGAAAGATTGTCCGCTGTGCCGCCCTGCAGATCAAAGTTCGCTCAACTATTTCGCTTCAGCGTGGGCGGCTGTGGAAAATATTCTGCTGGCAGCGACGGCGGAAGGACTGGCCTGCGCGTTTCGTATACCGATCGGTAATGAGCCGGAATATGTCAAGCGGATGGTCGGCGCTCCTGACGGATATGAGTTCACCTGCTTTCTTGCCATCGGCTATGCTGCGGAAGATGCGCATATATGCAAGCAGAAAGTCATCAGTGTAGAGAGTAGAATTCACTGTAATATCTGGTGATTGCAGTGAAGGATGGGCATGGAATTGTGGATTCCGTATAGCGGCCGGCTGTCGAAAACAGCAAAGGGCGGGACTTGTTATTTACAAGTCCCGCCCTTTGCTGTTGCCGGTCGTGCAGCGGCTATTTGTCGATTCCCTGCAGCCAGTCGAGCACGGTCTGCTGCCACTGCTCCCGGTATTTGAAATTCTTGCGGATGCCCCAGCCGTGGCCGCCCGTCGGGTAGATGTGCATAGAGGCCTTGACGCCGTTGTCTTTGAGTGCGTTGTAGTAGAGCGTGCTGTTTACGGGCGGGACGACGCGGTCGTCGTCCGAAAGCAGCAGCAGGGTGGGCGGGGTTTCGCTGCTTACGCGGTTCTGGAGCGAGTACCATGTGTCGGTCTCCGCGTTGCGCTTGTCGCCCAGCAGGGCGTTCGCGCCCATGATGCCCGCCACAATGCAGGCCGAGCTTGACCCGAGGCCGCGCGCCATCGGGATGTCGTTGCGCTGGGTGATGCGCAGACCCTTCAGCGGGATGCCCAGCTGGTCATAGACGACCCGGGCCGAGCGGTAGACCAGGTTGTTGCTGCCCGCCGGGACGTGGGTCCCATCGGCGGACGAAATCTGAATGCGGTCCGATTCCTCAAACGTAAAGACGTTGTGCATCGAAACGGCCAGACCCAGCGAGTCAAACCCGGCGCCGACGTTGGCGCTGGTGGCCGGGACCGAAACCTTGATCTTCATTGCCGCAGTTCCTTTCCGTTACACTTCTTCGGGCAGGCGCTTGAGCACCAGCTTCACGCTGCCGCCCTTGCGCGCGGCTTCTGCCAGCGCACGCTCATCGGCGCGCTCCACAAAGTAGGCGCAGCCCTCGTACCGCTCATCCACCACCTTGCCGTAGCCGTAGATGGCTTCCACCACAGCGGGTGCAATGCCCGCTACACGCACATAATATGCAGCGGGAGCCGGGTCGGTGAGCATTCCGTCCACCGGGTCTGCGGGCTGCCAGAACAGGCTGTCGTGCACCTGTGCGCCGTTTTTCAGGGCATCCACCACGTCTGCCACCACAGCGCTGGCGGTGGG
>ENA-OPBM01001960-OPBM01001960.1-human-gut-metagenome-genome-assembly--contig:-NODE-1960-length-10782-cov-2.463690_pt1 | contig 10782 bp, 6 predicted proteins | sample MGYA00241069_ERZ501454 | MGnify/ENA primary metagenome ERZ501454 (study PRJEB25962, sample SAMEA2042625) | human gut metagenome | biome: human gut; feature: human-associated habitat; material: faeces... | reverse complement strand
CGCATCACGCGCGACTATTTGAAAAGTGCGAATTAATCAATACCTCTCTTCAACTACTTTCCAATCGATGATATCCCATAGACCATTCAAATGATCGGCTCTTCGATTTTGGTAGTCGAGGAAATAGGCATGTTCCCAGACATCGAAAGTGAGAAGCGGTGTATATCCTTTTGTCATCGGATTGCCGGCATTTCCTTCTTTAATGATGTCCAGCTTGCCATCTTTATCTTTTACCAGCCATACCCAACCTGATCCGAATTGGGCGACTCCTGCGTCGACAAAAGCTTTTTTGAAAGCATCAAAAGAACCCCATTTTTCATCGATTGCCTTTGCTAAAGCACCTTTAGGTCCTTCGCTTTTGTGCGGAGTAAAACTGAAAAAGTAAAATATATGATTCCATGCTTGAGATGCGTTGTTGAATAAAGCTCCGTCAGCTTCTTTGATAATTGTTTCGATCGGTGTATCTTCATAAGGTGTATCCTTAGTCAGATTATTCAGATTATTAATATAAGTCTGTTCATGTTTGCCATAATGAAACTCTATCGTTTTTTTACTGATAGCAGGTTCTAATGCATCATATTCGTATGGTAATTTGGGCAATTCGTATTTCATAATTCTATTTTTTTATCGCTGTTTATTAGTAAAACAAACTAACAGCAGAAAAGTTCTGTAATTGTTGGTTTTTTAATCTTTTTTTGCAAATAAAATCTTAAAGCTCTTTTAGACAGTATTATTATATTGTTGGAAAAGCCCTTTTTTATTTGCTTTATTTAATAAACAGCCGTTGTCGGTAAAAGTTCTGTGAAACGGAAAAAAAATAATTACATTTGCATAAAAGAATGTATAGTGTGGAAGAGTTTTTGAAAGATCTTAATCCAAGTCAGCGGGAAGCTGTTTTATACAATGATGGTCCTTCACTTGTTATTGCCGGTGCAGGATCGGGTAAAACCCGTGTACTTACCTATAAAATTGCATATCTGTTGCAAACAGGCTATGCTCCTTATAATATATTAGCATTGACTTTTACCAATAAAGCGGCACGGGAGATGAAAGAGCGTATTTCCCGAATAGTAGGGGAAGATACTGCATCCCGTTTGTGGATGGGCACTTTTCATTCGGTGTTTTTGCGGATTTTGCGGACCTATGCCGATCGTATCGGTTTTGATTCTAAATTTACAATTTATGATAGTGCCGATTCTAAAAGTTTGATAAAAGCTATTATAAAAGAGAAAGCTTTGGATGACAAGCTTTATAAGCCGGCAACGGTCCAAGCTATTATCTCAAATGCAAAGAACGCCTTGATTACTCCTGGTGCTTATGCAGCTTCAAAAGAGTTGATAGAAGCGGATATTCGTTCTAAAAAACCGCTTATAAAAGATATATATGCAGAATATTGGAATCGTTGTGCTCGTGCGGGGGCGATGGATTTTGATGATTTACTGCTTTATACCAATATTCTGTTTCGGGATCATCCCGATGTTCGGGATCATTACAGGAATATATTTCGGTTTATCTTGGTAGATGAATACCAAGACACCAATTTTGCACAGCATCTCATTGTGCACCAATTGGCAAAAGATCACAATCATATATGTGTAGTAGGAGATGATGCGCAAAGTATTTATTCGTTTCGGGGAGCGAATATCAGCAATATTTTAAATTTGCGGACAGATTATCCCGGCTGCCGGACATTTAAATTAGAACAGAATTATCGTTCTACACGCATGATTGTAGCTGCTGCAAACAGCTTGATCGAAAAAAATAAAGAACAGATTCCCAAACATGTATTTTCGGATAATGACGAGGGGAGTAAAGTTGCTGTGTTGAATGCGTATTCCGATTTTGAAGAGGGATATATGGTGGCGAACCGTATTTCCGAAATGCGTGCCATTTCGGGATTTTCGTATAGCGATTTTGCTATTCTTTACCGGACAAACGCACAATCCCGAATTTTTGAAGAAGCATTGCGGAAGAAAAATATTCCTTATAAAATATACGGGGGATTATCATTCTATCAAAGAAAAGAGATTAAAGATATTGTCGCCTATTTTCGTATGACAGTCAATCCGCATGATGAGGAAGCTTTGAAGCGGATTATCAATTATCCTTCTCGGGGAATAGGAGATACTACTCTTCGCAAAATAGGTGAATGTGCCACGAAGCATAGCGTAAGTTTGTGGCAGGTTGTCTCTGATCCTCTCGCTTATGCCCTTTCTGTTAATAACGGCACATTGGACAAGTTGAAAAATTTCAAAGAGTTGATCGACTCTTTCAGGGAGGCAGCAGAGGAGAAAAATGCTTTTGATCTGGCAGAGCAGATAGTCAAACAGTCGGGAATTTTTGCAGCGGTATTTTCTGATCGTACTCCGGAGAATTTGAGCCGTCAGGAAAATTTGCAGGAGTTGATGAATGGAGTGCAGGAGTTTTGTTCTTTACGTGAAGAAGAAGGAAACGAGTCGGTTTCATTAATCGATTTTTTGAATGAAATATCTTTGGCCACCGATCAGGATAATGATAAAGAGGAAAATAGCGATAAAGTTACGATGATGACCGTTCACGCATCAAAAGGTCTTGAATTTACGAATGTGTTTGTCGTAGGTCTTGAAGAAGACCTCTTTCCGTCGGCGATGTGTAAGAGTAGTGAACGGGAAATAGAAGAGGAGAGACGGCTGCTTTATGTCGCGATTACCCGTGCGGAAAAAAATTGCATACTTTCGTATGCGGGTACTCGTTATCGCAACGGAAGTCCTACAGCTATGCCTCCCAGCCGTTTTCTTAAAGACATGGATTCTCGATATTTATCTTTGCCTTCTGCCCTCAATGGCGATGAAAGACCGGAAAGACGGGAGGTGGATCGTTTCTCTTCCGGAAATGTATTCAGTCGTGTACATAGTCGTCAATGGTCAGACGGGCAGGATTCTGTAAACTTGAAAGCCAAGAAGTCAGACCTTTATAATTCGGAACAGTACAGACCGCTTACACGAATGGAACAAGCTGTTTCCAAAGAGTCATCGAGTACATTGAAACAGATTGGGAATATACGGGTAGGAAATATTATCCGGCATGACCGTTTCGGACAAGGAGAGGTTATCGATATTTCAGGAGATGGAGATAATGCTAAAATAGGAGTTGAATTTGAAAATGTCGGTAAGAAACAATTACTGCTTAAATTCGCGAAGTTTACCGTAGTTGAATGATAGAAAATAAGATTATGGATATAGAAAAAATACCGTCGCCTTGTTATGTGTTGGACGAGGCGTTGTTTCGTAAAAATTTAGAACTGATTCGTTCGGTTAAAGAACGTGCGGGAGTAAATATCATATTGGCGTTTAAGGCGTTTGCTTTATGGAAAGCATTCCCCATTGTACGGGAATATATTCCGTATTCAACGGCAAGTTCCGTATTCGAAGCCCGGTTGGCTTATGAAGAAATGGGAAGTCCTGCACATACTTATTCTCCGGCATATACCGATGCCGATTTTCCGGCTATTATGAATTATAGCAGTCACATAACATTCAATTCTCTCAGTCAGTTTCAGCATTTTTATCCTCAAATTTTAGCTGCCGGGAATAAAATATCTTGCGGATTACGTATCAATCCTGAATATTCGGATGTAGAGACAGATCTTTATAATCCGTGTGCTCCCGGTTCTCGATTGGGAATTGTTGCTTCTATATTAGGTGACGTATTGCCGCAGGGAGTCGAAGGTTTGCATTTTCATACACTTTGTGAATCGTCATCGTATGATTTAGAAAAAACATTGGAACATGTAGAAAAAAAATTCGGACATTTACTGTCACAGGTTAAATGGTTGAATATGGGGGGCGGACATCTAATGACTCGAAAGGATTATAATGTAGAGCATTTGATAGGCGTATTGAAAGCCTTCAAAGAACGACATCCCAATTTGGAAATTATTATGGAACCAGGTAGTGCATTTGCTTGGCAGACTGGGGTTCTGGTCTCTTCTGTTGTAGATATTGTTGAAAATCACGGAATAAAAACCGCAATTTTGGATGTTTCATTTACGTGTCACATGCCTGATTGCCTGGAGATGCCGTATAAACCGGTCGTTCGTGGAGCGACAGATCCTGTTCCGGGAAAACCGACATATCGTTTAGGTGGAAATTCTTGCTTGAGTGGAGATTATATGGGAGATTGGTCGTTCGATAAAGAATTGAAAGTAGGTGATAAGATCGTGTTTGAGGATATGATTCATTATACAATTGTCAAAACGAACATGTTCAACGGTATTCCACATCCGGCATTAGCATTATGGACAAAGGATGAAGAATTGAAAATATGGCGTACCTATACTTATGACGATTATAAAAATCGGATGGCTTAATATATTGGATAAAGGGAGAAATTTTTGTAAAAAAAAGTTTTGTAAAAGCTTTGTGGATATATTATTAGTTAATTATAGTTAATATGTTGCATTTTGTAGAATAACAGTATTGCATATATAAATAATGTTCGTACATTTGCAATGTGTTTTTCATGGTATTAGATTTAAGGTTAACGAAGATTGGTTGTCGGGATGACAACCATTTTTTTTATCTCTACTTTTCAGTTTGCTAAAATCAAAAAATTAGTTCTATAGACTGTTTGAATTTCCCGATAGCGAAAAATTATTCGGTTCTCTTTGCGTTTTCTTTCGGTCTGTTCCCTTTTGAACAAAAATATCCGGAAATAGTCTTTTGCTACCGAGACAGGTAATTTGGCATGTTTGCTTAAATCGATTTTGTAGGATGCCGTTTTTTTACTTTGCAGAAATAAATTGTCAGTTTAATTGAATCAACAAGATTATTTTAATGTAAAATAGGGGAGGATATGCTCTTAATTTGCATTTAATATTTTTTTAATTATTTGCTAATACGAATAACTTGAAAAAATTAATGCTTCTTTTATCTCTTTGTAAAACAAAAAGACTTGTTGCAAAAATGTCGTATTATGCGTATTGAAAATCAGTAAGAATTTAATGTTTAACTAAAAGTAAATCGAAATAACATGAGAAAGATGTTACTGACGGTATCGCTTGTTTTTATTGCTTTTATAAGTGCTTCGCAACTCAGAGCAAATAATGAAGCGAATACTTTAACAGAAGGAGTAAATAACCGCTCTTGCGAAAAAACTTATCGTTTTTTTACGGATGAAGATTTGAGGAATGTAGAAGCCTCTGCTAAAACCGAATGGGGTACTAAAATTGTCGGTATGTTGAAAGAAAGAGTCGATGAACGTGTCCGTTACGGTTTTGACATTCCTGATAAATCGACTGGGCGTAGTCAGAACTATATTTGCCCTGTACATAAAAAGCTGTTTAAATTCGAGCTTGACAAGCCTCATGACCACTATTGTCCCGATTGCGGAAAATCTTATAAAAGTGACTTTTTCGATGCTTGCTGGCGCAATATCTATCAGCATAATATGCAATATTTTATTGTCGATTGCGGTTATTTATATTTAGCGACAAAAGACAAAAAATATTTTGATTACCTAAAGGAAATCTTTTTGGAATATGCCGATAAATATCCGCAATATCCGGTTTATACAAAAGAGCAAGTTGCTAAATCTTATTATCTGGGCAGAATGTTTGAACAATGGTTAGAAGATGCCATGTGGTTTTCCGATGTTTGTCCGATTTATGAAATCATAAGGGATGGTCTGACACAGCAAGAGAGAGAAAAAATAGAGAAAAATCTGTTTCAGGAAGCTGCCGATATGATTACGGCCCGTCGTGGACAGCACAATTGGCAGGCTTGGAATAATGCTATGCGAACATCGTTGGCTGTAACCTTAAAAAATGACGAGATGATGGATTATGCGGTTAACGGCAGTGTCGGCTATATCGAAGAGTTCAAAAAGATGGTTTATGATGACGGCTGGTATAAAGAAGCTTCGCCCGGGTATCACTATTTCCCGCTTAAGGCTCTTTTGCAGACGGCAAATGCAGCAAGGGCTTGCGGTATAGATCTTTATAATGAGAAACTGAAAAGTATGCTTACGGGTGTTGTTAAAGCGATGTATCCGAACATGACTTTTCCTGCTCATAATGACGGGGGATATATGTCCGATATTTCAAATCAAGATTTTTTATATGAGATGGGATATTCCCGCTTCAAAGATCCTTTTATCTTGCAAATCTTAGCAAAAGTCTATGCGACTAAAGATCGGAATTCGGCATTGGCTTTACTGACGAATGTCGATATTAAACCGGATAAGACGCCGTTGAAACAAGATAGTTATCTGTTTGATGATACGGGAATCGCAATTTTGCGTTCAGGAGATAATACATTGGTCTTCCGTTATGGTTTTAGTGATGGAGGGCACAGTCATCCCGACCGGCTTTCGGTTACGTTACACAATGGAGAGAAAGAGATTCTTACCGATTGCGGAACGTATAGTTATGCACAACCGGCCTATTTGGGATGGCAAAAGCGGGGATTGTCTCATAATCTCGTGTTGGTCGACGGCCAAGATATGCAGATCAGGGGAGCTAAGACTGCCGGTCGTTTATTATCGTTCGATCCCGATAAAAACGGGGGAGTTGCTTCCGCTGTATTGGATAATAATGGTTATCCCGGAGTGAAGTTGACACGTACGGTGAAACTTGACCGCAATAAATTTATAGATCGGTTCGAGGCGCAGTCTGAGGAAGAACACACCTATGATTATGTTCTGGCTTTATCTGATAAGCCGGAACTCGGAGACGGCTTTGTAGATGCTCGTCTCGAAGGTAAATCTCCGGCTTATGAATTTATAAAAGGAGTAAAATCGAAAATTTACAAGAACGGTATCGTGACCTTTAAAGCCGGAACAACTAAATTTGAGATTAAGAATACCTATAAAACTCCTATTGAAGTTTTTTGGGCAGAAGCACCGGATATTATGTACGGTAGTTCCGAGAAAGATACGCATACAATAAAATCATATATGCTTGTGGTGCGGACCAAGGGAAAAAATCTTTCTATAAGTAGTGATATAATATTGGGTAAAAAACGTTAGTAAAACCGTAGCGCAAAAAGTATTTGTTGGTAAAAAGACTGTTCAGAAAATAACTGATAACTATTTTCTGAACAGTCTTTTTATATAACAGATTATCGATATTGAAGTAAATTGGTCTAATTGTTATATTAATTGACAGATTTTTTGCAAAAAAAGAAAATCGGTATTTTTAATTTTGTTATAGTTTTATATCAACATGAAATTAGAGTTGTTTCATTTTGTTTGACAAGTATGTTCTAATTAAATGTATAAAATCAAATTATAAGATATCATGAAAAAATTGCTCGTTTTACTTTTATTTTTTATCCCATTCGGATTATTTGCTCAAGAATCAGTAACGCAGAGTGAAGATGGTAAAGGCCTGATCGTTCAGCTGAAAAAACATATAGCCTTTTTTGATGCTGACAGTGTAAGAATATCTACGGAGATGTTTAATGATTCGTTGGCAACATTAAAATATATTATCTCCTCAAGAAATGTAGAGGATACTACAGTTTTTCTGTTGACGAGAAAATTTTCTAAAAATTATCGGGAATGTATTGGAGAAAAACTGCCCGATTTGGAGATTGAGGATTTAGCCGGAAATAAACTAACGGTCGGGAAAAATAAGAATATCTCGTTAATTGTTTTTTGGAATATCTATTGTCCTCCCTGCATTAAAGAGCTCAAAATATTAGACGCTCTCAGAGAAGAATATCCCGAGACCGACATTTTTGCCATTACAGATAATAGTCGGGACACAGTCCGTTCTTTTATGCAAAAGCACAATTTTAAATGGGAAAATATTCATCTTATCTCGGATTGCAGCTATGAGGAAAAATACCCGCTCTTTAAAAAAATACAGATAGCTCCGTTCAGTGTAATTGTAGATCGTGATCTGGTAATAAAAGACGTGTTTGTCGCAGAAGGAATGCGCCGGATGCTGACCGTTTTGGATTCATTGGATAAAGAATCTGAATAACAATCTATGAGAGTCAATTAAAATATGATATATCATGAAAAAGCTGACAGTTTTATTCTTTTTGTGTATTATACCTTTTATTGCAAATGCGACCATTTCTGAGATGAGTTTTGGAAAGTGGAATATTAAGTTTGATGATGAGACAAAACGAGCGGAATTCGTAAAAGAAGGTGTGACAGTGCTTAAAGATGTCAAAATAAAGTTTAAAAATGGGGATGTACTTTTGGATGCTTCTTCGTATAATTCTGTAAAAATAAAACAAGAGGATATTGTTGATGAAGTGGGTAAGGCCCGGAAATTTACCATTGAATATACCGGCAGTGAAAATTCGGATAACCCCATAGTCTATCAAAATTTTTATTTATATGACGGACAAGATTACTTTCTTACCGATGTAATATTGCAGTCTCCGGACAATTCGATTATATCAAGCAATTATATTGCACCTATCAGTACCGAAGCCGATAATCTGTTTTTACCTGCCGACGTTAATAATCGATTTATAACAGTTCCTTTTGATAATGACGGGTTTATAACGTATGCTTCTTATCCTTTGAGCTGTAGTCAGACAGATCCGGAGTCTTTGGCTATCGGGCGTGTTGCCCGAGACTCTGTTTCGATGGAAGTCTCGGCAATATTTAATGGTGAAACACAGTTGGGGTTGGTTATCGGCTCTGTCGATCATGATACATGGAAATCTGCTGTCAGGATAACCGGAAGCCCGCTGGCACAAGGTAAGATCACCAATCTTGAATGTTTTAGCGGTGTTACGCATCATATAACGCGCGATATGATAGATGGTGTATTAAAACCTCATGGTGCTGTAAAGGGACAGCAGGTAAAATCTGCCCGTATGATCGTTCATTATTCCGGTGACTGGCGTACCGGATTGGAGACTTTTGGTGATGTATGTTGTGCTATCGCTCCGAAAAGAAGCTGGGATAAACCTGCACCTTACGGCTGGAGTAGTTGGGGCGGCATGGGTACTGAGATCAGTTATGATGGTGTTGTGTCGGTATCGGATTTTATAAAGGAGAATATTCAGAATAAAGGCGGATTCGGTGATGATGGTGTTATCTTTATCAATTTAGATGCATCTTGGGATAAACTCGATTGGGATGAATTGAAACAGTTTGTAAAGCACTGTGAAGCAAACGGGCAAATGGCCGGAGCTTATTGGTCTCCGTTCTGCGATTATGCGGGAGTAGAAGATCGTGCCGTAGAAGGAAATAACGGTTATGTGTATGGACAAGCATTATTGAAAGTTTTCGGTAAGATTAAGTGGGAAGCCGGTGCAGCGTGTATGGATCCGACAGCCCCGGCTACGCTTTCCCGCATCAACTTTTTTATAGATAAATTTAAGGATGCCGGAATCAAATGTTTGAAATTGGATTTTTTGAGTAACGGATCTATCGAGGCAGATAGTTATCGTAATCCGAAAGTTACTACGGGCATTCAGGCTTATAACTATGGCATGAAGCATTTGCGGGAACGTGCCGGAGACGATATTTTTATCATCGAGTCGATATCTCCGCTTTTTCCTGCCAATTATGCCCATGCCCGTCGTATCAGTTGCGATGCTTGGGGGGAAATGTGGCATACGAGTTATATGATGAACAGTTTCTCTTTCGGCTGGTGGCTTAGCCGTGTTTATTGCTTTAATGACCCGGATCATTTGGTAATGGGAGATCGTAGTGAAGCGGAAAATATATCGAGAATGACAACCGGAGCAGTAACCGGATATTGCATTCTTGGAGATAATTTGTCAACAAAAGGAATTGCCGTCGGTTCGAAAATCAGTCAGGAAAAAGCCATAAAATTCTCTACTGTTGAGAAAGTAAATGATGTCATACGTTTGGGAAAATCTTTCCGTCCGGCTTATGGACATAAATTGTCGGGACGTAATAATTCAGTCGATTTATTTTATCTCGAGACCGAAGATTCCTATTATATTGCTCATTTTAATTACGAATCGGGAGATAAAACCGGAACTATCGATTTTTCGTATATGAATATCGATCCCGAAAATATAGATGTTTCTAGAAGTTATGAGTGTTGGACGGGTGAGGGTGTTACTCTTAATGAAAAGGGACTTGAGTACTCTTCTCCGAATAATATGGCGAAGATATATAGGCTTTTTAAAAAATAGTGTAATACAAGAATAGTAATGAAATCCTTGTTTTTATTATGCTTAAATATAAGTTTATGAAAAATACTTGGGTTATAATAGCGTCGTTTTGAGATTTTAATTTCTGATTGCAATGAATTTGCTATTATTTGATTAAATATTGCTATGTTTTGATGTGTAAAATATATTCTTTTGTACAACATAAATAAAACATGTTTTTGAGTTTATAATCGCTTGTTATTGAACAAGAGTTTGAAGATAAAAAACATAAAAAAACGATTATTGAGTTCTTTATTAAATGAAAATATAGTTTGTTGTAAGTCATTTGAAAAATGATGTGTGTATATTTTTATATAGAATAGTAATCTTTACGTCAAGAATAGTTTTTCATGGTATTTTAGATTTAAGATTAAGGAGGAACGGTTGTCGGGATGGCAACCGTTCTTTTTTGTTGAGGATAGGCGGTTGTGTATACTGAAAAATTATAGAAGAATAATCTATCTTTTATTTTATTCTATATCTTTGTTTTGATTAGAAAAATAAGATGTGCATTGGTCGCAATAATTATGTAGAGGATATAATAAAGAGTAGTCGGTCAAGCTTGGACGGCTTTTCTCGATTATATACCATTATCCGATACGTTGACAAATGATTTACGTCCGTTTTTTTAGATATTCAGGAAAATTAT
>ENA-OPBM01001958-OPBM01001958.1-human-gut-metagenome-genome-assembly--contig:-NODE-1958-length-10799-cov-3.070644_pt1 | contig 10799 bp, 5 predicted proteins | sample MGYA00241069_ERZ501454 | MGnify/ENA primary metagenome ERZ501454 (study PRJEB25962, sample SAMEA2042625) | human gut metagenome | biome: human gut; feature: human-associated habitat; material: faeces... | reverse complement strand
TACTAATCAGCATCTTTAGATGGTTCTTCATCGTTGATAATTTCTACATACACGTCATTGCCTTCAGCTTGTGCATTAATAAGCGCACCCATCAAAACGGAATTGGACCGTTCTTCCGGCGTAGCCTTACTGGGATCCCATTTAGTCATGCCTTTTAACTCATCGGGAACTTCCGTTTTTTTTTGAGCTGTAGAATCCGCCGCGGAAGGCATCATCTCACCATCACTGTACTCATCGTCAGGGGGTGACGCTGTTTCAAAATCGGCTGCACCAAAGTCGTCGACTGTTGGATTAGCGTCACCGACATTCGAAGCGCCAAAATCATCCACTGTTGGTGTACCGACCGGCGTGGCCCCGGATGCACCGAAATCGTCAACTGTCACAGTGGTATTCCCGCGATTTGAAGCACTTGAGGCGCCAAAATCATCAACAGGTGCCGCATCCCCGACATTCGACGCACCGAAGTCATCCACTGTCGGATTAGCACCACCGGCATTCGAAGCACCAAAGTCATCAACAGGTTGGGATGCTCCACTTGGCTGCGACACAGTATGCTGTACTGTTGGCTGTGCAGTTGGTTGCGAAACCGGCGGTATGTCACTTGTTCCAGCCATCGGTTGTGACTGACGCTGTTGCCCGGCCTGGTGCGTTGCTCTATTAGCACCTGCCGCCGTATGCCCACCGCCGCCGTTAATTACGGCTTTAGCGGCATCTAAATATCCTTTAGCGGCACTATCGTCTTGGCAAAGCACTTGCACCATCACTTCGCGCCCCAGAGCCTGATGTAAACTCTGCTCCAATTCGAAAATTCGATCTTCCGTATTACACATATTAACCAACATCGGATTGCCGAATACGAAAACAACACGCGATTCATCGATATAGGTCAAGAAAGCCTGGTTAAAAAAGCTAGCTGTAAAATTCCAAGACCGACTATTGGCATACCGTAAGGTATCCTTCTTTATTTTATCATAATTCCTAGGATTTTCGATGTGCTGACCTAAAATAAGTGCCGTATCACCTATAATTGAGCGAATGCGCGACCCTTTTTTAGGCGATTGACCATGACCGGCGCCGGCATTTTTGGCCGGTGCTTTGCGCTTCGCAGGCGCCTTGCTCCTACTTGGCGTAGGCGGCGCCATTGAGGTTGGCGGGGCCATGCCTACCGACGTAGACATATCCAAACCGGGCGGCATAACCCCCGGTGGCATCGTACCCGGCACTGCAGATGATATGCCGCTTGGCGGCACTGTACCGGGAACTGCTGAACCCGGCATCACGGCACTTTGCGCGCCTGACATTGCCTGATTCATGGCACCCGCGTCAGACATCATACCTTGATGCATCATATTCGGGTTCATCATCGGTGGCTGCTGCTCCAATTGAGCCAGTCTGGCACCGAACTGATTATCCGATTCATCCAAACGATGTTCAACGGCGGCCAACCGTTGTAATACATCTTCTTCGCTGACTTGCGCACGGGCGCAAATCCCCAACAAGCCCATTTCGATGACGATGCGCGGATTATCCACCCGTTTCGCATCATTCAAAATCTGTTGCAATTCTTTGACAAAATAATTGAGTTCATCCACCGATAAAGACTGTGCCTGAGCGGCAAAAGCCTCTTTAAACGGCGTATATAAAGCTAATTCTTCTGCGGTAGGCAAAACTTTTTCAATCAGTAAGGCCCTTACATGTTGAATGAGAGCTTCAATAATCTGTTTGCTGTCGCGACCTTCGCTGAGAGCTTTTTTAGAAGCCACCAAAACAGCCGCCCCATCGCCCTTGCGCAAATAATCAAGGAAGGTCATAATCCATTCTTTGCCCACCAGGCCAATCATAGATTCCACGGTCTGCGCCGTAATCACATCCGTCGTCATGCCGGAGCACTGGTCCAAAATACTGAGAGCATCACGCAAACCGCCATCCGCGTGAATGGCAATGAGTTGCGCCGCATCAGGTGAAAGCTTGATATCACTTTCTTCGGCCACATGCAGCAAATGTTCCGCAATATCTTCGGCCGTAATCCGTCGGAAGGTATAACGCTGACAACGCGATAAAATCGTTACCGGCAATTTATCCACTTCCGTGGTGGCAAAAATAAACATAATATGAGGCGGCGGTTCTTCAATCGTCTTCAAAAGGGCATTCCACGCTTCATTCGTCAGCATGTGGGCTTCGTCGATAATAAAGATTTTTTTACGACCTTCAACGGGTAAAAACTTCACACTTTCCCGCAAAGAACGGATTTCATCAATACCGCGGTTCGACGCCGCATCTATTTCCAAAACGTCCATGGATTGGCCGTTTAAAATTTGTTTACAAGAGGTACATTCGTTACAAGGATGATCGGTTGGGCCTTTTTCACAGTTAATGGCTCTCGCAAAAATCTTGGCCACACTGGTTTTGCCCGTCCCACGCGGTCCGGAGAACAAATAGGCGTGCGCCACCTTGTCTTCGCGAATGGCACGCATCAACGTCTCGCTCACTTGCTTTTGCCCGACCACATCGGTAAACGTCTGAGGGCGCCATTTCCGATACAACGCTACATAACTCATAGGATTCCCTCCTTTCTTATAAACAAAAAAGCCGTCACAACACTCGATTATGACAGCCTTATAGGTTCCCTCGTGGCACATGAAAGTAACCGCTTAGTGCTGCTATCTCTCGATCCTGACACGATTCACAGGCTTCCATTGCACGAGCCCCACAAGACTGCCATAATCCAGTCCTGCATTACGGCTAGCTATATTATTATATACTACTAAAGGCAAAAAAACAAGTCGCCCCCGGCTAATCAAATTATACAAAATACAACATACATTTTGTATAAATTTCCTAATAAAATGTATACGTTACACTTTAAATAGAGTATAATGAGGCTAGATAAATTCTATAGAGATGTATTATTTTTTTCAAAAGAGCTAAGAAAGGATTAGTATTATGGACGCTTTTAACTCTTTCATCGGAACCATAACCGGCTTTCTCTGGGACTACATTATTATTATTTATTTAGTACTCGCCGGCTTCTGGTTTACCTTCAGCACCGGATTTATTCAGGTGCGCGAACTCAAGGAAATGATTCGTCTTCTGGGCGAAGGTGTTGGTAAAAAAACGGAAGGCAACCGCATTTCCTCCTTCCAGGCATTCTGCGTAAGCTCCGCCTCTCGCGTTGGTGTGGGCAACATCGCCGGTATCGCCATCGCCGTTGTACTCGGTGGCCCGGGTGCCATCTTCTGGATGTGGTTTATCGCCTTACTCGGCGCTGCCACCGGTTTTGTAGAAAGTACTTTGGCTCAGATTTACAAAGTACCTTCCAGTAAGGGCGGTTTCCACGGTGGTCCGGCTTACTACATTAAAATGGGTTTGAAAAATCCGGCCTTCGCATTTCTCTTTGCGGTGCTCATCAGTGTGACCTACGGTTTGATTTACAACTCTGTACAAGCCAACACATTGGCCAATGCCTTACTTATCGTTAACCTTGATCCTCAAATAACCGCCATCGGCGTTGCTATTTTAACAGCCCTCGTTATCTTCGGCGGTATCGCCCGTGTTGCTCGTTTGAGCGAATGGCTCGTACCTGTTATGGCCGGTTTATACATTTTAACCGCCGTTTACATCGTATTGGTTAACATCACGGAATTACCAAACGTAATCTACGCTATTTTCTCCAATGCCTTCAACTTTGACGCAGCTGCCGGCGGTTTCTTCGGTGCTGCCGTAATGAACGGTATTAAACGTGGCTTGTTCTCCAATGAAGCCGGTGAAGGTTCCGTACCAAACGCCGCTGCTACGGCTGACGCAAGCCATCCGGTTAAACAGGGTCTTATCCAATCTTTCGGCGTATTCGTGGATACCTTCCTCGTATGTTCCGCTTCAGCATTCATCGTATTAATCTCCGGTAACTATGCAGGCTCCGGTCTCACCGGCATCGCCTTGATTCAGCATGACCTTGCTGCGCAACTCGGTAGCTGGGCTGCCCCTGTAATGGCTATCTTCATTTTCATGTTTGCCTTTTCTTCCATCGTGGGCAACTATTACTATGGCGAAATCAACATCGCTCATTTAACTAAAAACACACTCTACTTAAATATTTTCCGCGTGTTCGTAGTTATCATGGTTTACTTCGGTTCCGTCGCTTCCCTTAACCTTGTATGGAACCTGGCCGACTTATTCATGGCCTTCATGGTACTCACGAACTTAACCGCCATTCTCCTCTTGTGGAAACAATGTAAAGCCGCTATGCTCGACTATTTCAAACAGAAAAAAGCCGGCATTGTAGAGCCTACATTTGATAGAAGCGTACTCCCTAATCAAGATGGGATAGTGTGGTGGCATAAGGACGCACAGCATAAAGACTAGTAAAGGTAGCGTGCATGCTATAAAACTTTAATTTCAAAAGAGTGACAGTCCTGTCTCCTCCCTGCGAGTCAAGCTCGAAAGGTCGTTCAACAGGACTGTCACTCTTTTTCTTTCAATTTCACGGCATAGCACGTATATCTTTACTAACGTCTTATGTTGTGCGTCTTACGCCGGGGAGAGGGGCGAAGGACATATAAAATCAAAATCATTTTCTCTTTCCCCCTTTGATGCGCAAGATAAGATTAGTTATACAGCGATATGTACTCTGTGATAGAGAAAAGAAAGGCAGGCCTATTGAACGAACCTCAGAACTTGTTTCGTTGGGGAGGAAATAGGCCTGCCTTTCCTTTCTTAAGTAATCACATATAACTAACCTTATGTTGTGCATCACCTTTCCTCCCCCGTAAATATTCGAGGCGCGCCTGAAGGCTTCTAGGAAAACCATACGTACTCTGGAGATATGTGAGAGAAAAAGAAGTCATGTCCTATTGAACGAACCTCAGAACTTGTTTCGTTGGGGAGGAAATAGGACATGACTTCTTTTCGCCCACTACAAAGCACATGGTTTTCCTAGAAGCAAAATGGCGCCCTGAGAATATTTATAATTTTATGATTGATATTTATACAGAAAAGGGCTATAATATGCATATAATTAATTTTGAGTTTTTAAGAGTCCTTAAAGTTTTAGTGTAGGGGGAAGTAATTATGTTTAGTTCACTCAAAAAATTCGCGAGCAAAAAGGTTGTGCTCACTTTGACAGCGGCTTTATTGACAGCCGGTTTAATCGCAGGTTGCGGCAGCACCGGCGGTGACAATCAAGAAAAAGTTATTAAGGTAGGGGCCGAAACTACGTTCCCTCCATTTGAATTCACCGAAGGCGACAAATATGTAGGCTTTGATATTGACCTTGCCGACGCTGTTGCCAAGAAAATGGGTTACAAAATGCAGTTCAAAAGCATGGGCTTTGATGCTTTGATTCCTGCGTTGCAGAGTAAAGATATCGACATGATTGCATCCGGCCTCAGTGCTACCCCTGAACGTGAAAAAGCTGTTCTTTTCAGTAATCCTTATTTTGAAAAAGGCGGTTTCGTAGCGATTGTAAAAAAAGATGACACTGCTACAAGCATGAACGATTTAGCCGGTAAACGTATCGTTGTTCAAATCGGTAGCGTTGCTTTAGACGTAGCTGAAAAGATTCCTAACGCACAAGTTAAATCCGTTGACAGCAACTCCCAGTTATTCAATGAATTAAAAGCCGGCACAGCTGATGCCATCGTATTGGACAATGCTGTTGCGCTTTACTACTTAAAACAAGGTGCTGATGCTGATACCAAAATCATCGGCGAACCTGTAGATCCGGAACCATTCGTATGGGCATTCCGTAAAGATGACAAACAGTTGAAAGAACAAGCTGACAAAGCTTTGGCTGATTTGAAAGCTGACGGCACTTACGACAAAATCTATGAAAAATGGTTCGGTCCTGCTAAAAAATAAGCTTAAAATAAGCTAGTTTTTAACAAATGAATCATAGCTCCTCATTCACTTTGAATGACGGAAGCTGAAAATATCAAATAACGTTACCAAAACGAAGGCGTTATCCCTTGAGCAAAAGCTGAGGGGATAACGCCTTCTCTTTCTTTCATTATAAAGTTGAACGATTGATAACCCGGAACTATAGCATAAAACTAGTCCCTTATGGCAAAACAACCAGATATGACTTACTACCCGATACAACTGACTCTGCACGCACGGCACCAGATACGACTTACTCTGCAGCTACGGTACTAAATATAACTTACTCTGCCGGTACGGCAATCGCATCATTTAAGCGGAATGAATAGATATAACGTTCTTTTACCGGTTTACCGGTCAAGCGCTCTAAGGCTTGACTATAGATACGCAACTGAATACCGTAACGACGAATCAATTCATCACCGGTTTTAACGCGGTCCGTTTTATAATCTACCAAAACCCACTCGCCATCTTCTAAAAATGCTGTATCAACGATCCCTTGCAGGAATAATTTTTCACCCGGTTCTACTTCCGGGTACACATCATGAGCTTCAATGAGCATGCTGAACGGCCATTCTTTGGCGACCTGTGAATATGACCGGCTTGAAGTCGACTGACTTGAATCCGATAAATTCGACGTTCCCGGCGAGTTGGACTGATTTAAAGCTGACGAGTTCGACGTATCCGCCGAAGCTTTAGCGGCTTTTAACAAACGACTCCCCAAATCGGAAGTAAAGAATCGGTATAGCGCTCTATCACTCAATACTTGTCGCTCTTCCAGCGTAAAATATCCTCCCAAAACCAATTGATCGAGTTTGGCACTCAAGCTTTTTTGCGTATATTTTTCCATCGGCAACCACTGCATAGCTTCATGCATCAAAGTACCCCAACGAGCGCCGGTACTCACTTCTTCAGCGGCTTCCAAAGCTCTCGGTTTGACATCAAACGGACCCAGCTCCGAATGTAATAGGCCTTTTGAAGTCTCTTGAATGGTTGTAGGCTCAGTTGCTGCCGGTGCATTTGCTACTGATGCATTTGCTACCGATGCAGCAGCTGTCTGTTCAGCAATTGATGCATCAATTGCTTCAGCTTCATTCGCCTCAGCCACATTACCGCCGGCCGGCTCTACCAAAGTTTCAGCTTCTTCCTCGGCTTCGGCAAAGCGTCGTTTTAATTCACTCACAGAAATTTTAGCGGCACGACTGACAGCACCCATGTATGGATAGCTGAAGTTAAAACGAGCTACCAAGTCGGCTTCAAGCGGTTCCGCATCAATTGGAGCCAATTTTTCAACAGCCGCCAAAATAGCGGATTTTTCTGTTTTACTACGCTGCAAATCCGTGTATAGACTACCGTCATAAAGTTCAACTTGTATACGACACTGTTTATCCTTGAGATCCATAGAGGCCACGTCTTCTACGCCACTGAATTGGCGTATCAAATTCCCCCCGTTTAAATGGCGGCTTAAGCCCATGATAAACCAATCCAAATAAGATTTTGCGCCCGTAATCAGGTTTTTGCTTAGCATCTGCGTATCGGTCAAGAGGGCCGGTGCGGCCTGCTTGCTGCAGAGATCTTCAAATTTTTTTACAAAACCGGTAATAAACAATTTATCGCGCGCACGAGTTAAGGCAACATATAAAATACGTTCTTCTTCAGCCTTGGTAGCCAGTTCAATCTTGTCCCGCACATAAAGCCATGGCAGTGAGCCATATAAGACGCGATAGTTTTCATAATAGCCTTTAATACCTACGCCGCTATCGCCGTGAAGTAACATGGATTTTTTCAAGTCAATCAGATTAAACTCTTTTTGCACGGAGCTTACGAATACGACCGGGAACTCAAGGCCCTTACTTTTATGAATACTCATGATGCGCACCACATTATCCGCTTCGCTTACCGTTTTGCCGATGCCCAAATCCTGGCCCGCGGCCTGCAAGCTTTCCAAGAAGCGTAAAAAGCGAAAAATGCCGCGGAAGCTACCGGCTTCGTACTGCTTGGCTCGTTCGTAAAGTGCCATTACATTGGCGCGGCGCACGAGTCCGTTCGGCATGGCGCTGACGTATTCCAAATAATTCATATCCTCGTAGATGGTCCACAGCAAATCGCTTACACTGTGATGCCGTGAATAGGTGCGCCATTTTTCAAAACGACCTACAAAAGCCTGAACAGCTTCATTTTGTGTGTTTTTGCCATATTCGGCCAACAATGACCAAATCGAACCTTGGCCGCTCATGCGCAATCGTCCCAATTCGTTCGCATCGAGACCGACAAACGGCGAATTGAGCACTACCGCCATCGGCAAATCCTGTTCCGGATTGTCGATAACCTGCAGTAGCGACAGCAATAGCTTTACTTCAATGGCACTGAAGTAGCCCGTGTTCTCTTCCGCATAAGCAGGAATGCCCGCCTGACGCATGGCTTCTACCATACGGCCTGCTTTGACTTTTGGCGAACGCAAGAGAATCACTATATCGCGCCATTCCAAAGGTCGGAAACTGCCATCCATATTTTGTACAACCTTGTCGGCAGCTTTTAACTCTTTGATTTTTTCAATGATAAAAGCAGTCTCTTTTTCGTCATTTTCTAAATCTGCTGCATCATCGTCATCAGCTAATGCACCGGCTTCACTTGACGCTGCGCCTTTACTAAACGTCGATGTTTTTTCATTACCCACATCGATGAGATGGAGTTCTACGGGGCCACCGACCCAGTTTTCCGGCGCATCATCGGTGTTGCGGCCCGGATTTAAGGCTTCCGCATCACCGTAGTCCAGTTCCGCCCCGTCAGCAGTCATGATTTGACGGAAGAGGAAGTTGGTAAACTCCAAAATATTCGCATCGGAACGGAAGTTTTGGGATAAGTCTATACGGCGCTCTACGGCATCAACGGACTGCTGGAATCTGTGATATTTTTCCATGAAAAGCATGGGGTTCGCCATACGGAAGCGGTAGATACTCTGCTTCACGTCGCCTACATAGAATCGATTATCGGTGCGCGACACGAGGTTCACGATAGCTTCTTGTACGCCATTCGTATCCTGATATTCATCCACCATAACTTCTTTGAAGGTGTTTTGAAGCTCAATGGCCACTTCGGACGGCGCCCAACGGCCATCGTCCTGTTTGTCCCGCAAGAGGGCTAAACATAGATGTTCCAAGTCTGAAAAATCGAGCATGCCCAGTTCTTGTTTGGCCTTCGCAAACTCATCCTTAAAGGCCAACGTTAAATCGATGAGGCCCGTCACATACGGTAAGCTTTGCTCAATCTGCGTTTTAAACTCCGCCTCGGTAATGGCAAAAGGACCACTGGAAAGCTCTTTTAAACTCTCACGAACACCTTTTATCAGTTCCTTAGCCTGAGATAACAAGCCGGGATCAACCTTATCCAAATCTTTTTTCAAAGGATTCATATTGAGCCGCTTGAACGAATGATTGCCAATGAGAGCGACGGCGGCCACCATTTCATCCCAGGTTTGCGCCTCGGTCAGGGCGGACATCATATAGGCGAGCTCATCAATAAATTCGGCACCCTTGGTAGGCCCACCCGGTTGGTTGAGGATGTCTGCAAATTTTGCCAGACGATTAGCAATGTCGTCAATCAGAAGATGTTGCTCGTCCATAAAATATTTACCCCAAACGGTGTCCATTATAGGCTGGGGAAGGGCATTTTCATAACGTGCCTTAGCCTCTTGAAGCCAGTTTTCAGGATCAGACTGGGCCAACGCAAACTCATGAAGGTTCAAAATCTGATCCATAATGCCTTGGTCGGACCGTTCACTGCCAAACATGTCGGCAATTTCAAAAATGTGAAATTGATTTTCCTCGTAGGCTTTTATCAACAGCTTTTCCAACACATCGGTTTTCAGAAGCATCAATTCCCCTTCATTACCGATGCGATAGGACGGATCGATGTCGAGACGATAAAAATAACTGCTGATAACCCACTGACAGAAGGAATGGAGCGTCGAAATATGAGCGGATGGCAACAAGCTGAGCTGTTCTTCCAAGTAAGAATCTCCGGTTTTATTGAATTCTTCCGCTAATTTAGCACCAATACGAGCACTCATTTCAGCAGCCGCCGCCTTGGTAAAGGTTACTACCATAAGCTCCTGAATGGATAAGGGATTATCTTTAGATTTCAAGCGCTGAATGATGCGTTCCACCAAAACGGCGGTTTTCCCGGAGCCGGCCCGCCGCTACGAGCAAGGTCTGTGAAGCGAGCGAGCCCGGCTTTGGTGCATCAATCGCCGCTTGTTGAGCGTCGGTCCACTTCATATACATCGTCTCCTTTCGCCATTTTAGCCAACACTACATCTTCGTCTATTTTGTTGATATAACGATAATTATTACGGGTATTTTCAAAACGGCATAACGCCTTATATTGACAATAGGAGCAAGGAATGTACTTATTATCCAAATTGTACGGACTCACCGGGAAATGCCCGGCCAAAATATGCTGCCCTGCCTTACCTATCACACGTGCCGCATAATCGGTAAGCGCCTTAAAGTCTTGTGGCGACTTGGTCTTTCGTTTATCTTGACCATGAATCGATGTGCCATTGCCGCTAATACGAATCGGTACATATGGCGTTGATTTACCAGCCACCACCGTTTCGTCAATATTCGCCAATAACTCCACATTATCTGTAAAATAACCGTCATTTTTAAGGCCTGTATCGGTTTTCACCAATTCAGATGCCATTTCTTCGGTTAGGACACTACTCTTGCTGATTCGTGGATTTTTTACATACGTATATACCAAGGCAGCCGGTTCAATTTGATCGCTTCGCTGTGCCCGTTCGAGGGCTAAGAGATAGGTTACGAGCTGCAATTTGAGGCCATAATACACATCCGATGCCGTCACTTCCGCATAGCCCGACTTATAGTCCACTACGAGACCGTAGGTTTTACCGGCCTCATCCT
>ENA-OPBM01001945-OPBM01001945.1-human-gut-metagenome-genome-assembly--contig:-NODE-1945-length-10858-cov-2.451726_pt1 | contig 10858 bp, 6 predicted proteins | sample MGYA00241069_ERZ501454 | MGnify/ENA primary metagenome ERZ501454 (study PRJEB25962, sample SAMEA2042625) | human gut metagenome | biome: human gut; feature: human-associated habitat; material: faeces... | reverse complement strand
CCAGGCGGTCGAGCCACTCCTTGAAAGTCCTATTCGTGGCGCTGCCCTCCGTCAGAATCTCTGCGGCCACCCGATTGCTGGAGTTGTCCCACGAATCGCCGCCGGTAAGCGGATTGTTGATGTGAATGCACGACGTGAGCACCATGCCGCGGTCGTAAGCCTCCCGGCAGCAGCGCAGCCGCAGCGCCTGGGCATCCGGGTCCGAAGCGTGGCGATCGTCGATATGCTCCGCAAAATCGAAACTGTATACGGCGGGATAGTCGCCGCAGACGGCCTTCGTGTCGGAACCGCCTTCGGTGCCGTACCACGTGCGGCCGTACATCAGGTCATCGTGGTGACCGAACATGAACCCCTTGCTCTGGATGGCCCAGAGGTTCGAATAGAGCGCTTTGGTCTCTTCGGTGGCATTCGGGTCCGACAGCGTGAGGGTCACGGGATCGCTCTCCCCCTCCTTTTTCGGCCCTTCGCTGTCATCGCTGCACGCCACGCCGGAAAGCAGCAGCGCCAATAACACAAACGGAATTCTTTTCATGGTTTCAGGTATTTGATTATTCGACATTGGTCAACAGAACGAAGCTTTCGGCGGGAACCGTCGTGCGGAAACGCTTCCCCGCAATGCCGCGTTCGCACGGCGCGGGAAATCCGTTTGCGTCGCACGTCCGGTCGCTCTCCGTATAACGGTAAAGAACGCCTCCGGCAAAGTCTCCGGGCAGGACAATCTCAAGGGTGCACGGCTCCTGCGAGAAGTTGACCGCAGCGACGCTGTATGCCGCATCCTTGCGGGCTGCCGCCACGCGCAGCCCCTCGCGCTGCGGAACCTCGCAGGCGAGGATGTCGCACCCGGCGGGAAAATGACGGCACATCAGCGACCAGGTGTAGTACCAGGGCCGCAGTTCCTCCTGCGAAGCGTCGCCGAAGACCTCCTCGCCGAGGATGTTCCACATTCCCCAGATCTTCACGTCCTCCGTGCGGCCCGAATCGCCGTTCGAATGCATGGCGTCGTCGAGCATCCACGCCGCCACCCCCGAAAGGCCGTTGTTCATCACCTCCATCGCCAGCAGCGGCATATCCAGCCCGTAGAAATAGTCGTAGCAGAGCATGTTGCAGTCCGAGCCTTTGGTGAAGGGATGCCCGGCGACCCGACGGTCGTACTCGGCTTTCAGCAGCGAATCCTCCGGCGCCGAGTACTTGTACCCGGCCTCGCCGAGAATCAGTTTTTTCCCGGCCGGAACTTCGGCGCGGATGCGGCGCAGCTTTTCGGCATAAGCCCCGCTGCGCACCTCGTGCTGGCCGGGATAGGCATGCACGTCGTAGATGCCGATCTGCGCGCCGAGGTCCTGCGCGCTCCGGGCCACCCATCCCGCCGTGTCGTACTCCGACGCCGGGTTCTTGTAACTCATCACCACGTCGGGCGCCGCAAGCGACACCTTTCGTTTCAGGTCCGGATACCGGGCCATTTCGGCGTCGAAACGCTGCGCCATCGAGCGCCACAGGTCGTAATCGCCGTCGGTCGAGGCCCAGTTGCCGTCGGGTTCGTTGAAGATGATGAAATGGCGGATGCAGTCGAACCCGAGGTCGCAGACCAGAAAATTCAGGTAATCGACCGACATCTCCACCCATTGCTGCGAATCCTTCATCGCCCACGTCGGCGGATTGTATTCACCGTAGGCCACCGTGATGCCGGTGTCCTGACAATATTGCAGCAGGCGGCGGAGCGACGCGAGGTTGCGCATGCGGTCGTAACGGCCCGTCGCGGCATCGTAATAGCGGTAGGGGCTGTTGATCATGCAGCGCACATAACCCGGGCGCATGAAATCGAGGCGTTCGGAGAGCTTCGCCCAATCGGCGTCGCTCACCTCCGCGCCCCACGCTTCGGCTTCGTCGTAAGGGTCCCACTCGACGCCGTTGCCGACGTAATCCGAACTGATGACCCGGTCGGTCACTTCGACCCGGAGGGCCTGCCCCGCATCGCAGGCGGAGAACAGTACGGCCGCGGCAAGCGCGGGTGTCAGAAATCTTTTCATAATCAATCGTTTTGTTCGGTCAGTAAAATCATCGACTCTCCGGGCATATCGTACTCCGCGCCGGAGCGGAAATCAATCCGCAGGCCGGTGGCGTCGGGCAACAGCGTGTGGTCGCCCTCCGTGCGCATCAGCCCCTCGCCGTAGCGATAGCGGGTTGCCTGCCTGAACCGCTCCCAGCCCGGACACTCGATCCGCACGCGGCGCGGTTCGCGCGACACGTTCACGACGGCGACGGTGCGCCGTCCGTCTTTCACGGCGGCGACGGCCTTGATCCCGGCGGCACCCCGCACGTCGGCGGCGAAGAAGTCGCTTCCCGGCCGCAGCGTGCGGCACAGCAGCGACCAGGCATAATACCACGGGCGCACCCGTTCCTCGCCGGCTCCGAAAATCTCGTCGCCGAAGATGTTCCAGAAACCCCATATCTTGAGTTTGTCGGGCGCCTCCTTGAAGTGCATCGCATCGTCGAGCATCCACGCGATGCAGCCCGAATAGCCCGCGTGAATCGTCTGGAACAACGCATCGGCCATGTCCGTGCCGTACATAGGGTCGTATACGAACATCTGCGAATCGTCCGTCGAGGCGTTCGGATGCGCTGCGGCCCGGCGCAGGTTCTCGGCCTGCAAAAGCGAATCGGCCGGCTCGACGAACTTGAAGCCGATCTCCCCCATCACGATCTTCTTCCCGGCGGATTCTCCCGCACAGGCCCCCAGCAGCGCCGCCATGCATGCGAGCAGAAGGTTTCCGAAGTTTTTCATAGGCATCGGTTATAAGTCCGCATGCAGGCCGGACCTGCATGCGGACTTATCGGATCATTCGCCGGCTTCCGCCTGCTTGTTGAAGAGCATCACGTAGTTGCGCGGCCCGACGGCGAACCGGTCGTAATCGGTCCAGGGATAGGCCCCCTGCGTCGTCTGCCCGGGCAGAGCGAAGTCGAAGGCGATTCCGGGAACGCTGAGCGTCGAGGAGCCGTAGCTGTAATCCCCCTCCCGCAGGAGCTTCGCCGTGATGGAGACGATTCCCGAGGTGAACACCACGGTTCCGGCTTCGGCGTCATATACGTAGGCGCTTTTGCCGTGGGGCAGCAGGCCGTAATATTTGGTCAGGTCGAGAGCCCCCGTTCCCTCCTTGTTATAGTCGGCTTTGAGGATGTAATTCCAGTATCCGCCGTCCTCACCGGGCAGGTATTCGCACTCGCCCGTCTCGCGGCCGGCGGCGTCGGTGCCCGTGGCGGTCATTGCCAGGATGTTGTCGGACTCCTTCCAGATCGAATCGTCCCACACCCAGCTCTTGTCCACCGGGTTGACGAACGCGGGGTCGGCCGAACCGCCGTAGACCGTCAGGCGGCCTACGGAGTAGGTTCCGGCGAGCGAGGTCTCCTCCGGATCTGGCTCCGGTTCCGGTTCGGGATCGACCGGCTCCTCGATCGTCTTCGACGCCTCGGGAACCTCGAAACCGGCCGGCTGCTTCACGATCTCGATGTAATACGTCACCGGATTGCGGGCGAAGACCCCGTAATCGTTGTAGGTGTTGTTCCAGTCCTCCGTGCCTTTCAGGTTGAACTTGAAGGCCTCGGATTCGAGCGTCAGCGGAATCGGCGGCACATTGGGCATCTGGTAGGTGCCCTTCGGCACGAGCGTGCAGGAGGTCTTGTTCCCGTCGGCATCGGTGAAGGTGATCGTCCCGTCGGAATAGTTGCGCAGCCAGGTGCTTTCGCCCTTGGGAATCTGACGGTAGAACTGCGTCAGGTCCACCGGCTTTCCGGTGTCGGGATTCGACGCCCCGGCAAAGACGCAGTCCCAGTTTTTAGCGTCCTCGCCGGCCCAGTTCATGCAGGTTCCGGTCGTATTGCCGTCGGCGAGGATCTCTCCGAGCGTGAACACCAGGTAGTTGTCCATCTCGGCGGCAGGTCCCCGGCCTTCGCCGTTCCAGCACCACGACTTGTCGGCGGGCTTGTAAAGCTTCGTACAGTTGTAAGCGGCGCCCGTGCCTCCGTAGACCCAGAGGTTGCTGATCGTATACGTCCCGGTCAGCGTCTCCGTGAACTCGGTCATTTCGAGCGTATAGGTGCGCGACTCGCCGTTGGGAGAGGTCACGACGATCTGCGGATCGCCCTTCGTGAAGTCGATCGTCCCGCCCGAGGCGACATTGGCCGTGGCCTTATAGGAGAGCGTCAGCGTTTCGACCCGGACCTTCGACATGTCCGCGACCATGTCCGACGCCAGTTGCAGCTCGATGACGCCCGTTTCGGAATCGGTCTCCGTAATGGTCGGCGTTCCGGCCTGACCCTCGAACTTGACGTCGATGATCGACCGCTCGTGGTTCCAGCCGCCGTCGGCGACATCTTCCCACGGATCGTCCTTGCAGGATGCGAAGCACAGCAGGACGAAAGCGCTCAGCAAATATTTCAGCTTGTTCATAATTCTGCGTTTTCTTAAAAGGTTAAAGATTCGGGTTCAGGTCGGACTCGACGGACGGGATCGGATAGAACACCATCTGCTCGGCGCTCAACCCCTGTCCTTTGGCTTCGGCGATGTCCGTGTGCAGGCGGTTCCAGCGGCGCAGGTCATAGCAGCGGTTCCCCTCGAAAGCCAGTTCGAAACGGCGCTCGTCCATCACGCGCTCCCGGAACGTCTCCTTGTCCAGCCCCGGCTCCAGATCGCCCAGCCCGGCGCGGTTGCGGATGAAGTTCACCAGTTCATACGCCTTGACCGTCGGTCCGGCGGCTTCGGCATAGGTCAATGCGACGTCCGAATAGCGGAGCAGGTAGGGACGCGTGGAGGTTTTGTCTCCCGAGAAATTCGGGTCGATGAATTTGCGGCAGAACGGATAGTTCAGTTTGCCGTCGGCCGTCGAAGCCACCACATTGCCCGCGGCGTCGTACACCTTGTCGACGATCAGCCAGTCGTGACGGCGGTCGCCCGAGGCGAACGCATCGTAGAACGACAGCGCGGTCCGGTACTCGCCCCAGCCGTCGTGGGTCGGGACCATCTGGTCGGAATCGCCCTGCTTGAGATAGATCGTGGCTCCCGAAACATAGGGCAGGTACATCTTCGAGATCTTCGAATACTGCCCCTCCGATTCTCCCGTGCGGTCCATCGACATGATGAAGATATGCTCGGGTCCGGCCGGCCGCTCGACGTCGTAAATATCGAGCAGGTTGTCGTCGAAACGGAAGACCGTCTGCTCGGGATTGTCGACCACCAGCCCGGCGTATTTCACCGCCTCGGCATAGTATTCGTCCACGTCGTGCGACATGGCGGCGTACTGGGGCACGCCGTGCTCCTTGGCCGATGCGATGTAGAGATAAGCCTTGGCCAGCATTCCGTAGGCCGCGGCGCGGTCCGCACGGCCCGTTTCGGGCGCCGCGAAGAACGGCAGCAGCGTACCGGCGGTCTTGAAGTCCTCGATGACGAGCTTCCACATGGCGTCGAGCGACTCGGCGGCGGGGACGGCCGTATCTTCGAGCGTCTCGACAGGCGTCGTGTGGACGGGCACGCAGCCGAAGTTGCGCGCGAGGTTGAAATACGAATAGGCGCGCATGAAATAGGCCTCGCCGAGGAAGCGGTTCCTGCGGCCCTCGTCGATGTTCATCCCCGGCACCTTCTTGATCACGGCGTTGGCACGGTTGATCGTGATGTAGGAGTACTTGTAGAAATTGCCGAGCGTGGTGTTGGTCCTGAAATTGTTGATTTTCCATCCGTCCAGCTCCTTGTTGGCCGCCGCGGCGTCGCCTTTCGGCTCCATGTCGTCGGTGTTCATGTCGCCCAGGAAGACGATCGAACGCGAATATTCGATGTAATTGATCGCGTCGTAGATATAGTTCACGGCCGACTCGGCGTCCGCCTCCGTCTTGTAGAAGTTGTCCTCGGAGTAGAAGCCGTAGGGATACTCGTCCAGATTGCAGGCCGCCAGGAGAGAGGCTCCCCCGAACGCAAGTATAAGGTGTTTGATTTTCATGGTTGGCAATGTTTAGAAGGTGAAGTCGGCTCCGAACGTCCATTTGCGCAGGCGCGGATAGCCGCCCGAATAGATACCCGTCATCCCCACTTCGGGATCGTAGCCCTCGAAGCCGGTGAAGGTGTAGAGATTGTCGGCACTGACGTAGAGGCGTATCTTGCGTGCCGCATCCTTCTTCGAGAAGGGGATCGAATATCCCAGCGTCATGGTCTGGATGCGCACGAACGAACCGTCCTCGACCCACCAGTCGGAGAGTTTGGTCTGGCGGTTGGCGTTCAGCCGCGGGTAGGAATTGATCGGGTTGTCGGCCGTCCAGCGCATCGGCATATTGCTCGGCTGGTCGAAACGCTTGGTGTTCAGCACGTCGTTGCCGAAGACGCCGTTGAAGAAGATACTGAAGTCGAAACGACGCCACGAAACGTCGATGCCCAGCGAGGCCATCCAGTCGGGATTCGGGTCGCCGATGATGCACATGTCGTTCTCGTCGACGGTCTCCAATCCGTCGCCATTGTAAATATCCACATACTTGAACTCACCCGGCTGGCGTCGTCGCCCGAAAGGCCGGCGCTCAGGCCCTCGGCCAGCGACTGCACGATGCCGTCGGTCTTGTAGCCGTAGAACACGTACATCGGCTGCCCTACGGCGAGGATATTCGTATAGGCGCGGAACTGTTCGCTCTGGTTGCCGTAATATTCATACTGCATGCCGGTCCGCAGGTCGGTTTTCAGACCGGTCTGCACGGCGTTTCCGAGGCTGAGCACCTTGTTGCGGTTGCGCGAGAAGACGAAGGTGCCGCCCACGCGCCAGTCGCGGTTCTGGAACGCCACGCCGTCGATCGTCAGTTCGATGCCGCGGTTGCGGATCTCGCCGTCGTTGACCCACATCTTGTCGTAACCCGACGAAGGCGCGATGTTGCGCTCGCGCAGCAGGTCCGAGGTGCGCTTGTCATACCAGTCGAAAGTCACGTTCAGACGGTTGCCGAAGAACGACATGTCCAGTCCGAGGTCTACCTGCGCGGTGGTCTCCCATTTCAGCCCCTTGTTCGGAATGCCGCTCCAAAGCGCATAGATGCCGTCCTGCCCCGTGGTGCCCGACTGATAGCCGGGTCCGATGGCCGTCACCCACTTGCCTCCGTTGAAATACTTGTGCTGTCCGTAGCGGCTCAGCGTCTGGTAGGCCGAAATACCCTGGTTACCCGAAATACCGTAGGAGGCGCGGATCTTCAGCACGTCGAAAACGTTCAGGTTCCGGATGAACCGCTCCTCGTGCATCTTCCAGCTGAACGCCCCCGAGGGGAAGAAGGCCCACTTGTTGTTGGAGCCGAATTTCGAAGAACCGTCGGCGCGGGCCGTGAAGGTGAAGAGGAACCGGTTGTCGAACGTGTAGTTGATACGCGTGAGGGCCGACACCAGCTCGGTCTTGTAGAAACTGTTGCCGATCGAATAGGTCTCCGAATCGCCTGCGGCGAGGTTCTCGTTGCCCAGCGATTCGTTGATGAAGCCCTTGGCCGCCAGCGACGAACTGCGCGACTGGTAGTTCTCGTAAGAGTAACCGCCCATCACCGTCAGCCGGTGCTTTTCAGCGAAGGTCCGATCGAACGTGGCGTAGGCTTCGAAAACGATGTTGTCGTCCTTCCAGTTGCCGATCGACCCGTAACCGTCGTTGAACACGCCCGTCTCGGAATACTTCTTCGGGAAATATTTGTCGGTGATCTGCTCGCCGTGCTTGTAGTTGAACTGTGCCATGACGTTCAGGCAGGGAAGCACGTCCCAGTTCACCGAAGCGAACGAGATGATGTCTAACCCCTTCGAATCGTTCTTCTGCAAATCGGTCAGGGCCAGCGGATGCGAATAGTCCTGGGCGCCGTACAGCCAGTAATCGCCGTTGTCGTCGTAGACCGGGAAGATCGGGTTGCGCCAGTAGGCCAGTCCGCCGTTGTTGTGACGCTTGTTGCTGGTGATGTTGGCGCTGGCCTTCATGCGCAGGTTGTCCAGCAGCTTGTGCTCGACCGAGAAATTACCGCCGTATTTGCGGTAGGTGTCCTCGATGTACATGCCGTTGTCGAGGTAGTAGTTGGCGCTGGCCTGGAACATCGTGCGGTCGTTGCTGCTCTGCACCTGTACGGTGGTGTTGTTCGACACGGGCGTCGGGCGGAAGACCAGGTCGTCCCAGCGCGTGTTGGTCGTCCAGGTCGTCTGCAACTCCGCAATCGAGGGATAATAGACGCCGTTGGCATTGGTCGCACCGATGTAGGTCGGCGTCAGTCCGGCGTTGATGCTGCTTTCGTTCGAGAGCATCGCCATCAGCACGGGATCGCGCCAGAGGTTCAGCTCGGAGCTGAATCCCGAAACGGTCGTCTGCTGGCGCAGCGTGATGCGCGTCAGGTTCTCCTGCGCCTTGCGCGTGGTGATGAGGATCACGCCGTTGGCGCCGCGCGATCCGTAGATGGCCGATGCCGAGGCATCCTTGAGCACCTCCATCGAAACGATGTCCTGCGGGTTGATTTGTTTCAGGTCGCCGGCATCGCCCCAGGGGAATCCGTCGATGACCACCAGCGGAGCGTTCGAACCGTTGAGCGACGAGTTGCCGCGGATGCGGACCGTCGACGAGGCGCCGGGGTCCTGCGAGGAGTTGACCACCTGCACGCCGGCCACGCGGCCCTGCAACAGCCCCTCGATCGAGTTGGCCGGGATGTCGGTGAGTTTCTCGGCCTTGACCGAGGCCACGGAACCCGTCAGGTCGCTCTTCTTGACCTGTCCGTAACCCACGACCACCACTTCGTCCACGGCCGTGGCCTCCTCGACCAGCACGATGTTGAAAGAAGTGCGGCCGCCGACCTCCACCGTCTGCGTTTTATATTATAGCCCGTTTGAGAGCCTTTGGCGGCGGCGTTTTTTATAGCCGATGAAATTGACGGCAAGGCGGGCGTCCGAAGCCACTCCGGTCAATGAAAAGGCTCCGTCGGCCCCGGTTGTGGTTCCTTTCGTCGTGCCGACGACGACAACCGACGCGCCCGTTACGGCGGCGCCGTTCTGATCCACGACCTTGCCCGTCACGGTCATGCTCCGTGATGCGGACTGGGCGCGGACGTCTCCCGTCCCCCACAGGCAGACCGCCAGCAGGGAGAGAACGATCAGGTAAAATTTCATTTTCATAAGTTTTAGATTAGAGTAGTTTATTGATACGGTCCGGGGCGGTTCCGGGAACTGCACCGGACACTGCAAAGTAACATGCTGCTACGGAAGAACTGTTTTAGAAAATCGCTGATTGATTATACTTTTATGAAAACAAAGCGCAAAAGGGCTATTCGCAGCGGCATTTCTCCGTCAAATAATTTAATAATTCCTCCAGCCGGCAGGTCGCAACGCCTACATATTTGTCCGCTCCGCCGTAATAGACGTACAGCACGCCGTCGACGACCACATTGCCGGTCGGGAAGACGCAATGGCTGTAAAAACCTTCGGTTTCATAGAAAAATTCGGGTTCGAGGATCGGTTCCGGCGTCCGGGCCAGCACCCGCAGCGGATTCTCCCGGTCGAGCAGCAGCGCCCCGACGCGGTATTCGGCCGTGCCGCCGTCGGCAACCCCGTGGTAGAGCGTCAGCCACCCTGCCTCGGTCAGGATCGGCGGCGTGCTTCCGCCGATCTTCTCCTCCCAGGTTCCTTCGCGGCCGGCGATAAGCAGATGGCTGGGCTTGTCCTCCCATGCCAGCAGGTCGTCGGAGAACTTCAGCCAGATCGAAGGGTATTTCACCCCGTAACGTTCGCCCACGAACTGTTTGGGACGGTGCATCATGGCGAACTTCCCGCCGATTTTCTCCGGGAAAAGGATCACGTCCCGATCGTCGAGCACGGGCGACGTAAGCCGCCCCAGCCGGCGGAAATTCCGGAAGTCGGACGTCACGGCAAGCCCCGTATTTCCCAGGTTCTGCGCCATGGCGGCCGGCGCATAAGCTCCGCATCGGGGCAGACGCACCACGTCGTGCGCGAAAGTCCAGTACTGCCCGGGGGCATGGGCGCGGTAGGCGTAGGTAATGTAAAACTCATTGTCGAACTTCACGATGCGCGGATCTTCGACGCACCCTCCGTCGGGACCGTCCGCGCTGGGACCGAATACCGGCGAATCGCCGACACGGCGGAAGTCGAAGCCGTTCTCGCTGACGGCCAGCCCCAAACGGATGACATGTTCCTTGTCGTCGCCGGCGGCGCGGTAGAGCATGTAAAACCGGCCGTCGTCGTAGATGACCCCCGGGTTGCAGGTTACGAGATTCTCCCAGGCATTGGCCGGATTGGGAGCGATGATCGGATTTTTTTCGTATTTCTTCAGTTTCATATCAACGGAATATTATGAGAATAAGCATACACAGAACCAGCAGCACCCCGCCCCATACGCGGTAGTTGCGCCACCAGGAAACCTCCGCGAGCGAGCGGGTTTCAGCCCGGAAATCCGCCGCCGAAAAGGTCGTGTCGATCAGTTTGTCGGGCCGGGGCGCGGGAGCCGTACGGCTTACGGCCCAGATCACCGACAGGCTGAAGACCAGCAGGAACGGCACGATCAGCAGAAAGTGCATCCCGCCGAAGATCTCCGTGCGCCAGAGGAGCATCGCCGCCGCGACGACCAGTCCGGCGATCAGCCCTGCGAAGGCTCCCCGCCCGTTGGCGCGGCGCGAGAAAACGCCCATCAGGAAAGCCGCCACGACGGGAGGCGCAATGTAGGAGAGCATCTCCTGGTAATATTTGAGCAGCGAACCGAAACGTCCGATCTGCGGAGCCCAGAGGGCGGCGATCACGATGATGACCAGCGAAGCCAGCTTGCCGACGCGCACCAGCTTGCGTTCGTCGGCCCGCTTGTCGATCTTGGCGTAGAAATCCATCGTG
>ENA-OPBM01001935-OPBM01001935.1-human-gut-metagenome-genome-assembly--contig:-NODE-1935-length-10927-cov-8.020879_pt1 | contig 10927 bp, 7 predicted proteins | sample MGYA00241069_ERZ501454 | MGnify/ENA primary metagenome ERZ501454 (study PRJEB25962, sample SAMEA2042625) | human gut metagenome | biome: human gut; feature: human-associated habitat; material: faeces... | reverse complement strand
TTCGATAAAATACCCGGACTGATAAATATTCTGATATTGCTCCGCCTCGGAAGGAACCCCCTGTGGGCACACTGCAAGAATGCGATGCCCATCCAACGCAAAGATATCCGGGCACTCCCACATATATCCGAAAGCTTTTTCTGTTGTGTAGAGCTGCTCAAAGGTAAAATGCTCCAAATCTGTTGACGAATAAAGCAACACCGCTCCCTTATCATCCTGCAGCCATGCCCCTAACACCATTCGAAATGTACCGTCAGCCATCTGAAACAACTTTGGATCGCGAACCTGATTCGTACATTCTGCCGGATAATCCGCATTCGTCAAAATACATTGTTTGGCAGAGAAGTGTTCCCCATCCTCAGATATCACGCGGATCACATTCGCTCCACGGCCGGAATGGATATAATCATGATCTCCCTCTTCCTCCACATTTCCGGTATAAAACAAATACATCTTGTCCTTCCATACAATGGCTGAACCGGAAAATACACCATCTTTATCATAGGTTTCATCCGGCAAAAATGGTGCTCCCTCATATTTATACTGCACTAAATCCTTGCTTGTATAATGTCCCCACAGTTTCATTCCGCCATTCACTGCAAACGGAGAATATTGAAAAAACACATGATACCTGTCCCCAAAATAGGACAGTCCATTAGGATCGTTTAACCATCCTACCGGTGCCATAAGATGGAAATGGCAGCGATTCTTCTCTGCTGCCACTTTCTGCATATTTTCCTGTTCAAAACGCCGCAATATCTCCGGTAAATCGTCTTTTCTCTGCTGTAATGACATTCCCTGTGCTCTTTTTTCCATAGTCAACCTCTTTATATTCTAATAATTGCACACTGAGGCTCATTATTTCATTTCGGTCGTGTACACATATGATACATTGCCAATATCTTTTAACTTCTTCAGTTCCTTACCGATATCTTCCACATAATATCCATAAATATACAAACCATCTTTCTGAATACTATCAATCATCGAAGCATAATCCGTTTTCCCAGTGCCCTGATCGTTCTCGATCATTTTCACAATGTCATCGTTATCTTGCAAATATTGTAACATACTTGTCATGTGTTTGGTAACATCTTTTTCCTCCAAAACATTTTTCTTGGCGGATTCCTGCTCAGCAAGTGAAAATGCCGTCAGCAGCGGATATTTTTTTTGGTCAAAGGCAAGACTGCTGCAACTGGTGTACATACGAAATCCTATATTTCCTGTATTGTACGTTGTATATTTGCTTTCCGTTTGGTCTTTATTTTTTACACTGATCGCGCACCAGGTCGGCTCAAGATCATTCTTTTCCGCCAATGCTTTGAATTCAGAAAATGAATATACTTTATCCAAGCTGACATAGGCATGGTACATTTTTTCATCCTCCAACTTAGACAGCTCATCAAATGCTTCTTTCTTCGTTCCGGCAATCCCTTCCGGCGTCGCCGCACTGGCTGTCGTCATCTCGCTTGGTGGATAAAAAACATTTGAGAATGGTTTTTGTACAATATTGGGATTATACAGAACCATATCATTTTTCGTGATCCTTCCTCCCACGTACTCAAAAATGCCATTGTGGGAGCTCGTCTGGTTGATCACGATGTCATAATTGCCATAGCCGCTTCCTGTTGCGGACGCAGAATCGCGATAGTTCTCCGGCAAAAACAACTCTGAATACACGGACATGTCCAAGGACAATTGATTGGTTTTATTTCCCTCTTCTGTGCCGACAATTTTATTTGGATCATAATACATGGCATCCTGGATCTTTGGAAGCGCAAACACCAAGAAACATACAATTCCTATAACGATCACTCCGGTAATAACACCATACTTAATAAATGTGCGGCGTATTGCCCGCCTGATCAGCTTAGTAAACTCTGCCTCCTGTCCGTCTTTTGGCACCGCGCCCTCCATGACATTAGTTCTCTGTCCATCTTTTGGCACTGTGCTCTCCATGACATTGGTTCTCTGTCCGTCTTTTGGCACCGCAGCACCCACAATATTGACGTTTTGTCCGTCTTTCGGCACACTTCCATCTGTACTTTCGGTAGTTTGACCCCCGTCCTGTTCTACCTGTTCCTCAAACTCCATCTCCTCATTATCAAACAAATACTCGCTGATCGCATCCTGTTTCTCAATGTCTTGGCGTACCTGCTTGCGCTGTTCTTCCGGCAATTCCCCTGCCTTATATTTTTGCAATAATTCCCTATAGTTCATAACCCTGTCCCTCCATATAATTTTTCATCTGCTTCTTAGCACGATGTGCCGACACCCTTACATTTTCCGGTGTCATGTGAAGCACCTTAGCAATTTCTTTTTGTCCCAATCCTCCAAAATACTGCATCATAACAATCTCTCGCTGCCGCTCCGGCAAATGCTCAATCGCATGATACAACAAGCGATTTCTTTCTTTCGACAGAATATTTTCTAATGGTATATTTGCCCTATCTTCCGTTCTCATACTCGTCCACATACATGACTCGTCTGTTTTTGGACACTTCATTATAATACAGGTTGCGCGCCACCGTATATAACCATGCCCGCATGTTGGTATGACTTTGATCCAGCGAAAGCAGTGCTTTCAGAAATGTTTCCTGCGTCAGATCCGCCGCCCACTCATGATTTTTGCACAATGCATATACATACAAATATATTTCCTGATAATATGCATCGTACAACTTTTCTAAAAGCTGTTTATCCACTTTGTCAAGCTCCCCCTCCTTTCCTCATCTCGCACGTTGCTACAGATGGCGATTTTTCGTGCTATCTACCAATATAACAGATGAGTCATCGAAATGTTACACCATTTTCTAATTTTATTTTTAAAAGATTAGGGTGTTCATCATTTATGAAAGGGACTTTGCCATCTTTCCTTTTGACAGTATAATCCTTTAGAGGTTATACTGCTATCTAGATGCTAATACAACAAATAAGAAATCACCGGTCATATGATTTGTCAGATTTATGATACATTTTAGATACATCCCATAATGTTTTAGTGCCATCAGCAATATACCCAGTCATTGACGGCATCTTTGACAGATTACATTTTTCTTCTGACATATAAGCACTTTTTATGCCACTATACTCAAAGTTTCTAAAAACAATTACATCCAGTGAAACTGATGATTTAACCTCTATTACACCAGCACTGTTTATTGTGGCTGAAAGCTGCTGTACTGACGGCTTTATGTTGTATTCAAGTGAATCTGAACTGACACCATCAATCTTAACTGTACCTGCAAACGGAATGATTGTATGCACACTGCCAAGCGGCTGACTGTCACTTGAAGTTATGTAAAATACATTTGCACTTACAACACCTTCCGCAACCAGCTCTCCTTCTTTATATGTCACATCGTCAAGCTGCACCGTAGCTGTACAGTTACATATCTGCATAAGGTCAGCATAATTCTCAAGCTGGAGATTACCTGAAACACGGCTTGATACATTATTTCGTACAACAAGGCAACGCAGCTGTGTATCTGCATTCTCTATTTCCATATCATATGAAGGCGAGTATATATCTGCTATAACATCCTTCTTACGCTCCTCATATGCTTTTACATCCATATCAAGAACCACTTCAACTGCAATATCGCGGTTTTCACCATCTAAGTCAGGCCGCTCCTCAACTGTCTTTCCAATTATCTGAAAATTAACATATGGAATCATATCTGCATTGCAACCACTTATATCCAGACTTCCTTCAAATGATGCTGTTGTCTCGTACCATTGCACATTTCCTGTTTCTCCATTTCCTATATACATTACAAATATATCTAAATCACCAGCAAGCTTAAGTCCATCATCTGCAAGCCTTGTATTCAGATTCCTTACATCTACATCATCCCAGATTATTTCTTGTATCTCTGGTTTTCCGGCCGGAAGTGATACATTTTCTCTTATTCTGAAATTATCACGCTGATTAACTGCAAGCTGCACAAATTCCAATTCTTCCTTTAACTGCTGAATGTCCGTATTCTCCGTCTCATCCACACCCGTTATCATCTGTATATCCTGCAGACTCTCGCATATAAGTTTAAGGGTAACTATCGCCTTAACACTTATTTTTCTTGAATTAATTGCTTTAATACTAAGATCTTCTATTGATGCCTGACATGTAACATAATCACCTGTACAGTCACCCGAAAGATTGACATTTTCAGAAAAACTCATTTTCCCTGTCATTTTGACCGGCTGCATTCTTTCTGAGTCAGATGATGCACCTATATAAAGAAGTGAAAATTTTAATTGCCCATCAACTGCAGCTTTATCCTTATTTACCTTTACACTGTCGGTCTGGACATTTCCCCATTCTTTCACTATAAGTTCAATATCATCTTTTGTGTCCGGCACATTAAAATCATCATCAAGCGTAATCTGTGCCACTGTATTACATTTCAAACGATATTCATGAATATTTTCTGTTCTGAGTCTCACAGACTGACCTCCTATACATTCTACATTTTAAAAACAACGCTTTCTTCACGTCTCTCCATCTTAAGCACTATTACCGGATATGTGTCAACCTCATTTACAGCTTCCCCCGCTGCCGGACCTATCAGATTAAGATCAATGTACAGTGCATTATCTCCTGTGTATACATCATTTACCTTAATTGAATATCCACTTGTTTCCCTTGTTCCATAACCAGCCACAACATATGTATAATCCTTAGTCGTATATGTAAGCCTCATCACTTTATCTTTTTTGCTTTCAATAAGCTTCTTAAGCTCTTCCGGCAGGTCTGCATTTTCAACCACTGTATAATCAACACTGGTCTTATTATCTGGCTCTTTGCTGCCAGAACACCCTGTCATGGCACACGCAGGCATAATTATCAACAATGCCAACACAAACGTCATGATTTTTCCCCATAATTTTCCACACATAAAAACACCCCCACAATAAGACCTATTTAATCTTATGTGGAGGTGTTGAAAATATTCATATAAAGTTTTGATTTGTGTATATAGTGTCAACTATCCACTCTTGGCATAACTTCCCGTCAGGAATACTGATGTTTGTTTATGTCTCTTTGGAAGATGACAACCAGCTCCAAGTGTCTGTCTGTGGCATTCGCTTGAATTATGACGAGCTGTGTAGGAGTTAATGCCGCTATATACATAAGTTCAGTGTGTGAAAGCTCGTTCAAACGAAGTGCGTTTGCTTTCACACACTGTAATAAACTCTGTAGATAGCGGCATTTACTCCTGCTAAGCGCAGGAATACTGAAAGCGAATGCCACAGACAGACACTTGGAGCGTGCGTGTTCACCTTACAAATGTACACGAAACTTACACAGCATATCCCTTACTCTTTATGACATCTATAACCTGGTCGACATATTTTTCACACTCTTGTGTGCTTCCTGCCTCAACCATTACACGGACAACAGGCTCTGTTCCGCTTTCGCGTACGAGGATTCTTCCATCTGCGCCAAGTGCATTGGCAACTGCCTCAACTGCAGCCTTAACATCTGCATCATCCTGTGCCTGTGTCTTATCTGTAACCCTGATGTTCTTAAGAACCTGTGGATATATAACAAGTGGTGCTGCAAGCTCTGACAATGTCTTCTTCTTTGCAAGCATAACCTCCATCATCTTAAGGGCTGTGATAATTCCATCACCTGTTGTTGCATATTTAGAGAATATAATGTGTCCTGACTGCTCTCCACCTATACGGTAGCCGTTCTCTGACATACACTCATATACATACTTATCGCCAACCTTAGTCTTTTCGTACTCAATTCCTACTGCATCAAATGCTTTGTAAAGTCCGAAGTTAGACATTACTGTTGTTACAACCTTGTTTCCGACAAGCTTATCTCTGTCCTTCATATAACATCCATAGATATAGAGAATATGGTCACCTGTTATGACCTCGCCCTTCTCATCTACACACAGACATCTGTCAGCATCACCGTCAAACGCAAATCCTACATCAAGATGCTCTCTTCTTACTAAATCCTGAAGTCCTTCAATATGTGTAGAACCGCAGTTTGCATTAATATTAGTTCCGTCCGGAGCAGCATTTATAACATATGTCTTAGCTCCAAGTGCGTCAAATACAGCTTTTGCAAGTGTCCATGCACTACCATTAGAAGCATCAAGACCTACTCTTATTCCTTTGAATGAATAAATTGCAAGACTCATAAGATATCCCATATATCTGTTACGACCTGCTGTGTAATCAACTGTACATCCAATGTTTTCTCGTGTTGCGTATGGAATTTCTCCAAGCTCACCATCAAGGTACTTCTCGATTTCAGCGATAACATCCTCTTTCATCTTCTCACCTGCAGCATTAATAAGCTTAATTCCATTGTCATAGAAAGGATTGTGACTTGCAGAAATCATAATTCCGCAATCAAAATCTTCTGTTCTTGCAACATAAGAAACACTTGGTGTAGTTGTAACATGAAGAAGATACGCGTCTGCTCCTGATGCTGTAAGACCGGCTACCAAAGAATACTCAAACATATAACTGCTTCTTCTTGTATCCTTACCAATAACAATCTTTGCCTTACCATTCTCATGGTTTTTTCCATAATACCAGCCTAAGAATCTTCCCACCTTAAATGCATGGTCAACTGTAAGAGTTACATTTGCTTCTCCTCTGAATCCGTCAGTTCCAAAATACTTACCCATAATCTACTCCTTAATCATCATATCCGTTAGGATTATTCTTCTGCCATCTCCATGAATCAGCACACATAGTCTTTAAATCACGCTCTGCTTTCCAGTGAAGCTCTCTCTCTGCCTTACCTGCGTCACAGTAGCATGTTGCGATATCACCTGGTCTTCTTGCCTTAATTACATATGGTATATGTATTCCTGTAGCAGCCTCAAAATTCTTTACTATATCAAGTACTGAATATCCATTACCTGTTCCAAGATTATATATTACAATTCCCGGATTATCATTGAGCTTTTCTATGGCCTTAACATGTCCAAGTGCAAGGTCAACAACATGAATATAATCTCTTACTCCTGTTCCATCATGAGTATCATAATCATTACCAAATACCCCAAGTTCCTTTAACTTTCCAACAGCAACCTGTGTTATATATGGCATAAGATTATTAGGAACTCCGTTAGGATTCTCTCCTATTGTTCCGCTCTCATGTGCTCCAATTGGGTTAAAGTATCTTAAAAGAATTACATTCCATTCCGGGTCAGCCTTCTGGATATCTGTAAGAATCTCCTCAAGCATTCCCTTAGTTTTGCCATAAGGATTAGTAATCTCACCCTTAGGGCATTCCTCTGTAATAGGAACAAATGCAGGATCTCCATAAACTGTAGCTGAAGATGAGAATATAATATTCTTGACACCATGATTTCTCATAACGTCAAAAAGTGTAAGTGAACCGGATATATTATTCATATAATACTCAAGTGGCTTTGCTACTGACTCACCTACAGCCTTAAGTCCAGCAAAATGTATAACACTGTCTATACTTTCCTTCTCAAATATCTCATTTAATGCTGCAGCGTCATTGATATCTGCCTCATAAAATGTAACTTCCTTTCCTGTAATCTTCTCGACTCTTTCTAAAGACTTTCTGCTTGAATTAACAAGATTATCAACAACTACAACATCATAACCTGCATTCTGAAGTTCTACTACTGTGTGGCTTCCAATAAAGCCTGCACCGCCTGTAACTAATATTGCCATTGTTATCTCCTTTATGTTCTATACTAATATAGCCACAAAACTTCATATAACATCTCGTTCTGTGGCTTATTATATGTCTTATGTTACGATATTATTTGTCGCCTTTCATCATACGCTCAGTTGACCATATTTCAACCTCGTACCTGTTGCTCTTATTATATCTCTTTCTAAGGTTCTTGAGCTGCTTTAAGTACTCTAACGTAACCTTTCCTGAAAGCTTTGATTCACCTTCAGTTCTCTGCTGGAATTTGTATGGAATCTCTACAACCTTGCTATATGTACCCATTGCAAGAACCTCAACCATAATTTTCCATCCAATTGGCTGAAGGTCAGCATTCTCAATAACTTCTCTTCTGAACATAAAGAGTCCGCTTGTAGGATCTGATATCTTTCTAAGGCAAGGCAACATAACCTGTCCTATCTTTCTTGCTGTTCCAGATACGAACTTTCTGTACCAGTTAAGTCCGCCATCATCTCCACCTGGAATAAGCCGGCTAGGTATACAGAAGTCTGCACCACTTTCCATAGCCCTATACATATATTTAAGAACGATTGGTGGGTGCTGTAAATCAGCATCCATACATGCCATATATTCGCCCTTTGCAAGCTTAAAACCATCAAGAACAGCAGTTGCTAATCCTGTTCCATTCTTTCTATGTTCCATTCTCACCTGTGGATATTCCTTAGCAACTTCCATAATCACATCAGGTGTATTGTCCTTACTGTCATCAACAAAGACAATTTCATAATCAACACCCTTCAAAGCAACATCAATCTGTGCTACAAGATTTCTGATGTTCTTGCTTTCATTAAATGTTGGTATTACTACTGATAACATTATCATACTCTCCTTTAAAAAGAATTCTCTCGTCATTATACATCAATATACAACAAAGTAAAACATTTTTTTATACTCTGGTAACAACCATGGTTGCCTGTCCCTTAATTATTATTGAACGAAGACCTGCGCTTACAAAGAAACTGTCACCTGCTTTAAACTCCATAGTCTTTTCATAATCATCAGTTTCAATAGTTCCTGAGCCATTAATGAAAAGTACAGAAACAAAGGATGCCTCATCAACAGTAATCTTTGCCTCGTCATTGACATCATACTTATATACTTCAAAGTATTTGCACTGGACAAGTCTTTCTTCTGTGAAATGTTCATTTCTTGCAATAACAACCTCTGTCTTATTGTCCTTGATATATTTATGGTTATCAACAACATCAAGTGCTTTCTTAACATGAAGTTCTCTTGGATTACCGAACTTGTCCCTTCTGTCATAATCATACATACGGTAGGTACAGTTAGAATTCTGCTGTATCTCACATATGAATACACCTGCGCCTATTGCATGGATTGTTCCTGCCTTAACCATAACAACATCGCCTGCTTTAACCTCTATCTTATTAAGTATGTCTGTGATTGTATTATTATTAATTCTCTCAAGAATTTCTTCCTTAGATGCGTCTCTTGAAAGCCCACAGTACAGATATGATCCCGGTTCACTGTCCACTACATACCACATCTCATTCTTTCCATATTCATTCTCATTCTCAAGAGCATATTCATCATCAGGATGAATCTGTATAGAAAGTGCCTGCTTTGCATCTATGAATTTTATAAGGATAGGGAATCTATCCTGTGCCTGACATTTCCAGCCTAATGCTTCTTTTCCTATAATATTAAGGTACTCATTAAAGAGCATTCCTTTATATCTTCCCTCAGCTATACGGCTCTGACCGTCAGGATGAGCTGAAAGTTCCCAGCTCTCACCGATGACATCATAATCACATTTCTTGCCATATACATCACGAATCTTGGTTCCACCCCACAGATTATCCTTAAATGCAGGTTCAAGCTTCGCAATAGGACTCTTATCCAGTCTTACATAATTAGCAGATGCCTGTGGGTTATCCTTATTATATATCTTAACAAGATCTGTATCTGATATATTATCTCCAATACCAACCTCTATTACTACCACATTCTTGTCTGTCTTATTAGCAATCCTGTGTTTCGTTCCCACTGGAATGAACACACTTTCATATTTGTTATAATCAGCAGTTTCATTACCAAGTGTAATTGTAGCAATACCTTCAACTATTGACCAATGCTCAGTTCTCTTTTCATGCCGGTGAAGAGACATTGACATTCCTGGAAAAACAGTAAGCTTTCTGACTTTATATCCCTGTGAATAATTAAGTATCTCCTGTATTCCCCATTCCTTATAAGTAGTCCTGTTATAATCGAAAAATGCTTCATAAGTATCCATATTATCTTTCATAATCTGCTTGATATTATCAGCAGATTTCTTTGATGATATATATGTTGCATCATCTGTATTAACAACTACAAGATCTCTTAAATCATTGGCGACAACAAGTCTCTTCGGTGCATTATTTATAATATTAACATTATCGCAGTCATTCTTGATAACACATTCTGACTTAATATTGTTTCCAAATTCAGCTAAATCGCTGGCGTTGCCGACATCCATCCACTCGAAATGTGCTTCAACTACTTTTATTGAATCACATTTTTCAAGGAGAAGTGTTTCAATACTGCCATGTGGCATAGCCTGCATAACCGTCTCTGAAAATCTCACAGACCTTCTTATTGCCGGCACCTTTCTCTTAGCTGTCTTACAGGTAGTGTACAGTTCTGATGCAAGACGTCTTGCAGCATTAATCATATCCCCTGCCCTGAATACAAGTATTCCACTGTTCCACAGATACCCCTCATCATAATCATATCCAAGCAGACCTTCTGTCTCATCTTCATCGAAATCTATTCTTGCAATAAACTTCTTAACATTCTCTTTATCCCGGAGAATGTACCCATAAGTGGATGACTGTGATTCTGGTTTAATTCCTAATACCGCAAGATATCCTTCTTTTGCATATTCTTTAGCCTCAATTATTGAATCTTTATAACCATCACCCTCAATCAGGTTGTCCGAATTAACAACCAGAACTAATTCTGACGGGTTGGCAAACATAGTCCCTAACAATACAGCTGCTCCTGTTCCCTTCGGTGTACCCTCGAGGATAACTCTGTACTTAAGACTCTGGAACGCTTTCATCTGTCCATTAACAATATTCTTATAGCTCTCATTGGTAACTATTATAAATTCCTCACAGAATGGCATATTCCTTACTACAGTTTCCTGTAATATGGAACGGCCTTCTTTTATTTTCATAAACTGCTTTGGAAACTGCCTTCTGGATAATGGCCATAAAC
>ENA-OPBM01001932-OPBM01001932.1-human-gut-metagenome-genome-assembly--contig:-NODE-1932-length-10957-cov-3.122271_pt1 | contig 10957 bp, 9 predicted proteins | sample MGYA00241069_ERZ501454 | MGnify/ENA primary metagenome ERZ501454 (study PRJEB25962, sample SAMEA2042625) | human gut metagenome | biome: human gut; feature: human-associated habitat; material: faeces... | reverse complement strand
GTCCGCCGCCGATGCCCGTCACGCCGGTCACAACAACCTGCGGCGCCACACGGGTCAGCCGGGCCGCCTGTGCGGCGGCCTGCTCGGCACTGCCCACACCGGGCAGCGGGTCACCCAGCAGCAGCGCGGCCTCGGTCACATTGGGGACGATCAGATCCGCCTTGCTGCACAGACTATACATGGCGGGCACCATGTCGGCCCCCAGACCGCTGTACAGCCGCCCTCCGTCGCCCAGCACCGGGTCCACGACCTTGAACGCGCGGGGCCACAGCTCAAACGCCTGTTCTACGAGCTTTGCCTGCGCGGCGTCCGCCAGATAGCCCGAGTAGATGCAGTCAAATTTTACGCCCAGCCGATGATAATGTTCCAGTGCCGCGGGGCCGTAGCCGGGGTTGGCCAGCTTAGCCGGGGTGCCTAAGCCCCCCGTGTGGGTGGACAGCACCGCCGTAGGCAGTGCCACGGTCTGCACGCCCAGCGTCGAGAGCACCGGCACGATGACCGACAGCGCCGCCCGGCCAAAGCCCGGCAGGTCATGGATGGCTAATACGGTTTTCGGCGCGTTGGTCATGCTGCGGCCTCCCTCTGCATTTTTTGAGTTCTCATTGATTCTACCATAAAACCCACCGCAAAAAAAGCCGTATTCGGGCGATTGTTCCGTTTTGTTTGGTTTTTGGGCAAAGAGAACAAAAACCGCCCGCGTCTCCGCGAGCGATTCATTCTGTTTCATGGTTATCATCCACAAAAAAGCCCCTGCTGATTGGTTCAGCAGGGGAGATTTCGCAAAGTTGATACTTTTACAGCACGCGCACGCGGATGGCGGGTTCAATCGCACCCAGCTTGACGGCGAGGTCGTCGGTGACATTGCCCGTCACGTCCAGCAGGGTATAGGCGACATCCTTTTTGCCCTTGTTCACCATGTTTTCAATGTTCAGGTGCGCTTCGGTCAAAATGCTCGTGATGGCCGAGATCGCGCCCGGAGCGTTCTTGTGGATGATGCAGATGCGGCGGCCTCCTACACGCGGCTGGCTGACATCCGGCAGGTTGACGCTGTGGGCGATGTTGCCGTTTTTCAGGTAGTCGCTCAGCTCGGCGGCGGCCATCACGGCGCAGTTCGTCTCGCTTTCCGGCGTGCTGGCACCCAGATGCGGCGTGCAGCAGACGCCCTTGATGCCCAGCAGCTCCTCGGTGGGGAAGTCGCAGAAATACTGCGCGACCTTGCCGCTGTTCAGTGCGTCGAGCAGTGCGGCGTTGTCCACCAGCTCACCGCGGGCAAAGTTCAGCACGCGCACGCCGTCTTTGCACATCGCCAGCGTCTGGGCGTTGATTGTGTGGCGGGTCGTAGGCAGGTAGGGGACATGGATGGTCAGGTAGTCGCAGCGGGGCAACATATCGCCCAGCGTGACACAGTGCTGCACGCTGCGGGACAGGCTCCACGCAGCATCGATGGAAATATACGGGTCATAGCCCAAAACCTCCATGCCCAGCGCGACGGCGGCGTTGGCCACGCGCGCACCGATGGCACCCAACCCGATGGCGCCCAGCGTCTTACCGCGCAGCTCGGGACCGACGAAGGCCTTTTTTCCCTTCTCCACGTCCTTGGCAATCGTGTCGCGGCCCTTGAGGGTCTGCGCCCAGTTCACGGCGTCCACCAGATTGCGGCTGCCCGCGACCAGCGCACCGACGACGAGCTCGGCCACGGCGTTGGCGTTGGCGCCCGGCGTGTTGAACACGACGATGCCCTTGTTCGTGCAGTCCTCCACGGGAATGTTGTTCGTACCGGCACCTGCACGGGCGATGGCCAGCAGGCTGTCGGGCAGCGGGGCATCGTGCATATCGGCGCTGCGCACCAGAATGCCCTGCGGTGCAGCGGCCTCGTTGTCGATCTCAAACTGGTTGGCGGGCAGCTTGGCCAGACCCACCGGCGAAATGGCATTCAATGTTTTAATGGTATACATATATCGTTACTCCCTGTTCCCCTTATTTTGCGCCGTAGGGGCCGGGCATGCCCGGCCCTCAGCCTTACGCAGTGACCCTCTCACGGGTGGCTGCCACAGTGCCGCGGGCCGGACACACCCGACCCCTACTGTGCAGCAGCTCAATGCTCCCTGCGGAACTTCTCCATAAAGTCGACCAGCTTGTCGATGCCCTCGGCAGGCATGGCGTTGTAGATGGACGCACGCATACCGCCCACCAGACGGTGACCCTTCAGGTTGACGAAGCCTGCCTCGGTGGCCGCGGCACAGAACGCCTTGTCGGTGTCGGCGTCGGGGCTGGTGAAGGTCACATTCATCATGCTGCGGTACTTTTTCTCAACGGGACTCTTGTAGAATTCCTGCCCGTCGAGGTAATCGTACAGCACCTTGGCCTTGGCGGCGTTGCGCTTCTGCATGTTCTCCAGGCCGCCGATCTCGTTCTCAAGGTAGTTCATGACGAGGCCGGTCATGTAGATGCACCAGCACGGCGGGGTGTTGTACATGCTGTCGGCGTTCAGCAGGGTCGTGTAGTTCATCATCGTGGGGATCTTGTCGGGGGTCAGGCCCTTGGCGGCCTTGCCCAGCAGGTCGTCACGCACGATGGCCACAGCCATACCGGCAGGGGCAATGTTCTTCTGCACGCCGAAGTAAATGACGCCGTACTTGCTGACGTCCACCGGCTCAGAGCAGATCATCGAGCTCATATCTGCCACCAGCGGGATGCCGTCCACCTGCGGTACATCGACATATTTTGTGCCGAAAATCGTGTTGTTCTGGCAGATGTGGATATAGCTGGCGTTCGGGTCATAGTCGATGGCCGCGACGTCGGGGATGTAGGTAAAGTTCTTATCCTTGCTGCTGGCGGCAATGCGGGCCGTGCCGAACTTGGCGGCCTCCTCGGCTGCCTTCTTGCTGAAGTTGCCGGTCACAAGATAATCCGCCGTGCCGGTGGTCATAAAGTTCAGCGGTACCATCGCAAACTGCTGGGTCGCGCCGCCCTGGAAAAAGCCCACCTTATAATTGTCGGGAATGTTCAGCACCCGGCGCATGGCGGCCTCGGTATTGGTGATGATCTCGTCAAACCATTTACTGCGGTGGCTCATCTCCATCACGCTCATGCCGGAGCCGTGGTAGTCCAGCAGCTCTGCCTGTGCGGTTTTCAGAACAGCCTCCGGCAGCATCGAAGGGCCGGCGCTGAAATTGTAAACTCTAGCCATCTTTATTTCCTCCTACAGTAAATCAAATGCGACCCGTCGGCGGCGGATCGCATCTGCCGCGCCGTTGCGGTATGCCAATATTATAGGAGCTTTGCCCCCCTGCGGGCAAGCGGACAAAATACCGAAAAAAGCCGAAAATCGGGGATGTGTTTTTGTATTGTGACTAATTGTTTTTGTATCAGAAACGCTTTATGAGACATTTGTAAAAGATATTTGCCGCCATTGTCAAATTCCGGGCACAAAATTTGTGCAATATTTTTTCTTGCATTTATATCTACCACAGATGTAAAATATATTCAGTTCTTATTACCACATTTGTAAAACATCGAACTTATTTCTTCCTCGCTCTGTAGGGGCCGCACATGTGCGGCCCGCAGCCTTCCCACAGACTACCGTCTGCCTTGCACCTGCGGGCCGGGCATGCCCGGCCCCTACAGGCACTACATATTATAAAAGGAGTTCATCATGGAACAGCTTTCCCGCAGTGAAGAACAGGTCATGGTCGCGCTCTGGGCCTGCAGCCGCGCCGCCACCAGGCGCGAGATTGCGTCACACCTGCCGCCCGAATGCCGCTGGGCAGACTCGACGCTGCTCAATTTCCTGCTGCGGCTCGAGAAGAAAAACTTCGTCCGCACCGAGAAGCAGGGCAATAAAAATCTGTACACGCCGCTGGTCCGCCGCCTGACCTACTGCGGCGCGGTCAGCCAGGCGCATCTGCAGACGCTCTACGGCGGTGACATCCGCGCCATGGTGTGCGCCCTGGCCGACACAGGCCGCACGACCTATGCCGACACCGAGCGTCTGCTCCGCTGGCTGACCGAGTACCAGGCCGCGAACCCGGAGTATGACTATGAGTAGCTCCAAGCCTTCCCCCTCGGGGGAAGGTGGCCCCGCAGGGCCGGATGAGGGCCAGCCCACCGCAATTACCCGTAAACGGTCTGCAGCGATTCACTCCGCCCTCCTCAGTCCGCTTTGCGGACAGCTGCCCCCGCGGAGGAAGCCAAATCCGGCTGCATCTCGCACATATCCTGCCAGAACCGCTTGGGCACATGGCTCATCTGGGCCTTTTCGTCGCGGCGCTGCTCGATGGTCAACGCCTTAAAGAACCGTTTCCACATCCGCTGCCAGTCGAGCTCTGTCTCGTCGGTGCCGGGAATATAGCGCTCCATCGCCAGATAGCGCACCTGGCCATCCCGGTGCAGCAGGGCCGTGCCGTGGGCCGCGTCATAAATCAGGAAGCTCTCATCGGGCAGGCGGCTGCAAAAATGTCCGCGCAGCAGCGGCAAAATCCGGTGCTTCGGGTGGATGACCGCGCCGAGCATCCCGTCCCTCTCCTCAAAGCGGATGAACTCGATCAGCCTGCAAGCCTCGTTGTCGACAGCCCGCTCCAGGGCAAACGCCGCGGCGGCGTCCGGGTCGCCCAGCATCTGCGCGGCGCGCGGCCCCTGCGCAAAGCAGAGCCGCACAAACCGCAGCAGTGTCAGGTCCTTGCCGGGGTCGGTGCAGAGAAAGCCCGTCGTCACGCGGTCCTTCACCTCGCGGCCAAGCCGGTTCAGCCCTGCCGCGACCCGCCGCGCGTGCTGCTCGTCGGTAAAAATCTGCCGTGTGCCGAAGAAATTCAGTTGTTCCTCCTCGGGCGGGCAGACCTCGGCGGGGATCTCCTTCCGGGCGTAGCTCTCGAACACGCAGCACAAAAAGCCCGCAAAACTGCCGTCATAGCAGTAGGCTGTGTCGGTCACATGCGCTTCGTAAGACATTGCAGTGCCTCCTGCCGCACCGTCCGGGCGGCCACATCCGCCGCCATGCCGCGCGCCGCCAGCCTTTGCACAGCCGGGGCAGCGTCGGGCAGGGCCTTGGGTACAAAATCGTCCAGCGAAAGCTGCTGCATCCCCACGCTGAACGCCTTGGGATCAAGCAGCGCCCCCGCGATCTCCGCGCGGCTGCCGCGGGCCGCTGCCTTGCCCTTGCAGGTAATGAAATACTGTGCCCGCTTAAGCACGACTCCAATGCGCTTGAGCTCTGCCATGCCGAGGCTTTGCACCCGGCGCGCCTCGACAATGCGCAGCGCACTCTTGGGGCCGATGCCCGGCACCCGCAGCAGCATCTCGAAGGGGGCGCGGTTCACGTCCACCGGGAACAGCCCGTAGTGCTGGACGGCCCAGTTGCATTTCGGGTCGAGATAGGGGTTGAAGCTCTGGTTGTCCTTATCCAGTATCTCGTCGGCCTTGAACTGGTAGAACCGCAGCAGCCAGTCGGCCTGATAGAGCCGGTGTTCCCGCAGGAGCGGCGGCTTCGTGTCCAGCGCAGGCAGGCGGGTGTCGTCCGATACCGGGATATAGGCCGAGTAGAACACCCGCTTGAGGCCGTATTTCTGGTACATCCCCTCGGACAGCTGCAAAATGTGGTAATCCGTCTCGGGCGACGCACCGACGATCATCTGGGTGCTCTGGCCGGCGGGAGCGAACTTGGGCGCGTGGCGGTAGAGGGTCAGCTCCTGACGGCTCTCTTCACCTGCCACCGAGATCTGCTTCATGGGCCGGAAGATGGAGTGGCGGCCCTTGTCGGGGGCGAGAAGATGGAGGCTCTGCTCGCTGGGCAGCTCGACGTTGACGCTGAGGCGGTCGGCGAGGTAGCCCATCTGCTGGATGAGCTCAGGGCTGGTGCCGGGGATGGTCTTGGCATGGATGTAGCCGCCGAAGTGATATTCGTTCCGCAGCAGGCGCAGAACGGTGAGCATCCGCTCGGTGGTGTAGTCGGGGGTCCCCAGCACGGCACTGGAGAGGAAAAGTCCCTCGATGTAGTTGCGGCGGTAGAACTCGATGGTCAGTTCTGCCAGCTCCCGGGGTGAAAAAGTGGCCCGGGGAACGTCGTTGGACTTCCGATTGACGCAGTAGCTGCAGTCGAAGGCGCAGCAGTTGCTCATCAGGACTTTCAGCAGGCTGACGCAGCGGCCATCAGCGGTAAAGGCGTGGCAGCAGCCCGGCGCATAGCAGCTGCCGATGGTGCCGCGCTTCGCCGGATGGGACGCGCCGCTGGACGTACAGGCCACGTCATATTTTGCGCTGTCGGCCAAGATGGTGAGCTTGTCCATCAGGGACTGTTCCATAGAAAGATACCTCTCAGAAGGGTATATCCCCCCCTTACCCCCACAGCTGCTGATCAGAAGCGCCGTGGGGCAGGGGAGAGACTCACCACTTGGCCTTCGTCTCGACCACGCGGCCCGCGATGTGCAGGCGGTTCAGGTCCTCACCCTTGATGACCAGCTCGTTGTAAGCGGGGTTGAAGGGCTGCAGAACGACGCAGTTGCCCCGCTGGATATACCGCTTAAGGGTGCCTTCGCCCTCGTCGCCGTAGACCAGCACACCCAGGTCGCCGTTTTCCAGCGTGTCCTGCTTGTGGACAAGGGCGAGGTCGCCGTCCTGAATGCGGGGCTCCATGCTGTCGCCGCGCACGACGAGGTAGAAGTAGTTGGAGGGGTCCTTGACGCGGGCATACTCCTGCCCATAATCCTCCTCAAAGGCCAGTGCGCCGTACCCGGCCTTCACGGTGCCGATGACCGGGATGAGGCTCTCGGCGTAGTTGCCGAAGAAACGCTCCTCGGGGGTGGTCACGTTGGACACCGGGCGGTAGAGCCCCAGCAGGAAATCGGCTGTGGTGCTCAGGATCTCAGCGATGCGGGCCACCGTGGCGGGGTCGGGGGAGGATTTGCCGCTTTCCCACTTGCCGACGGCCTGCTGGGTCACCCCCAGTTTGGATGCCAGCTCAGCCTGACTGATCCCCTTCTGCTTGCGGCACTGCTTCAAAAGCTCTGAAAACGACATGGTCGTACACTCCTTTACTCCGAGGTCAATATTTTATGCTTTTATTGTACAACGAAAAGATGTTTTTGTAAAGAGAAAAGTGAGCGGCCAGCCAAAAAAAGGTTGTCGCATGAGAGGGATTTGCAGGACCGGACGAAAAACTTTCAATTTGGGCTTGACAGAAGGCCGGAAATCTGGTAAATTAAATAGGCATTCGGTACGGCGTGTGCGAGTGCCCACGAGGAGAGATGTCCGAGTGGTTTAAGGAAGCAGTCTTGAAAACTGCCGTACGGCAACGTACCGTGGGTTCGAATCCCACTCTCTCCGCCATTTTTTTTGAATAAGTGTAACGCACTTTGCTCTGGAGTAGTACTCAAGAGGCCGAAGAGGCGCCCCTGCTAAGGGCGTAGGTCGTCTAAACAACGGCGCGAGGGTTCAAATCCCTCCTACTCCGCCAAGAAAAAGCTCGATGGTTCGTTGAAACCACCGGGCTTTTTCCATTACTGCACACTTTTGTGAATTTTCGGGGCGGATGATTTACTTTTGCACCCGGATTTCTTATAATGGTATAAAACGGAAATACCGGAACAGGAGGAAACGAGCAATGGCACTCAAAAAATTTGCCCGCAGGGACGTCATCCTGCCCGCAGTGGTCTTCCTGCTCACATTTGTGGTGGCGCTGTTTTCGCTCCGGCTTCTCTCGCTCAATCAGGAAAAAGACGAGCGGCTGCGGGCTGTCTATGCGGCCGAGTCCACCATCAGCCGTGTGTCTTCCCAGGTGAACCGCTATCTGGCAGAATCGGACTTCATCAAAAAATATATCGAGTCGGGCCGTGTGCTCCGTGAAGAGGAGTTTGCAGTTATATCCAGCAATATGCAGGATGGCAGCAGCGTCATCAAGACCCACGAGCTGGCGAAAGACGGCGTCGTCTCCCAGGTGTACCCGGTAGCGGGCAACGAGGCGGCCATCGGGCTCGATATGCTGCATAACCCCGCCCGCAAAAAGGAAGCAAACCTTGCCAAGAACAGCGGGATGTACACCATCGCTGGTCCCTTCGAGCTGGTGCAGGGCGGCACGGGCGCGCTGCTGTTCGACCCCATCTATACCTATAGTGAAAAGGGAGAGCGCTCGTTCTGGGGCTTCTCCATCCTTGTTTTACAGTGGGACGACTTCATTGAGGAGGTCGAGCTGGACAAGATGGAGGATGCTGGCTACCGGTATCAAATCTGGAAAAAAGACCCCTATACCGGCGAAAAGATCGTCATCGCGGAGAGCGAAGAGGATTTCCCCGGCAATGCGCTGGAAGTTGCGTGCAGCGTCCCCAACGATACATGGTATTTTGAAATTATTCCGAAAGCCGGGTGGTTCTCGGACCAGCAGCTCTTGCTGGGCATCGTCATCGCCACCATCATTGGCATGATGGCGGCCTATGCCTGCTGGGAGCTCATGAACCGGCACCAGAAGGACCTGCAGCACGAAGCGGCCCTTGAAAAGTCTGCACAGGAGGCCCGGGCAGCCAACGAGGCAAAGACCCGCTTCCTGTTCAATATGAGCCATGACATCCGCACCCCGATGAACGCCATCATCGGCTTTTCGGAGCTTCTGGAAAAGCACATCGACGAGAAGGACAAGGTGCTGGATTACACCGAGAAGATACGCTCGTCCAGCGCATTTCTGCTCTCGCTCATCAACTATGTGCTGGAAATGGCCCGCATCGAGAGCGGCAAGGCCGTGCTGAAAGAAGAACCCGGCGACCTGTGCGTGCTGATGCAGACGCTCTCAGACGTATTTGAGCCCTCTGTCCAGCAGAAAAAGCTGACCTGCACCTACCATACGGATGTCGAACATCCCTATATTGTGAGCGACCGCACCAAAGTGCGGGAGATATTGCTGAATGTCATCAGCAACGCCATCAAGTATACGCCCGAGGGCGGACATATTGCGGTGTCGGTGAAAGAACTGCCGGCTGAGAAGCCGAAGACGGGCCGCTATACCTTTACTGTTCAGGACGACGGCATCGGTATGAGCGAGGAGTATCTGCCCCATATCTTCGAGGAGTTCACCCGTGAGCATACCAGCACTGAGAGCAAAGTCATCGGCACCGGCCTCGGCCTGCCCATCGTGAAGGCTCTCGTGGAGTGGATGCACGGCAGCATCGACGTGCAGAGCAAGCTGGGCGCAGGAACCACTGTGACCATCACCCTTGGGTTCCCACTGGCGGATGAGGCCCAGAAGAGCGTAGAGGAGCAGGACGCAGAGGGCGACGCGGCCCAGCTCAAGGGCTGCCGCATCCTGCTGGCCGAGGACAACGACCTCAACGCTGAGATCGTCGTGACCATTCTGGAAGAGAGCGGCCTTACCGTGGAGCGTACTGCCGACGGTGAACTCTGCATCGAGGCACTCAAAGCCCACCCGGCGGGCTATTATGATGCCATCCTCATGGACATCCAGATGCCCAACATGGACGGCTATCAGGCGGCGAAGCTCATCCGCAATCTGTCGGGCAATTACCGCACCATCCCCATCATCGCCATGACGGCCAACGCCTTCGACGAAGACCGCCAGAAAGCCCTCTCCGTCGGCATGGACGCCCATCTGGCAAAGCCTGTTGACGTGAAGCGGCTGTTTGGGACGCTGCGGAAAGTGATAAGATAAGCATATCATTTCATCAATAACAAAAAGAACCCCAGCCTAAGCCGGGGTTCTTTTTGTTATGGGCCAGGCAGGACTTGAACCCGCGACCAAGCGGTTATGAGCCGCCAGCTCTGACCAACTGAGCTACTGGCCCACGAAGACGGCGGTCTGCCGCACATGGACTACCTATAAGTATACCAAAAAATCAGAAAAAAGCAAATCCTTTTGCCGGAATTATTTTGTGCGGCGGGCGTCGAACTTGCGCAGCATGAACTCGTCCAGCATCGCGGGCTGGAACAGCGGCTCTTTGTAGCCAAAAGCTTCCCGGATGAAGATGAGGGTCACGATGGTCTGGCGGCCCGGGTCGAACCGGAGGGTGTAGAGGGTGTCCAGCGGCTGCTGGGTGGGCTGATGGAGCGTCAGGGGGAGGGGGAAGCCGCCGTCGTTCTCCCGGCGGCACTCGTAGGCAAAGACATCGTCCGGGCTGTGCTGGTCCAGCCGGTCGAAGCAGTCGTCCAGCGGCAGGTCGGTGCGGAACTCGGACAGGCCGCTGGGGCCGTACTGGCTGCGGCGGTTCTGGTCTTTCTTAGACAGCAGAAATACGATAAAGCCCAGAATGGCTGCGAGAAGAAGGATGGAAAAAACAGCGTTCATGTGCGCCTCCCGATGGAATTTGTGTCGAGTTTTCCTTATTGTAACACAACACGCCCCAAAATGTGTTATAATATTTGAAAAATTCCAAAAACTGATGGGGGAGCCTGCGCCCTTTCTGCGGGCGGGAGGGACGATATGAAACTCAAATTCACGCGAAAGACCTGGTATTTCCTGCTGCTGGCTTCCGCAGCGGCCTCCATGCTCAACGGCTTTGCCGTCCTGAGCGGCACCAGCTTCGGCCTCATCGAGCAGATCGCATTCGCCGCGGCGGGCATCGCGGCCCTCTTCCTCGCGGCGGAAAAAGGCTCGGCAAGCTGGGAAAAACGCAACTTCACCGGTGTGTTCGTGCTGCTGATGGTGAGCTACATGGTCAACGGCTGGGCGGGCTACCTCTGCTCTGCGCTGGCGTGGCCGCTGCTGCTGAGCACCGAGTACAAGCGGGGGATGGCTGTCCAGCGTCAGCTCCAGCTGGTGGGTGCGGCGGAGGCCCTCCACCTGTTCTTCCTGCTGATGGCGAAATACGGCGGCATGGCCACGCTGGGTTTCTGGACGAACCTGCTCTGGGTGCTGCTGGCCTGCGCTCGGGGCTGGGCGGCACTGAGTCTTTATAAGATGCAGGAGGACGCATGACCCAGCGGCGGAGAAGACGCCGCGCCCGGCGGGGCCGGTTCGGGCGGC
>ENA-OPBM01001930-OPBM01001930.1-human-gut-metagenome-genome-assembly--contig:-NODE-1930-length-10969-cov-3.993586_pt1 | contig 10969 bp, 10 predicted proteins | sample MGYA00241069_ERZ501454 | MGnify/ENA primary metagenome ERZ501454 (study PRJEB25962, sample SAMEA2042625) | human gut metagenome | biome: human gut; feature: human-associated habitat; material: faeces... | reverse complement strand
GGGGGGGGGGGGGATACTATATTCATATATAATTACTAGGATAAGTGAGATGGGTGTTATGAATGAATATAGAAAAAGATAAAAATGGATTTACCTTAACAGAGATACTTGGAGTTTTAGTTATACTAGGACTATTATTGTTGCTAATAGTCCCTTCGATTTTAAACGAAGTAAGGGTTAACGAAAAAGAAATAAAAAAAACCCAAGAAAATATGGTAGAAAATTCAACCAATATATACATGGATCAAGATAAGGACACTTATCCAAATACTGAAGGTAACGTATATTGTATTGCCATCCAAACACTAATTGACAATGGCAAAGTAAATGAAAATTTAAAAGATGCGACATCTAAAGATTTAGATTTCAAAAAAAAGTCAGTTGAGGTAACAATTGGGAAAAACGGGAACAGAAGTTTTAAAGTAGTTAATGCGTGCAACGAAATTAAATATAAAAACATTACCTTTGAAGTAGGACCAAAAGATAATAACCAATGGACACAATATAAATATGTTAAAATTACTTATCCAAACATGGGCGAAATTTATGCCAATGAATATAGCATTGATAATGGCAGAACCTGGAAGGCCGTTGTAGGCGATACTAAAATTACCGAAAATTTTAACGCCAATGGTAAAGTTATGGCTCGAATGAGAGGCCGTACTATTATTAAAGGCGAATATCCCGTAAAGAGAATTGATAGAACAGCTCCAATAATTACAGGCGTTTCCGGAGTCCCAGCTTCTTGGACTAATAATAATATAACACTAACTGTTAATGGAGCTAAAGATACGGAGTCAGGTTTAAACGTTTCAGCTTATAGCTTTGATGGTGGCTTAACATGGCAAACCAGCAATAGCAAGACATATAGTGCTAACCTTAATAATATTATTATTAAGGTAAGAGATGCTTTAGGTAATACTTATACACACCCGAGCATTAACATTACCAAAATAGATAAAACTAAACCTTCGTGTAACTGGAGTGGAGAAAGCACTACTTGGACAAAACAACAGAGAACGATAATTGTTAAAGGAACAGATGGACAAAGTGGAATAAATACGGGTTTTCAAGCCAAAACCTGGACTTATTCAACAACTACCAAAACAGCCTCTTTGGCCTATACAATAAAAGACAATGCTGGTAATGAACAAGTGTGTTCAAAAACCGCTAATATATATGTAGACACTATAAAGCCAAGCTGCAGTTGGAGTGGCGAAAGTACTAGCTGGACGAAAAATTCACGAACCATAACCGTTACAGGAACCGATAGTAACAGTGGGATGAATGGCAATTATAGAAGTAAATCCTGGGCATATAATTCAACTAAAAAAACCCAATCATTATCTTATATAATAAAAGACAATGCCGGAAATGAACAAACGTGTTCTAAAACCGCTAACATTTATGTAGATAAAACTCCGCCATATTGTATAAATTCCGGTGTGCAACAAGGTGGTGGGTTATTTTTTAGCAGATCATGTGGCGCCATGTTATTTACCCAAGCTTTAGATTCGGATAGTGGCATTGCCAAAAACGGAGCATGGTTAAAACGTTGCTATGGCGAGATTGATGGGAACGATGACAATATAGGGGGATGGGGAAACGTTTGTATAGATGATAATGTTTCACGTTTTCCTTTCGAACAGCAGTCTGGAAATTCAGTAGGCGGATATATGTCCGGTCCCAATGCTGGCTATCATGGACTAAATGCTCATTATGCTGTTGTAAACTTCCAATTTAAATTTTACGATAGAGCAGGTAATTCTGTGACATGTGGAAAACAAACAATTGGGTATCATTTTTATAATGGTAATTGTTAATAACTAAAACAACTGAAAATGCAGCTTTATACTTATTTGAGGACATTAAGCAGTCCTCTTTTATTACGAAATAATTCACTTAGAAATTTCTAAAAATATAAAAATCATTTCAAATATAGAAGCAAATATGTTATAATTGGTATAGCTTAAAAATTGGAGGTAAATATGACAGTAGATTCACTCATAGAACTTTTTAAGAAAATATTAGATATTCTCCTAGTTTGGGGATTATTATATTTTGTTTTAAAAAGTCTACGTAAAAATGTAAAAATGGTATTATTGTTTAAAGGTGTTTTAATAATTGTTATTGTTAAAATACTTTCAGACTTTTTGGATTTGGTAACAATTGGTTACTTAATCGATTATGTAATAGAATGGGCTCCACTAGCCCTCATCATCATTTTCCAACCGGAAATTAGAGATGCCTTAGAGCATCTTGGTCACACTAAGTTACTGGGCCGTCACAAAACACTTTCGCTAGGTGAAAGAGAAAAGACTGTTCATGAAATCGTGACATCAGTTGATAACTTAAGAAGACAAAAAATGGGCGCTTTAATTGTTGTTGAAAGAGATGATAGCTTAGCTAATTATATCAATAATGCACAAAGAATATATGCCGAGGTTACTAATCCATTATTAACTGCTGTTTTCTTTGTTAATAATCCATTACACGATGGTGGTGTAATTATTCAAGGTGATCAAATTGCCTGCGCTAATGCTGTATTCCCAACTAGTGACAGTCTTAATATCAGTAAGCGTTTAGGCACTAGACACCGTGCAGCTTTAGGTATTTCTGAGCAAACCGACTGTTTAGCAATTGTATTATCAGAAGAAACTGGCCGCATTTCCTTAGCAGTCGGTGGGATTTTATTATATAACCTTTCAATAGATGAATTGAAAATTCGTTTATTAGAAGGCCTTTCACCATCAAAAAAACTCTTTGTAGGTGATAAAGAGGAGGTGAATAGCCATGAAGAAAACTAAAAAGAAAAATGTTTTCCAAAAGCTCGCTAACTTTATCGACAAAAAAGTAGTTGTACCAATTACTAGATTAATTGTGGCTATTGGTAAAGGCTTAGGTCGTTCAGAAAAGACTATTGAAACTTGGTTATCAAAACCTAATACATTATTATTTGTTTCATTGTTCATAGCTGTTTTAGTTTTTGTCGTAATTGATCAAAAGATTATTGTCTTTACTAACCAAACAGCCGAAGTTATAAAAGATCAGCAAATCGAAGCTACATATAATGAAGAAGCTTATGTTGTTGAAGGGTTACCAGAAAAAGTAGACATTACTTTAATGGGAAGTCGTTCAGACTTATTTATCGCCAAACAATCAACATCTTCAAAAGTTACTGTTGACTTATCAGGATTAAAGCCTGGAACTCATAAGGTAAATATTGAATATAGTCAGCCACTTAGCTCAATTAGCTATAGCGTTAACCCATCAGTGGCGACAGTAAATATTTATTCCAAAGTCTCAGACACTAAAACTTTAACTACTGATATTCTAAATCAAGATAATCTCGATGATAAACTAGTTATTAATAGTGTAACTCCAGAAATTGATCAGGTAGTTATTAAAGGAACTGATGATAAGAATGCAGTTAATAGTTTAACTAAAGTTGCCAATGTTAAAGCTTTAGTAGATATTAATAATCTAGCAAAACAAGAAGAAGGAACGACAACAATTAAAGATGTTCCACTAAAAGCTTACGACAAAGATGGAAATATTCTAGATGTGGAAATAGTTCCAGCTAAAATTAATGTCGACTTAGATATTGCTTCTCCAAGTAAAGAAGTACCTATTAAAGTTATTCCAAAAGGGGACATTGGATTTGGTAAAGCTATTAGCAATATTGAAATGAGCCAATCTAACGTTACCGTATATGGTAAAAAATCAACATTAGATGATTTAGAGTATATTCCAGTTGAAGTAGACGTTAGTGGCTTAAAAGAAGATAAAGAATATAAATTAGATTTAACAAAACCAAAAGGTGTTAGAACAATGTCTGTTAATAATGTAACTTTAAAATTCACTTTAGGCGCTTCAAGCGATAAAGATATTAGTAATGTTAATATCGACGTTCGTAATTTGAATGATAATTATAGCGTTCAAGGTCTAAGTGAAAACGATATCAAAGTAACTGTTAACGTAAAAGGCGTATCTTCAGTTCTCAAAAATTTAGAACCTGATGATATTACCGCATATATTGATCTTAAAGACTATAAACCAGGAGAATATGAAATCCCAGTAAAAGTTGAAGGCGCGGATTCAAGAGTCCAATATGTTTCTAAGACCAAAAAGGTAAAAATTAGAATTGTTGAAAAATAGAGTTTAAAACTCTATTTTTTAATTCATAAATGTTAAGTGATAAAACATAAAATTACTTGACATTAACTTCTAAAAAGTCTAATATATAAGTATAAAAGAATAGGAGGGAATTATGGAATTTATTAAAGAAATAAAATCAACCTTATTTATTATTGCTGGTTTTTATATTATTGTCGGTTTAATTATGCTTTTGGCGCCAGTATTTGTTACTAATTCAATTTGCTATTTAATTGGTACTCTATGTTTAATTCTTGGCGGATTAGCAATTTATACCTATATTAGTTCACAAGTTTATGGACCACTTGCTTATGGAATTCTTGTTATTGCAATTATATTCATAGTTTTAGGAGTATTCATTGTTTCAAACCCAAAAGCTTTTGCTTCATTCATTCCAATGATTATGGGGATAATCTTGGCCGTTGATGCTTTTACAAAAATGCAATCAGCCGCTAGTTTAAAAAGATACAATTATGATAAATGGTGGACTGTTTTAGTTGCAGCTTTCATTATATTTGCTTTAGCAATATTACTAATCTTTAATCCATTTGGAACACTTACAATTTTCATTAGAGTTTTAGGAGCCTTTCTTATTTTAGATGGTATCTCCAATGTTCTAACTGCTGTAAGTTATGCTAAAATAGAAAAATCTATCAATTAAGATAGATTTTTTTAGCTCATTAATGCATAAGCATAATAACTTATAAAACACAAAACCATGAAAGCACCTTCAATTTTAGTAATTTTCCGATCACTTCTTGCAAACATATATAATACTAAAGACGAGGCTAGTACAAATAACATATCAATAAAATTAAAACCAACAATCTCTAATCCACCAAATATTGCAATTGGCAAACCTAATACAATACATATATTGAATATATTAGTTCCTATAATATTTCCAACAGCAATATCAAACTCACCTTTTTTTGCCGAAGACACGGTCATTACTAGTTCTGGTAAGCTTGTTCCAATAACAATTGTACATAAAGTAATAATCTTTTGACTTATGCCGAAGTTTTCAGCAATAACTATTGCATTGTTGACAATCAAATCACTGCTGAAAGCAATAACTGCGATTGCCACTATAATTAATATAATACTCATTCCTGTCCCATATTTTGTTTCAGGTGGGTCCTCATTTTTATTTCTTGAACGAATTGCCTTCAATAAATATAATATAAATAGAGAAAACAAAATCATTAGAATAACGCCATCAGCTCTAGTTAAAATATCAGGGATTTTTGGAACAAACATGCTGTCTGAAACTAAAACGAAAAATCCTAAAGTTATAAGAACTAAAATTGGTAATTCTTTTTTAATAGTCACATGCTTAATTTGAATAGGATTGATAAAAGCTGCAATTCCAATTATTAAAAATACGTTGACGATACAACTTCCTACAACGTTAGCCAAAGCCATATTACCATTGCCGCTAGAAACACTATTAAATGAAATAGCAATTTCAGGAGCGCAAGTTCCAAAGGCTACAATCGTTAGGGAAATAAGCATTTTAGAAACACCAAATTTTAAGGCAATACTACTAGAGGCGTCAATTAATACATCGCTAGCTTTAATAATAAGAAAAAATCCAACGATTAATAATACATACTCCATAAAACACTCCTTTTTTGTATTTTAACATATAAAATAAAACCTTTAAAATGTTTTTAAGATAAATTTAAAGAAAAATGTAAACATAAAATCCCTGTTTCTTTTAGAATCAGGGATATTTATTATTTTGCTTCAATGTGATTGAACAAAATACCAATATTAATTAAGCCAGTAATACCAACTAAGATATAAACAATCTTTGAAAAAACACTAACACCAAAAATTGTTTCAACAAGGTTAAAATCGAATAAACCGATTAATCCCCAGTTGATAGCACCAATAATTGTTATTGCTAAACATACTTTTTGAAAAACTTCCATAAACTGCTCCTTCCCTTTTACTATTATCATGAACTAAAAAACAAAAAATATTCATCATAATTTAAAAAACACATCCATATACTTTAAATGAAATTGAATATGAGGTGAAAAAATGAAAAAAATTTGTTTAGTTTTATTTACGTGTTTATTATTAGTAGGTTGTGGGAACTATAGTAGTAAGGATGCTGCTAAAGATTTAGAAAAGAAGATTAATAATTTGAAAGGTTACAATTTATCCGGTCAGCTAGAAATAACGAACAACGATGATGTTTATAAATATGATGTCGAAGCATCGTATGCCAAGGACGATAAATTTAGAGTATCGTTAAAAAATCAAACTAACAACCATGAACAAATCATTTTGAAAAATAGTGAAGGCGTTTATGTTCTAACTCCTAGTTTGAATAAGAGTTTTAAATTCCAAAGCGATTGGCCATACAACAATTCACAAACTTATTTATTGCAAACATTACTAAGTGACATCCAAAATGATAGTAAAAAGACTTTTAAGACAACTAAAGATCGTTATATCTTTACAACAACAGTAAACTATCCAAACAATTCAGATTTAGTTAAACAAAATATATACTTTGATAAAAAATTAAATCCGAAAAAAGTAGAAGTAATGAATAAAAAAGGTGATGTATTAATACGCATGACATTCAAAAAAGTTGATTTTAAAGCTGAATTCAAAGATAAATATTTTGAACTAGAAGAAAATATGAAAGCAGCTAAAACCGAAGATACAGCTAAGACTGTAAGTAAAATTGATTCAGATACTTATCCAATGTACGTTCCAGAAAATACGAAATTAGCTAGTAAAGATACTGTAGATCTAGAACAAGGTCAAAGAGTTATTATGACCTTTGAAGGTGACAATCCATTTATGTTTGTTCAACAAACTGCCAGTACAACTGATGATTTAGCTATTGTTTCCGTTTATGGTGAACCGTACCAATTAGCAACCAGTGTTGCTGCCGTTTCAGATAACATGATTTCTTGGGTTTCAAATGGTGTCGAATATTATATCGTTTCAGATAACATGAGTGAAACAGATTTAGTTAATGTTGCTAGCTCAGTAACAACAATGCCAGTAAGCAAATAAAAGGTTTAAATTTTTAGGGAAATGTGCTATAATGGTACCCGGGTGATATAAATGGCAAAGAAGGAAACTTCTAATAACAAGAATAAAAAGACAACAAGCCAAGATAGTGAAAAGACAAAACAAACTAAGAAAACTTCTTCGGCTACCAAAAATAAAAGCACATCAGCTGCTAAAAAAGCAACTGCAAAAAACGCAAGTTCAAAAAATACAACTTCAAAAAACACTAAGTCAAAGCAAGTAAAGGAAAATGAAAAAACTAAAGAATTAAAACCTGTAATTGCTGAAGCTAAAAAAAGTGTTAAAGAAGAAAAGGTATCAAAAGAAGATACAGCCAAAAAGAAAAAACACGAAAGCGAATCAGCCAAAGTTGAAAAACAACTAAGATCTCGCGTTAGCAGTAATGATGAAATGTCTAGATTATTTAAGATTGTTTTAATTGTTACAGCTATCTTTGTTGTTTTCTACGGCGTAACTTTATTAGTAACTAAACAAGCAGATGAAAAGACCAACAATACAACTAATGAAGAAAATCCAAAAACTACAGAAATTCAATATGATAATATCATGATTGGCACTATGCTTAACCACGGCGGTACTTATTACGTTTTAATTGAGCAAGCTGATGACATTAGAAGCGCTGAATACACATCTTTAATAGATACAATTAAAAGTGCTGATGATGCGCCAACAATTTATAAAGCTAATTTAACTGATTCTTTCAATAAAGATTATTTAGCAAAAGAAGAAAATTATTATGTAGAAAACATTGCTGATTTCAGAGTAACAGGAACTACCTTAGTTAAAGTTGAAAACGGTAAAATAAATTCTGTATTTGATAATTATGATGCTATTAAAAACAAATTAAAAGAGTTAGCCTAATAATGTCAAATTAATTAAGATACTTCGGTATCTTTTTAATTTTTTTGCGCCTATATTTATTATGTGTGATATACTGTAAATGTATGAGCTGAAAACGCAATAAACAAAAAAGTTTGAAGGAGGTATTTTATGGCTAAAAAAGATGATAATAAATTACAAGACAGATTAGATAGGCTAGAAAATGCCTTTGGACCAATTGACTATAAAAAAACAAGTGAGTACAATAATGATACAAATAACAAAAAAACTAAAAAAGGAATGCCAACTTTTAAAACAAGTGAAGTTGTTATTCTTTTAATCATCACCACTATCGTTAGTTTAATTATGGGAAGCGCTGCCACCTATAATTTAGCACCAACTAAAGGCGAAAAAGTTGACAGTGAACTTCAAAATTTTATCAACAATTATGACTATATCATTGATAATTATAATGGTGAGGTAAATAAAGAAGAATTATTAGACGCCGCCTTAGAAGGTATGCTAGGTAAATTAGATAAAAATTCCACTTATTTGGAATCGGATACTTCTAAAAATTTCAATATTCTTTTAGAAGGAAGTTATGATGGCCTAGGTATTCAAGTATATAACGATAAAGAGGGCAACATCATTATATATAGCGTTTTTAAAAATAGCCCAGCGGCTAAAGCCGGATTAAAGGCGGGAGACATTATAACCAAAGTTAACGGAGAAAGTCTTAAAGGACTAACTAGTTCTGATTTAGCTGATAAAGTCCAAAAAAGTAAAAATAAAAATATAACCATTACATATAAACGCGATCAATCAGAAAACACAGTTAAGTTAAACATTGGCAGCATAAATCTTGATTCAGTATCTGCAAAGACCTTTGAAGAGGATGGTAAAAAAGTTGGCTATATTGCGCTTGGTATTTTTGCCAGTAATTCTTATAGCCAGTTTAAGAAAGAATTAAATAAATTAGAAAAAGAAAATATTAATTCTCTAATCATCGATTTAAGAGGCAATTCTGGTGGCTATTTATCATCAGCAGAAAACATTCTTTCTTTATTCTTAGATTCAAGTCATGTCCTTTATCAAATCAAAAAAGACGATGTAGTAACTAAATATTATTCTAAAGGTAGTAAAGATAAAAAATATAAGATAGTTATCTTAGTTGATCAAAATAGTGCTTCAGCCTCTGAAGTTACAGCGTCAGCTTTAAAGGAAGAATATGGCGCTACTATAGTTGGGAAGAAAACCTATGGCAAAGGTAGCGTTCAAGAAATGCAAAACCTTCCTAATGGTGATAAATATAAACTAACAACAAAAAACTGGTTAACGCCTAAAGGTGAATTGATCGAAGGCAAAGGAATAACTCCAGATGTTGAAATTGACTTCGACACCAAGTATTTTGACAATCCAGTCGATGCTAATGACTCACAACTTCAAAAAGCCTTAGAGGAAGCTAAAAAATAAAATTTCAAAGTCACTAAAAAATAGTGACTTTTCTTTTTGGGCAAAAAAATACCCCTGATAACAATCAGGAGCGTTTTTTCATTATAATGTTCATAGGGTGTGATTAAAATGAAAAAATTAGAAGTTGGAGACGAATTTCAAATCCAGTGTTATAAACATGACGGTAAAATTCATCGTTGCTGGGATGAGGCAGTCGTTCTCGATATCAAAAAAGATTATATTGTTTTTGGTAATGATCGAACCAAAGTTACAGAAGCACAAGGTAATACAAGACGTACCAAGGAGCCAGCTGTTATGTATTTTTTTAAAGATAAATGGTTTAATATTATCGTTCAGTTAAAAAAAAGTGGCATAACCTATTATTGCAATATTGCCAGCCCCTTTATAATAGAAGAAGGAACTATTAAATATATTGATTATGATTTAGACCTTCGCGTCTTTCCAAATGGTAGTTTTAAAATATTAGATAAGCAAGAATATAAATATCATAAAAAAAAGATGAATTATTCTGACGACTTAGACATAGTAATTAATAAAGCGTTATCTGAACTTATAACTGACTACCAAAATCACGCTGTATATTTCGATAATCATCAGAATGCAATATACGGTTCACAATATCAAAAATTAAAAAAAGAAAATAGTCATTTATAAGTATATAAGTGCATATATTATTAAAGAAGAGTAAAGTTATAAAAAAATTAAAAAAAGTGTTGACTTTGCTCTTTCTATTTGGTATATTTGTAATGCACTTGTGAGAGAGGTTTGCGAAAAAAACAAAAAAATAATTTTTTTCAAAAAAACGCTTGACTTGTGAAAAATCTTCTGGTATATTAAACAAGTAATTTTTTGAGGGAACGACAAAATTTGTCATCCGGTGTCAAGAATTTAAAAAAAGTTAAAAAAATCCTTGACTTGGAAGATTACATTTGATATATTAGAGTTACCGCTGATTAATTACATTAAATCAGAAGGGTAAAGATAATGATCTTTGAAAACTGAGCAAAATGTCAATTCATTAAAATTAGTTAGGACATTCAATTCAAATTAATAAGAAACAATTATGTTTATTTTTTTTGGAGAGTTTGATCCTGGCTCAGGATGAACGCTGGCGGCATGCCTAAGACATGCAAGTCGTACGAAGTGGCCCATTGAAGATTGAGTGCTTGCACAATTTCGGATTTGGATTTCCACTTAGTGGCAGACGGGTGAGTAACACGTGGGTAACCTACCCCAGGGACTGGGATAACTATTGGAAACGATAGCTAATACCGGATGATTCATAATTAGATAACTTTTTATGCTAAAAGGAGCTTCGGCTTCACCTTGGGATGGGCTTGCGTTGTATTAGCTAGTTGGTAGGGTAATGGCCTACCAAGGCAACGATGCATATCCGAACTGAGAGGTTGATCGGCCACATTGGGACTGAGACACGGCCCAAACTCCTACGGGAGGCAGCAGT
>ENA-OPBM01001929-OPBM01001929.1-human-gut-metagenome-genome-assembly--contig:-NODE-1929-length-10970-cov-3.890701_pt1 | contig 10970 bp, 4 predicted proteins | sample MGYA00241069_ERZ501454 | MGnify/ENA primary metagenome ERZ501454 (study PRJEB25962, sample SAMEA2042625) | human gut metagenome | biome: human gut; feature: human-associated habitat; material: faeces... | reverse complement strand
TGTCAGCAACCACGCTCGTGTTAGCATTGCGCTGAAACGCATTGTTCGGCAGACGAATTGCGCCGACCAGATCGGCACGGTTGGCAAGGTACTCACGGACAGAGGAATCCTTCTTATCCATCGTACCGCTGGACGTTACCACCGCCACCACACCGCCCGGACGCACAAGGTCAAGACTTTTCGCAATAAAGTAATCGTGGATGAGAAAATTGTGGCGGTCATACCGCTTGTCCGGCACTTTGTAATTGCCGAACGGTACGTTACCCACAACACAGTCAAAGAAACTGTCCGGGAACTGCATTGTTTCAAAGCCCTGCACCGCAATCTTGTTTTTCTGGTACAACTGCTGTGCAATGCGGCCCGAAATGCTGTCCAGCTCCACACCATACATCCGAATCTTCTCCATGCTGTCCGGCACCAGACCCATGAAATTGCCGACACCGCAGGACGGTTCCAGCACATTGCCTTTGGACAATCCCATATTGCCCAGAGCTTCATACATTGCCTTGATGACCGTAGGAGAAGTGTAAAACGCATTCAGGGTACTGGCACGGGCTTCCTTATACTCATCTACCGTGAGCAGGGACTGCAGTTCGGCATACTCTTTCGGCCATTCCGCGTTGTTTTCATCGAACGCCTGCGGAATGCCGCCCCAGCCCACATACCGGGATAGGATTTCCTGCTGCTCCGGCGTTGCCTGCCCGGTGGTTTCTTCCAGATATTTCAGCAGCTTGATTGCTGCGATATTGGCCTGGAACTTGGCCTTGGGGCCGCCTTCGCCCAGGTGATCGTCGGTAATACGGAAATTCTCGGCGGTGCGGCGCAGATTGGCCTTGTATTCCTCATAAGAGGCTTCCTCGGCGGCTCTGGCATTGGGAAAAGTCTGCCACTCACCGTTGACTTGGATAGAAATGGGATGTTCGTCCAGCACTTCATCCAGAGTTTTTTCTGGCTCTGTGGCAGACGTGGGCGGCTCTGATTCCTGCTCCAAATGCTGACGGATCACTGAAATCGGCTCCACCCGGAAGATGGGGAATCCCACCGCATTGGCAAAGGTCACATCTTGAAGTTCCACCCGGCCAATATCCGGCTCCAGCTTGCTGACCCGGAAAGTGCGCCCATCCAATGCAAAGGTGGTCTCGCCGGGAATGAGGTTGCGACGGGCATATTCGGCATCAGAAAGTGACAACTCCGGCACAGTATGGGTAAAGCCATCCTGTTCCAGTGCATATAGGGTACGCAGTACGGCAGTGGCTTCTTCCCAGCTCATTCCCAAAGTTGTCTGGAACCTGTCATGGATATTGACTTCCAACCCACCGGTAGAACCGAAATAGTCCGCTGTTTCTCCGGTCTGAAGTTCCATACTTTCTGCTGTTCCGGTAAATGTCCCAGCCAGATAGCTGGCAATTTGGGCGTTGTCCTCACCGTCCCGGAAGCGTTGAGAGAGAGTTCCTTTTTCCTGATCGTCCAGCAGCCCGCCGTTTCCGGTCAACACCTCGCGCAAATCTGCATGAATATGTTTGTATGGAGTGGCTTCAAATTGTTTTGCTTCGGTTTCCGCAGCGGCAATCTGCTCCACATCCGCCATCACACGCTGGATGAACGGGTCATTGTCCAGCTTTTCTTCGTCCACCAGCTCGCCATTCACAATGCCGCGCTCGGCCAGCGCCTCCCGGATGGCGATGGGGTCGATGTTGTCAAAGCGGTCCTGTTCCGCTTCGGTGTAGAACCGACCCTCCTTGATGAGCTGGGCAATCCGGCGCTGTACCTTGGGCCAGGGCAGCTCAATTTCCTCTGGACTTCCGGCGCGGATCACAAACAGGCTCTTGCTGTCACTGCCGCTGTATTCCTGAGCCAGCCATGCGGCGGTATCTTTTTCCCGCCCATGCTGCTCCATGTAGCGGACAACAGCGTGTTTGCTCTGAATGTCACCGTTCCATGCACAGATGGCATCATCAATGTCATCCTGAGAGAGAGGACGCAGCAGCTCATGGAGCTTGGGATAGGTTTCGTCCGCCACTTCCCGGTGCAGCCGCTGGCGAAACTCCGGCACATCAGAAAACAGACGGATCAGCTCCATATCTTGGGAATCAAGAATAGCGCGGCGCACAGCAGCATTACACTCGATCATGGCGTTTTCATAATCACTATGACCGCAGGCGTTGCGGTATCTGGTATCCTGGGTAACAGCTTCCATCACGATGGGCTTGTATTTCTCATGCAGTTCCCGAATCGTAGGGGCTGCCTGTTCCGGCTCCGTATCCCGGAACACTCTGATTACATCTGCGCCAAACTCTGCTTCCTGAGCATTGATGTGCTGTTCCGCCTCATGGTCGATGGAGGGCATAGAATATTCCTGGCGCTCCTTGCCGCCCTCCGGGACAGCGGAAATGGTCACATCATGCTGATCCCGCAGCTGTTCCACAACCTGTTCCAGCCGGTTTGCCGGAAAGCCGCACATTTCCACACGGCCACCGCCGGGAATAGTGCGGGTTGTGAGATGGAAGTTCAGCTCCGCAGCGGCGGTTTTGGCATCCTCGCCGTACAGCTCAAAGAAATCGCCCATCTGATACAGGACCATATCATCCGGGTGACGCTCCTTGACCCCGTTGTATTCCCATATCTCCGGGGTCGGCTGCTGGGCTTGCAGGGCATCTTCCTCGGCCAGCGCTTTTTCTGCCTGGATTTTGTCATACTGTGCCTGTTCCTGTTCGGTGAGATAGCGACCCTTTTGAATCAGATCGGTAATCCGCTTGGCAGCTTTCTCCCATGTGAAATGCACATCCGGGCAGCCATCCTTTTTGTAGTGCAGACCTTTTCCATCGTGATCTTCCCAGCTGCCCCCAGCGCCGGACAGGGCGTGAGAGTGGCCGCCAGTGCCGTACTCATTTTTGAGAAAATCCACCTTTTCCTTATCCGTATGGGGATTTTGGAAAAAGGTAAAAATCCGTCCCTTGCCGCCCTCAAATCCGCTGCCTCTGGTCATGGCGGCGTCGATCTCATCCTCGGAGATAAACTGCTTTGCCGCAGGTACTTCCGTCAGCTGAGAGGTAAAGGTGGTGCGGGGCAGGGACAGGTCTTTCAGGTTTTCCCAAATCTCTCTCGGTTTGTGGTAGTGGAAGCGCAGCAACTCCCGATCCTGCTGGTATGCCGTCCAGAACGCGGCGTATTCTTCCGCAAGGGTCTGGCGGAACTCCGGGCGGTTCAGCTGCTCGGCAAGCCATGCGGTTTCTTCCGGGAACCCGGTCCTCTGAATACCGGACAGACAGGACAGATACCCGGCTTCTCTGGCTTTATCGCTGAAATCGTGGTACAGATGCCAAAGTTTTTCCGCAAGGAGGGAGCGTTCATAGCCTGCCGCCTCAGCCAGCTCCACATTGGTGGCAAAATCTCCGTCCTGCAAAAGCTGGCCGATACGCTCGGCGGCGCTATCCCAGGAAATGACCTGGGCGGACTTGTCGTAACGGGCTGTTTTGCCGTGGGAAAGATGGATGCCGTCCTCGGCATACCATGCGGTGACGCTGCCGATCCCGTTGCCGCCGTGATAGAGCGTTTTCAGTATCTCGGCAATTTCGGCGGTGGATTTCTGCTTCTCAAAGGCTGCAACCACACGCTCCCTTTGGCGGTCCGTGTTGCCGCCCAGCCGCAGCACATGGTCGATGTCAGCCTGTGCAAAAGAAAAAGCAGAGGATGTTTTCACATTCTCTGCTTCATCTATGATTCGGATTTGTTCGTTTTCGGAGAGGAAGAAACTCAGCTGTGAATAAGCTCCGCCATCAGAATCTCCTCGGCCTGGGCCTTGCAGGTGTTCATCAGGCCCACCCAGCGCATCGGGTCGCTGGCTTTCAGCTGCTCCGTCACGCCCGCCGCTGCCGTCAGCTGGGGCATCAGCTGTTCCAGACGGCTGTTCGCCGTTTCGTCGATTTCCAGCAGGTGCGGATACAGCTTCTCGCTCATCAGCAGCTGGTTGTAGAGGATGGGACGGTGTTCCTTGAGGTATGCTTTCCGCATCCTGCCGTACTTGCCCAGGGGCTTCTCCGGCTGTTCGCTCAGCTTCAGGTCGGGAATCAGATAATCTCCGTTCTGGATGTAGTTCATGGGATTCTTCATGTTGGGGTCTCCTTTCTTTGATGGCCTCACGCTCGGCATTTCGGATGGTAACGCCGATCTGCCGCAGCACCTGTTGATTGATCTGGCTGACCGCCGTTCCCAGCGCACCGATGGTGGCCGGGGTGTTGAAGTCGAAAATCGCCATAAAGTCCTCATGGGTAAAATAGCGTTCCGGCTCCAATCCGCAGCGGGACATCAGGGCGTAGGAAATGCTGACGGTGGCGGCTGCCTTAAACTGTACTTCGATGTTAAATTCATCATATTCCTCTAAAAAGGAATCGTCAACGATATAGAGAAAGTCCTGACGATGCTCGTTCCAGTATTCGCCCGCCAGCTTTCCGGCCACCGCCTCCAGCTGCTGGGCAAGGTCATCGCCGCCAACCTCGTAAGTGCGCTCCAGCATGGCCGACACAGAATCTCTGTGCTGTTCCTCCAGCTTCCACAGCCAGGGAGTGCGGGAATGTTCGCGGGTCCCGGTGTCCGTGATGTCGAACACATAGCGCAAACGGGGTTTATCCCCGGAATCGTCCACCAGGGCGATACCCTTGGAGCCACGGCGCACATAGCGGCCCATTTTATCATTCCATAAATCATACTCCGCACAGGCGGTAGCGTCGGGGCGCTGGGCATAGATCAGCAGTTGCTCATGGAACGGATACTTGTAAAGACGGGCAGCGGAGGTTAGAAATCCCGCCCATTCCTGCCAGCTGCCGGTGAGCTGGGTCGCCACATGGTCGGCCATCTGACGGTAAAATTCTGTTTTGGATGGCATGGTTGTTGTCCTCCCTTCGTGTTAAATGGAAATGGGGCGGCATTTTGCGCCGCCCCGTTGGGTGTTTATGAAATGCTTATTCATCAAAATCCGGGTACAGTTCCAGCTGGGCAAACTCGGCATCGCTCATAGCCTGGAGCTTCATCAGGGCGCTGTCCGTCAATTCTCGCAGTTCCGTTTCCTCCGGCGAAAGTTCGCCGCGCATCTCGGTCAGAGCCTCCATCAGCCCGGTGCGGCTGCCGGTGTTGTAAATGCACATCAGGTTCATTTCTTCAAAAGTAAAGTTTCCCATATCAAAGCTCCCTTTCCGCGCTCTTTTTAGGCGCTGTCTTTTTGTGTTCCGTCCGGGGCTGGCTTTTCAGCTGCTCCATGACGGACTTTTTCTTGTCCCGTTCCTCTCGATGGGCGGCAGCCAAATCCATAAGAGAAATAGGCTGACCGCTGCGGGCCTGCTGTTCCAGCTGCGCCACGGTCGGCTCTTTTGGGCCGTTGTTGATGATGCCGTCGATCATACCGTAGTCATCCTCCAGCATCATTTCCGCATTTTTCAGCGGATTGTCCGGCAGAAATCCGGGAATCTCGGTGAAACCAACGCTGTCGCAGTAATGACAGGATACCTTACCGTCCTGCTTGATGGCAACGATGTCGCTGACGCTCAGGGAAGGGCTGTGAAAATCTACCGGCTTTTGCAGGTTGAACTGTTTATACAGCGTTTCCAGCTGCTCCATAGTGCTGCCGGAACCGTTCAGCGGGGCGGTGTAGATTAAGTCATAATTGTTTCGATCCACGGCCAGATTGTGCGATTGCAGCCAGTCCAGATTCATAAACCGCACATTCTGCGGATCGTCCCGGTTCACCTGATAAATGGCAAAGCAGCTGCCCTCATGGGAGAAAAACGCCTGCTCCCGTTCCAGCTGCCGGTCCTGCCGTTCCAGCACCTTTTCATGGAATTGTGGACTTTGCTCCCATTCCTCGTGTTCCACGCCGAAAAGCCCGCCATGCTCCATGATTTCCTCGGTGTCAAACACCATGCTTTCCGTGTTATCTTCATGGAGAACATAGACGGTCAGACCGGCAGCGTCCAGTTCCAGCGCCCGTTCTCTGGTGACGGGCAGCATCCCATCAGAAAGATAGCCGTATTCCTGCATATCCGAAACAGATACCTCGCTGTCGGGCATGGGGTACTCGTCCAATGCCTGCTCCTGAGCATCCGGCAGCTGGGTGGCGGTTGCTTCTGCGGTCTGCTGGCTGACCTGTTCCTGCATCTGCTGACAGGCTGCATCCTGCAAGGTCGCAATCATAGACAGCGGGGCATCCTGAATCGACGGATTTTCCAGTTCCAGCCCCTCGCAAATCTGCCGGACAGCGGCGGAACGGGACAGTTCCGGGGCATCCAGCTGGCCGCCGTCCAGTTCTTTCATGGTTTCCTTGTCATAGAGGGTATAGTCCCAGCCGGTATCGCACGGCTGAATGTGCAGATAGGTGGCATCGTTCAGAAGAAACAGGGCTTCCTGCGGTATATCCGCCTGTTCCGGCTCCTGTTTGGCGGTCAGGTCAATGCCGCGATCCTTACAGATTTCCTTATAGTGGCGCTCAATGTCGTTAATCAGCTCACAGGAAGTCTTGTTGATGGTCTCCAGACTGGCCCGTAATTCTTTCAGCTCCTTGCCCTTGGACCAGGAAGCGATGTAACCGAAGCTGTTTTCCCCGGTCTGGATGCCAAAATACTGGCAGACCGCATAGGAAATGCTTTCCGCTTCCACTTCCTCTGTGCGGCGGTCTTTTTTCTGCTCCTGCAAAAATTGGGCAAGGGTAGAAAAGCCGCCGTTAAAATTCAAGCCGTTTTCTTCTGTCAGCGGCAGGTATCCGCTTTCGGGCAGCTCCAATGGGGTGACTAAAATGACAGAACCTACATGGTTTACAACAACTCGATTCTCCACGGAAACCGGATCTCCGGGGTCCTCATCCGAACCGCGCAGGTCATAGCAATAAACGCCTTCGGGCAGATCATCACGGGAAATACGCCCGTTGGAAAACAGGGCGGGCTTCTCAAATAACTCAACTTCCTGATATTCCTCATCATAGGGAAGCTGTACCTCTTTTTGATTATGGAGCTTGCTGTGTGCAATTTCATGGACAGTGGCGGAAACGGTCTGCACCTCGCTCATGCCTTCCCGGATGGCGATGCGCTGCTGGTCGGGGGAAAAATAGCCGTCCATGTTGGCGGCCATCGCCTCAAACTCGATGGGGACCGGAGCAGAGCGCCGCAGGGCTTCCAGAAACGCTTCATAGTGCGGTACAGTCCCCGAAAGGCTGGAGGCCAGCTCCGGCAGGGGCTTGCCATCGGTCTGGCTTACATCAAACACCTTGACCGGGCGAAACATGGGAATCTCGATTTCCTTTTCCTCCATGACCGCCTTGCCGTCTGCATCCAGAATGGGGGCATGGGTGTCCGGGTCCCGCTTCATTTCCTCGATTTTCTTTTTGTAGGGCGTGGGGGCGATGATGGTGATGCCATGCTCACCCTTTTTCACATGGCGTGCAAACTGGTTTTTCCACTTGTTGAACCCGGCCACCAGGGTAGCTTCTGGCTTCTGCATATAGATGAGCATGGTGTTGTTGACCGAATAACGGTGGAACTTGGACATGACGGACAGGTAGCGCATATACTTTTCGCTCTCAAACAGTTCCTTGATACCCTGTTCAATGCCCGCCGTGATCTCCTGCAACCGTTCCCGGTTGGTGGGCTTATCAGCCATGATGTTCACTCTCCTTTCCAAATTGGCGATTGTTGATTGATGTTCAGCGATCCACAGCTTTTGTTCCTCCGGGCTGTCCTCCAGAAAAGAATCCAGCAGATAGCCGATATAATCCTTTTGCTGCACCGCCTCCAAAAAACGGGGGTGCATGGGTTCCTCCGGTGTTTTGGGTGTGTAGCCCATTTCCCACTTGCGGAGAAGATGGAAGTAGTCCGCCAAAACCCGAAAGGCATGGTCCCGGCTCTCCTGAAACTTCTGCGCCTCGGTTTTCTGCCGGACATAGTTCCTCCGGGGAGGGGCCTGACTGTCATAAATAAGGCCAAAATCCTGCGCCAGCTTCTCGGCGGCTTCCTTTGGGGACAGGTTGTAGAGCCGGGCGGTCAGGTCGATCACATCGCCAGTTGCCCCGCAGCCGAAGCAGTAGAAATATTCCTCATTCAGCTTCATGCTGGGATTTTTGTCATCGTGAAAGGGGCAGCAGGCCATGCTGTTCCGTCCGACCTCAATCCCATATCGTTCTGCGGCTTCTTTGACCGGAACGGACTGCTTGACCGTCTCAAATACATTTGCGCCCATCGTCAATCAGATTTCGATTTAGGGATGGGCGGCCTGTACCCGGCAGCCTTGGCCCGTTCACTGGCAGCCTTGCGGCGCTGGTTGCTGTATGGCTCCCGGACGGACACACAGCGTTTGGGAACCGTAAAATTGTGCTTATCTTTTTTACAAACCTGTTCCGGGTGCTTTTGGGAAAGGCGGGTCAGCTTCTCCATCAGTTTTCGGTCATGGGTATAAACTTCGGCGGTGTCCTCGGCCTGATTGTAGAGCAGAATGGTTTCCTGTTCGATTGGGGTCAGCTTCATTTGGCACCGCCTTTCTGCCGGTCAAACGCCAGCTTGAAGTTGGCGTACCGCCCATCGTCCTCCAGCACCACGGTGGCGTCGTAGGTCTTGCCTGTTTTCTCGGAGTACAGGCCGGTCACATGGGCGCGGCCATCTTTGAGCAGCGCCGTCACAATGGCCTTGGTGGGCTGTTTGCGCTTCAATTCCCACCACTTGTTGTTTTTCCAGATGGCAAATTTGCAGGATTCTGTCTGGCAGAAGAACCCTTTTTGCAGTTCCGCCACATCACCGCCGCAGCGGGGGCATTTGCCCACCACTTCGCGGGGCGGCGTGAACAGGTACTCAGTCCCCTTGATGACCTGATAGGTTCCCACCAGTTCTTTCAGCATGGCGGCGATCCCGCCCATGAAGTCCTCCGGGGCCAGTTCGCCGCGTTCGATCTCGCTTAAACGGTGTTCCCATTCAGTGGTCAGCAGGGGCGATTGCAGCTGTTCCGGCAGAACGGTAATCAGGGACACCGCATCATGGGAGGGCATGAGCTGCACGGTTTTCTTGCTCTTTTTGCGCTCCAAAAAGCCGGTGGACACCAGCTTTTCCAGAATCCCGGCGCGGGTGGCCGGGGTTCCTAAACCCTGACGCTCCGCATCTTCCGGCATATCGTCTTTCCCGGCGGTTTCCATCGCGGAAAGCAGCGTATCCTCGGTGAAGTGCTTGGGCGGGCTGGTTTTGCCCTCCTTGACGGTAGCGCCGGAAAGGGATAAGCTCTGCCCTTCGGTTAGTTCAGGCAGGGATTTGTCCTCGGTTTCTTTATCCGGTTCCGCATTTTTCAGCGCAGAATGGTAGGCCGCGTCCAGCGCCCGCCAGCCGAGGCGCTTCACCGTTTTGCCCTTGGCGGTAAACTCCGCACCGGCACACTCCACGGTAACAGCAGTTTCTGAGTAAGTATGCGGTTCCGCCACAGCGCACAGCAGGCGTTGTGACACCAGCTCCAGTACCGCCTTTTCGCCCACCGGCAGGCCGGACAGGTCTGCGCCCTGAAGGTTGCGGGTAGGAATCACCGCATGGTGATCGGTCACTTTCTTATCGTTGATGACCTGAGCCGCATCACAGGAAATGGCGATCCCTTTGCGAAATGGTATGGCGTTGGCAACCAGATTGACCAGCACCGGCAGTCCCTCCGCCATATCCGAAGTCAGATAGCGGCTGTCTGTTCTGGGATAGGTGCAGAGCTTCTTTTCATACAGATTTTGCAGATAATCAAGCGTTTGCTGGGCCGTATATCCCAACAATCGGTTAGCATCCCGTTGGAGGGTAGTCAGGTCATAGAGGACGGGCGGCTTCTCGGATTTGTCCCTGCGCTCCACTTTTTTCACTGTGGCAGCTGCACCCTGGCAGGCGGCTTTCTGCTGCTCGGCAGCATCCTTGTCCGCCATGCGCTCCCCGGAAACAGAGAAGTCGGTCAACTCCAGGACTACCGTGTAAAACGGAACCGGCTTGAAGGTGTCGATCTCGGCTTCCCGCTGGACGATGAGCGCCAGCGTTGGAGACATGACACGTCCAATATTCAAAGTACGGTGGTACAACACCGAAAACAGTCTTGTGGCGTTGATACCAACCAGCCAGTCCGCCTTGGCACGGCAGAGAGCAGCTTGGTGCAGACCGTCATACTCCGAGCCGGGACGCAGGTTTGCAAAGCCTTCCCGGATGGCGGAATCTTCCATCGAGGAGATCCACAGCCGTTTCATGGGTTTGCTGCATCCCGCCAGCTCATAGACACTGCGGAAAATAAGCTCGCCCTCGCGTCCGGCATCGCAGGCATTTACCACTTCGGTCACATCCGGAGCGTTCATCAGCTGTTTCAGCACAGCAAACTGTTTCTTTTTGTCTTTGCCCACCACCATCTGCCAGTGTTCCGGCAGGATGGGCAGATCGTCATAGCGCCACTTGGCGTACTTTTCATCGTACACATCCGCGCCCGCCAGCTCCGCCAGATGCCCGTAGCACCAGCTTACAAGGTAGCCGCCTCCCGAAAGATAGCCGTCGTTGCGTTTGGTCGCGCCCAGCACGGCGGCGATGGACTGGGCGACGGAGGGCTTTTCCGCGATCACTAATTTATGTTGCGTCATATTCATTTTTCTCCTTTTTGCATAGCAAAAAGCAGCCCCGAAGGACTGCTTTTCGTGTCTGTTGTTCTAATCGTATGCGGGTCAGGGCCGTTCAAGGCACCGCTTCCGGTATCGCTCGGCAGCCTCGGCAAAGGCTTTGCGCTCGGCGTCGGTTGGGTCCCGTGTTCCATCCAAAAGGCGGCACTGTTCATAGCTTTCCACCGCGCCGGTCAGCCTGTCCAGCAGCGCCTCCGGCGTGAGGCAAATCTAAGCGGAGTCCCAATTTTCACGCCTGTCATCCCATGTGAGGTAGGTATAGCCGTGCCGGGTCGGCACCACCTCCACGCCGGTATCTTCTGTAAGGTGCTCCCTGAATGCCTCCAGC
>ENA-OPBM01001927-OPBM01001927.1-human-gut-metagenome-genome-assembly--contig:-NODE-1927-length-10981-cov-1.891269_pt1 | contig 10981 bp, 5 predicted proteins | sample MGYA00241069_ERZ501454 | MGnify/ENA primary metagenome ERZ501454 (study PRJEB25962, sample SAMEA2042625) | human gut metagenome | biome: human gut; feature: human-associated habitat; material: faeces... | reverse complement strand
GTGGGCCGAAAACGACGAAGGCCTGGTCAACCTCATCAAAGCCTCGTCCGTGGCCAACCTCGAAGGTCGCGTCATGCGTTATCCGCGTATGGATAAGGAGGTGCTCGCCACCTATTCCAAAGGCGTGATCGCATCCTCCGGCTGCCCCTCGGGCATCATCCAGACCCGTCTGCGCCTAGGCCAGTTCGACGAGGCGCTGCGTGCCGCAGGCGAGTTCCAGGACATCTTCGGCAAGGACAATTTCTACATCGAGCTGATGGACCACGGCCTGTCCATCGAAAGCAAGGTTACCGGCGATCTGCTGACCATCGCCAAGAAGCTCGGCGCGCCCCTGCTCGCCACCAACGACTCGCACTACGTCATGGAGGCGGACAAGGACGCCCAGGACGCCATGCTGTGCATCAACTCCGGCGCCACGCTGGACGACCCCAACCGCTTCAAGTTCGAAGGATCGGGATACTACATCAAATCCGCCGAGGAGATGCGCGAGCTGTTCAAGGACCATCCCGACGCCTGCGACAACACGCTGGAGATCGCGGAACGCTGCAACGTGATCTTCGACGACCATGAGGATGGCGCGTTCATGCCGCAGTTCGACTGCCCCGAAGGTTGGGACGAGACCTCGCTGTTCCTCAAGAAGGTCGAGGAGGGCCTGGAGAAGCGCTACGGCTCCGGTTTTGAAACGGATGCCCTGGCTTACTGGCATGCGGACGCCGGCACAGTAAAGGTGCAGGCGGGGGGCGGCATGTCCTTCCGCTTCGGCTATAATCTGGGCAATACTTCTCCGGAGAACAGCATTCGCGGCGCGACCAGCGCAGCGCCTCCCTTCGTTTATAACAGGATGTCCGTTTCCAATTGGGGGTATTACGGTTATATTCATGCTGCCGTGCGAGCCGTGGCTCATGACCTGTATCTGGATGGTACGGTGTTTCGTTCCTCCCCCAAGTATGTGAACAAGTATCCCGTAGTGGGAGAATGGGGTTATGGCTTCGGCCTCCGGTACAAGCGCTCGGAATTGCTTTTCGGCCTGCATTACATGACCAAGGAATACACCCAGCAGGAATCCATGCAGTGTGTGGGCGTTCTCCAGCTTCGGCATACTTTTTAACGGCTGCGTTTGCAGGCCGTTCATAAACGCAACAGCAGCTTGCAAAGGGCAAGTTTGCTGTTAGAATTAGAATTGCGGATTCGTATGTAACAGGACAATCCGTTTGTGCATATCAACTCCGACACATATTGATTTCATGAGAACGACCAGATCCTGGCTTTTATCCTGTACCGCGCTGGCGGTAAGTTCCGCCATGTGCGGCCTGGGAGCACCGGGCGATTCCGCCCCCGCGCCAGCCCCCACAGGGCTGGAATGGGAACAGGAACAAAACCTGCATTTGAATAAGGAAGCTCCAACCGCCTTTTTCGCGTCTTTCAGCGATTTGCAGTCCGCCTTGAAAGTGCTGCCTGAAAACAGTAAATGGCGCAGGTCCCTGAACGGTCAGTGGAAGTTCCACTGGGCGAAGGATCCCCAGAGCCGCCCGGCCGATTTTTACAAGCCGGATTACGACGTAAAGGACTGGAAGGAGATTAAGGTGCCTTCCTCCTGGCAGACTCAGGGTTACGGCACCCCCATTTATTCCAATCAGCCGTATCCCTTTGAACGCTCCTGGCCTTATGTAATGAAGGAGCCTTCCAACAAGAATTATACGTCCTACAAGGAACGGAACCCCGTAGGTTCCTACCGCCGCACTTTTGAAGTGCCTGCGGACTGGGACGGCAGGGAAGTGTACATGCAGTTTGACGGAGTGGATTCCTTTTTCTACCTCTGGATCAACGGGCAGTATGTAGGTTTTTCCAAAGATTCCCGGAATCCGGCCCGTTTTGACATCAGCCCCTACCTTAAGAAGGGGGAGAACGTGGTGGCCGCAGAGGTGTACCGCCATTCCGACGGAGCATATCTGGAATGCCAGGATATGTTCCGCCTGTCCGGCATTTTCCGCAATGTTTCCATCTTTGCGCTGCCGAAAGTTCACATCCGCGACTTTTTCGCACAGGCCAATCCGGTGGACCAAAGGGATTGGGCTTTGAATATTGACCATGCCAAACCGGGGACCGTGGACGGCGATTGGCGCCTTCAGGTGGATGTGGATGTTCGCAATCTGTTTCCGGCAACGGAAAAGCTGGACGGCTGCACGGTTTCCATGGCCCTGTATGACGCTGCCGGAAAACTGGTAGAACCTGTCAAGCCCAAGGATGCGCCATATGACGGCGTGTTGGAAAAGCCCTTGCGCATTACCGGCATGAAGGATTTTAAAACTTCCCTGCTGGGCATTTATTCCAAACCCAGACTATGGTCTGCGGAGGAGCCCAACCTGTACACCCTGGTACTGACGCTGAAGCGTGACGGGAAGACGGAAGAAATGGTTTCCTCCCGCGTGGGTTTCCGCAATGTGGTGATTAAGGACAGCGTGTTTCTGGTAAACGGCCAGCCGGTGAAGGTAAAGGGCGTGAACCGCCATGAAAGCCATCCGGAAACAGGGCATTACGTGACTCCGGAGCAGATGGAGGAAGAAGTGCGGATGATGAAACGCGCCAATATCAACCACGTGCGCTGTTCCCATTATCCCGCGGATCCTTATTTTTATTACCTCTGTGACAAGTACGGCATTTACGTGCAGGATGAGGCCAACATCGAGTCCCACGGCTATTACTATGGCAAGGAGTCCCTTTCCCATCCCATTGAGTGGATGCCGGCCCATGTGGACCGCATCATGGCGATGGTGGAGCGCAACAAGAACCATCCCTGCGTGATTATGTGGTCCCTGGGGAATGAAGCCGGCCCCGGCCAGAATTTCCGCAGTGCGGAAAAGATGGTGAAGGCCAGGGATATGTCCCGCCCCACCCACTACGAACGCAATAATGACATTGTGGACCTGGGGTCCAACCAGTATCCGTCCGTGGACTGGACGCGTTCCATGGCGGGCAACAAGGATTTTCCCAAGCCCTACTATATTTCCGAGTATGCACACAACATGATGAACGCCATGGGCAACCTGGCGGATTACTGGGAGGCCATCGAGTCTTCCGACCGCATTATGGGCGGCGCCATCTGGGACTGGGTGGACCAGGGCTTGTACAAGACCCTGCCGAATGGAGAAAAGATGCTCTGCTACGGCGGCGATTTCAACGACCATCCCAATAGCGGCCAGTTTGTGTTCAACGGCACCATCCTGTCGGATCGTACGCCGGAACCGGGTTATTTTGAAGTCAAGCACGTCTATCAGAATATTTCCACATCTTTGACGGACGACGGCAGGATTTCCATTTTCAACAAGAATTTCTTTACGGACCTTTCTCCATACGACATTACCTGGACCCTCACGGAAAACGGCAATGTAGTGGCTGAAGGCAGGCTGGACACGCCTCCGGCCGGTCCCAGAGAAAAGATTGTGGTTCCCATTCCGGACATTCCCCAGTTGAAAAACCGGAAACCGGGGGTGGAGTATGCCTTGCGCATAAGTTACAAGCTGAAGAAGGACAGGGGGTGGGCCAAGAAGGGATATGAATTGGCCTTTGACCAGCTCCAGCTTCCCGTGCAGGGAGATCTGCCTGTGTTCAAGGCTCCTGCGGGCAAAGTCAGCCTCAGCACGGACAAGCATACCGTTTCCGGCAAGGATTTTTCCGTGCAGTTTGACGCGGCCACCGGGGAACTGGCCCAGTTCACGGTAAACGGCAAGCCTCTGTTTAAAACGCCCATGGCGGTGAACGCCCTGCGCGCCGCCTCCAGCAATGAGCCGGGCGTCATGGCCAAGAGCATGGCTAACGGCCTCCGTGAACTGAAGCATGAACTGCTCAGTTACGAAGCCATTGATAACGGCAATAGCGTCACCGTCAAGCAATCCATCAAGGTAAGCGGCAAACAGGCTGAAAACATCAGCGGCTACGGCGATACCAAGACCACCATCACGGCCAGGAAACAACCCCTGAACGATACGAACACCCATTTCATCAATAATTTGGAATGGACCATCTATGCGGATGGAACTGTCGTCTGCCAGTCCGTACTGCTTCCGCGCGGCAATCCCCTGGAACTGCTGCGCCTGGGATACGAACTCCAGTTGCCGGCGAATATGGACAACGTAGCCTATTATGGTCGCGGGCCGGAAGAAAACTATGCGGACCGCAAGAGCGGCATGCCTCTGGGCGTGTATAAAACGACAGCCTGGGATTCTTTCTTCCCGTACGGCAGACCGCAGGATTGCGGCAATCATGAGGATACCCGCTGGGTGGCCGTTACGGACGACAAGGGGAACGGCCTGCTTTTCGGTTCCGTGGGCGCATCGTTCGCTTTCTCCGCCCTTCCGTATACCACCACGGATTTGATCCTGGCAAACCACCCCGTGGAACTGCCGAAGACGACGGATAAGACCGTTCTGGTTCTCTCTTCCGCCACGCGCGGCCTGGGGGGTGCTTCCTGCGGTCCCGGCCCTATGGGCAGGGACATCATCAAGGCCAACAAGCCCTACCCGATGTCCTTCTTTATGCGGCCCATTACCGCCAAGTCCTACAAGGGGGAAATCCGCGTGCCTGCGGCCCGGCTGGATATGACCATGCTGACCCGCACGGACAAGTATACGGTCAAGAGTGTAACCAGCCAGGAGCAGGGCGAAGCGGACGCCGAATTCGCCATTGACGGTGATCCCGGCACCTTCTGGCACTCTGAATACAATAAAACCGTGACCAAACATCCGCATGTACTGGCCGTGGACCTGGGTAAGGAGCGGGAATTCTCCGGAATCACTTATCTTCCACGTCAGGATGGCAGCAGCAATGGCCGCGTGAAAGATTATTCCGTGGACGTGAGCACGGACGGAGAGAAATGGCAGCCTGCCGCCAAGGGCTCCTTCCCGGACAGTGCTGACCTACAGGAAGTGAAATTCCAAGCTCCCGTCAAGGCGCGTTATTTCCGCTTCTCCGCCCTTAGTGAGGCGCAGGGGCGGGATTACGCCGCCGTAGCGGAACTGGATATCATTCCCGTTAAGAAATAACTCCTGCGGTTTTTACCGTTTGAACAGGCGCCCCGCCGCTCTTTCCGAGTGCGCGGGGCGTTTTATTGCCGGGCTCCATGGGTTTCCTGGAGGGAAAATGCAGAAGAAGATGGAGGATGAACAATTGGCAGAACAAAAAACCCCTGTACGGGAAATACCCGTACAGGGGTTTGATGAAAAGGGAAGCTTCTATTTCCGTTTACGGCGTACCATCAGGGCCGTCAAACCCAGCAAGCTCATGGTGGCTGTCGCGGGTTCCGGGATCAAAAGCTGGATGGTATTGTTTTGCAGATTGATGTTTCCCAGGATGCATTCGGTGTAGTAGTCAAGCTCGTTTGTTAGAGCCTGCTCCTTGGTCGTAAGCCACAGATCGAACGTCTCGGTGCCGGATATATCTATATTATCGTAATTAAGCAGACTGTCGCTGGATACGTCTTTAAAGACAAAAAGAGCTGTTTCTCCATCCTGTCCCGTCACCATTAGATAAACCGGGGATGTCAGGGAAGAAGAGTAATCTCCGGACAAGTTAAATCTGCCGTCAGCGACGACGCCATTTTGCTCTTCCGGTATATTTGTCAACGCGCTGGTGAAGTTGTTCTGCATGCTCATCAGATCACTGTATTTCAGTTGATCCTGTGCATACGAATTGCCTTGGAAGTTCCATCGGCTGGTGGTCACATCATAACTCCAAGTACCGCTGCTGAAGGTACCTAAAATGGCATTGCCTGCATTCAGCGGTTCTCCGAGAGAATTGATTAGGGAATATGCGGAGGAATCGTCATTGCTGATATTGAAACTGTCCGCTAAGGCAATTTCTCCAGAAAAGAGAGCGCAGGCGGTGAAAGCATTGGTGAAAAGGGAGCGATAGAACATGGCTGGTTATTTGTTGGTTTGATGTTTGCTGGACACCGTGATGTAGGAAGGTGTCTTGGAAGATTCGTAGTAGATGGAAAAAACTCCGCTGAAGGGGATATTGGAAACGTCCTCTCCATTGTCCTGACGTTTCCAGGAACCGTTGTTGTTGACGACCTTGACCATGGCATTTTTGTCATCTGCGGGAATGTTGATGACGGCGTCATCAGGCAATTGCAAAGCTATTTCAGCCAAAGTCTGGGAAAGGGGCAGGCGAGTGTGAAGAAGGGAATTGAATGTGGGAACGACCAGCTTCTGATTCTTCAGGGATACTTCCCCAATGACCACAGCTGTAACATCGGAACCAGCTTTGCGCGTAATGGTCAGGGGTTCATGGCTGAACACCGGCATATTGCCGATATTTTCCGTAGATCCCCTTCTTCTCCATTCATTTCCAGAATAATAAGCGGCAAGCTTGGTGGTTGCCGAATTAAAGATATTAACCGTGTCTGCAGACATGGCGGAGCCGCTTTTCAGGCCAAACTGGTTGTCTTCTCCAAGAATATCATCCAGAGTGCGCGCCTTGCGCAGGACATATGAATCGGGGGGAGTGCCCTTGCTTACCAGATCAGAAAGAAGGCGGTCATCCACTTTAATGGAATGCTCCGTCCAGCTGGCTCCCGGTTTTTTCCAACCATCCCGGTTTAAGGGAAGAGCTATAACTTCATTGCCGAAGTGAAGAACCAGCACATAGGCGGAGTTTTCATTCATCAGGTCGTTGAAATTAACGTCCGGGTCCGTGATGGTGACTTTATTACCGGAAATGGTAATGTTGCCTTCTTCAAGGGTGTGCTGTACCAAGGCTTCCGGATGCACCCCTAAACCCAGATAACCCGTTGCTTTGGCGTACAGGGTTGTCTGGATATAGCCGCAGGGCGTACTGTAAGCCGTTTCCGCATGCAGGGAGGCGATTGTTGCCGGAAGCAACGCGCATGCGCAGAGAGAGGCTGGCAGACAATGTACCGGATTGATAAACATTAACCCATTAAGAAGAAAGGAAATCGTTTGTCAATTAGGAAAGGGGGAAACATTCCCGTTTTTCATTTGTCAGACTTTTCCCCGGATGGAGGAAGCTTTCAGGTTTGTCCGGGGGATGGCCCCGGGATTTGAAGCGCAGGAAGGGCTGCCGCCGCTTTTTTCGATGCCTCCGGAACAGTAACTTCCAATGGCCGGACACAGGAAAAACAGGACGGAGGCAGGGTGGTAGAGATACGGTGCGGAACCTGGAAGGGGAAAATCATGAAAAAAAGATTTCAGGAATGCTTGGCAGAGGAAGGGGTGGGGAGAGCCTGAAAACAGGGGAGAGGATTTAATAAAATTTTAATGTTTTTTCCGGGTTGTTTTATTTGCGCCCTGAACGTTCTTCCATTAGGTTGATTCCAACATTCAAGCCGGATATCATTCCGATTCCTCTTTTCATGTTTTCAGAAACGCATTCGGACAGCCAGCGGGCGGACAGGATTCTGGCCTCCATCCGGAGGGAGGAAGCCCGTCCCGGCCGCGGCTTGCTGAAAATCTTCTTTGGCATGGCGCCGGGAGTAGGCAAAACATGCGCCATGCTGGAGGCGGCCATTCAGGCGGCGGACAAGGGCGTGCAAGTCATTATCGGCGTGGCGGAATCCCATGGGAGGGAAGATACGATGCGGCTCATTGGCAGGCTGCCGCGCCTTCCCATGAAAAAGATGGTTTACCGGGGAGTGGAAATGGAGGAATTTGATTTGGAGGAGGCATTGCGCGTGAAGCCCCAGCTTATTCTGGTGGATGAACTGGCGCATACCAACGTCCCGGGAATGCGCCACAGGAAACGCTATCAGGACGTGGAGGATTTGCTGGCCGCGGGAATAGACGTTTACACCACGCTGAACGTGCAGCATCTGGAAAGCCGTTCCGATACCGTTCACGACATTACAGCCGCCCCCGTGCAGGAAACCGTGCCGGATTCCGTATTGGCGGAGGCGGATTGCATCCAGCTGGTGGACATTACTCCGGATCAGCTGCGGACGCGCCTTCGGGAGGGGAAAGTGTACAGCGCTCCCCAGGCTTCCGCCGCTCTGGATCATTTTTTCAAGGAGTCCAATTTGACGGCCCTCCGGGAACTGGCCCTGCGCATCGTAGCGGAGAAGGTGGACCATGAACTGACGGAGGTGCGTACCATTTCCGGGGACCGCTCTATCTGGCGCAGCGGGGAACGTCTGATGGTGGCGGTAGGCCCCAGCCCGTTTTCCGCCCGGCTGGTACGCTGGACGCGCCGCATGGCTTATGCCCTGAACGCTCCGTGGATAGCCCTTTCCGTAGATACGGGCGTGCCCTTGCCTCCTGAACAGCAGCAGCGGCTGGACGCCAATCTGGAATTGGCGCGGCGGCTGGGCGCGGAAGTGATCGTGATGCCCGGTTCCGATTTGGCGGAAACGCTGCTCCGCATGGCTTTTTTAAGAAATGTCAGCCAAATTGTGGTGGGCAAACCGCAGGAAAGCTACCTGTGGGGCCTGGTGCGGCCCATATCCCTGGTGGATAAGCTGGTGAAGGGAAGCGACCAGATTGATATTTACGTGGTTCCCGCCGCTTCGGGACCGGGCCGTAACCGTTGGAAGAGCTGGCACCGGAAAACGGAGAAAGATGGCCGGGATTACTGGCTGGCCGCAGGCGTGACAGCGGCCGTCACGGGTGCCGGCCTGCTGGTTTCCGCATTTACCGGTTATTTTGCTCCCGGTTTCCTGTATTTGGCCGGAGTAGTGGGGCTGGGCTTTTTCATCCGTTCCCGCTGGGCCATGCTTCTGGCCGCGGCGCTGAGCGTCCTGTTATGGAACCTGTTGTTTATTCCCCCGGTGATGACGTTCAAGATAGAGCGGCTGGAGGACGCCTTGATGTGCTTCTTTTTCTTTTTGGTGGCCCTTTCTACGGGACGGCTCACTTCCCGCCTGAGGATCCGCGAGCGGGAAGAACGGGAACGGGAAAAAAAGACCAATGCCCTGTTCCTGTATTCCCGGGCCATTGGATCCGCTTCGGACGTGCCTTCCCTCATTTCCGTCGCGGCGGGACAGATCAGCCAGATTATGGGGGTGCGCCTGGCTGTCATGACGCCGGAAGGAGGCGGCGGTAAGCTGAAGCTTTGGGAGACCGGCGGAGAGTACGCCATGGATGAGAAGGAATGGAGCGTGGCAGTCTGGTGTATGGAACACCGCCGCCCCGCAGGAAGGTTTACGGATACGATCCCGGTAGCGGAAGGGTTTTACCTTCCCATGATGTCCGGGGAGCGTTGCATGGGCGTACTGGGCGTAAGGCCAGAGGAAGGGGAGTGCCTGACGGCCGGGCAGAAGGATTTGCTGGAAAGCATGGGAGCGCAGCTGGCCATGGCGCTGGAGCGTGAAGAATTGAGGGCGGAACGGGCGCGTACGCGGCTCATGGAAGAATCGGAAAAACTGCACCGATCCCTGTTGGACAGTGTTTCCCATGAGTTCAAAACGCCTTTGGCCGTGATTGAGGGCGGCTGTGAAAAATTGGCCGGACGTGCCGCGTCCGCACCGGAGGAGCGGGAAGAATACGGGGAAATTTTACTGGCCGCGCGCCGTCTGCGCCGCCTGGTGAAGAATTTGCTGGATGTGAGCCGCCTGGAATCCGGCGCTTTGAAACCCAAACTGGACTGGTGCGATCTGGGGGATGTTATTGAAGGGGCTCTGGCTGCTACCAGGGAAGCACGCCGGAATCATCCCGTGTCTGTTTCCCTGCCGCCGGACTATCCGCTGGTGAAGGCGGATTTTTCCCTGATGGAACAGGTACTGGTCAATCTGCTGTTGAATGCCTGCGTACATACTCCTGAGGGAACCTCTGTTACGTTGCAAGGTGGTACCGACTCCGCGCGCGGCCAGGTTTGGCTGGATATTCATGACATGGGGCCGGGCATTCCTCCCGAACGGGCGGAAACCATTTTTGAGCGTTTCCGGACGACGCGGCCCGGTGGTTTGGGCCTGGGGCTCCCCATTGTGCGCGGGTTCATGGAAGCTCAGCGCGGTGCCGTCTCCCTGGTTCCCGTTTCCGCCGGAACATGTTTCCGGCTTGTCCTTCCCCTGGTGGAGCACGATAGTGTTCCTGAAGAGTAATTCCTCCTGCCTCATGAGCAACTTTCCTGCAGATATACTGATTATTGACGATGAACGGCAGATACGCCGTCTTCTGAACCTGACGCTGACCGGCGCAGGCTACCATGTCCGCGAGTGTGAAAACGAGCAGCTTGGCTTGAGTGAGACCGCTCTGAAGCGGCCGGATGCCATTATTCTGGATCTGGGGCTTCCGGATATGGATGGTATGGAAATTTTGAGCAGACTTCGGAAATGGTCGGGCATGCCAGTCGTTGTGATTTCTGCACGGAGCCATGAAAAAGCTGGAGCCCAGAGAAAAAGAACTCATGGAGATGAGGTTCGGACTCAAGAGCGGAAAAGAGATGACGCAGAAAGAAGTCGCCGATAAACTGGGAATCTCCCAGTCATACATATCACGCCTGGAGAAGCGGATAATTTCAAGGCTTCAAAAGGAAATAAAAAAGCTGGGATGAAGGCCTAAAGCACCTGATTCCCACACATTGGCACACATAACTTTGGTGGCCGCAGTACATAACTAAACTAAAATATTTGTGGATAGGATTGGTATGTATTTATGGCTAACAAAGTTGAAATCTGCGGTGTAGATACTGCAAGACTGCCTCTTTACAAAGAGGCAGAAATGACCGAAATGCTCGAAAAGATCAAGGCCGGCGATGATTCGGTCAGAGACAAATTTATCAAAGGAAATCTCAGACTGGTCCTCAGCGTCATACAGAGATTTGCCAGCAGGGGAGAAAACCCTGACGACCTTTTTCAGGTGGGCGTTGTGGGACTTATCAAGGCGATAGATAATTTCGACACCTCTCTTGACGTGAAGTTTTCTACCTACGCTGTGCCTATGATAGCAGGAGAGCTTAGAAGATTTCTTCGTGATTTTCAGCCCATGAGGGTGAGCCGTGCTCTCCGTGACCTTGCTTATAAAGCAATGCAGGC
>ENA-OPBM01001926-OPBM01001926.1-human-gut-metagenome-genome-assembly--contig:-NODE-1926-length-10981-cov-3.250229_pt1 | contig 10981 bp, 5 predicted proteins | sample MGYA00241069_ERZ501454 | MGnify/ENA primary metagenome ERZ501454 (study PRJEB25962, sample SAMEA2042625) | human gut metagenome | biome: human gut; feature: human-associated habitat; material: faeces... | reverse complement strand
ATTGGTCGCCCGCCAACTTGGCGCAGCAACGCCTTTTCCGGGTAAGTTTTTTCACTGGCAAACGGGCACGGGCGAGCAATGCTCGCCCCTACAAGAGTTTTTGACAGTCTGCATACTCAGAGAAGATATAAGATTCCATCTTCAACTTGAACATTGGTGTGCCGCATAAGCTGACAGTCTACCACGGCGTTGACCACGGCGTGGGGCTGGGCAAGGGTCTTGCCTGTGAGGGCTGGCTGGATGAAGCCGTCCGCTTTTGGACAAGCCAACAAAACTGACCCCTGCCCTTTTCGGCTCGGGATAAGGATAAAACCGCAAGCACACACACGACCAAATTCACGGACATTCCCGTTGAATTTGTGTTGTGTTTACGCTTTTTTGTGGCGATTTTTGCGCAACAGTTGCGCAAAAGCATCAGCAAAATTTTAACAAGTGCTTGACGGTGTGTATAATAGTTGCCGAAAGCGCTTGTCATTGTGACGAATTCGACAAGTCAAAATTTTGCAATCTGCCAAAAATTACTTGCTTGAATGTAGCCGTATTGAAATTTTCATCCCAAAGTATTATACTGCTTTTTATAAAAAGGCACACAACAAACATACCGTGTCTTACTTTTCCCGACGCAAGCGCAAATGTTTGCACATCGGATTATATTCTCAAAAAAGACTGTAAATACAGCACAGCTTGTGGAAAAAGTCCGTTTCCGGGCCAGATGTGCGCAGCGCATAAAATCGCGCCGAATGGCGCGCGTTCCCCCCAATATATCGTGAGAACACACATGTATAGAAAAGGAGTCGAAGCAGATGACGAAGGCATTTTCTATCCTGCACCGTGCGGCGGCACTGCTTGTCGCCCTGTGCCTGCTGGTTGGTATGGCCCTGCCGGTTTATGCAGCTGAGGATGGGGCTTTATTTTTTGACGCAGGTTCGGAAACGATTCCGACCATTCCTGCCGCAAACACGTCAAGCGAGGGTGTAGAACCTGCGCAAGAGCCTATTGTATCCGACTTGGAAACGATTCCGGGTGAAGGAGATACCCCGCCCACTGCGAACGAGCCGGGAACAGAAGCGGGAAACACGGTAAACAATACAGCAGCGGTTCCGAACAATGACGGCAAAACCCAGGAAGCGGCAGAAAATCAGACTCCCGCCGCCGATACGGACACCGCCCCTGCCGACCCAGCCTTGACGGACAAAACCCCTGCGGACACTCCCGATACGGCTGCCGCGCCAAACCATGCCATCAACGCAGAGAAAACCACGGCGGCAAAAACCAACACAGAGCAAGATGTTCTTTTTGCTGACGGGGACAACCCCAACGAAGAAGATACTATGCTTGCGGATGATTTGCCTGACAACGATGACGCGAACACAGCTGATACGATAGCGGACACGAGTGTATCGACGGGCTTTATCCCGGCTACGACAACCATTTATTTTGAGGATGACGGCAGATACGATAGTACATATAACGGAAATTGCACCATGCGTTTCCTCGGGTTCACGGGTAACGGTAAAGAAGCCTACATAAACAAAGTCATGGTGGATACCGAAACCACAGTACCCGGCAAAGATGGGACAACCCACAAAATCTTCAGCATCACGCTGAATTCTGCGGACTATCCGGCGGGCGGGTTTTATCGAATCGCCTTCCAGTATTATGATGGCAGTAACAGTACTTGGCAAGAAGAAATCAACGCCTTTGGCAGGGATGATGGAGTCAATAATGACTACCTGACAGCGATTGACCTGCTTGCCGGCAAAAAGTTTGTTCGTGAAGGCATTACAATCTCAGATCAACAGGGCAACCATTTCAACCAAAATCAACACTACAACCCCTCCCAATGGACGCGCGTGGAGTACTATTACAAGGACACGCCGCTTTACTTCAAAAATGAAAGCGACGCCGCGCTTACCGACGTAACCGCAACATTTTACAAGCTGGAAAACGGCGCCCCGGCACAAACCGGCATCCAAACGATCGGCACGGTTGATGCGGGCAAACTTGCCGCGCAGCAGATCCTGATCCCCGACAATCAGTCGCGGTTTGTGCAATTTACTTGGGGTGAAAGTGGCCGAAGCGCCCTGTATGATTTCACCACGGACTACACCGAAAACCCCGAAACAGGTGTACAGAAACTGGACTTAACAACCGCAAATCGCTATGTCTGCAATGGTACTGATGGCACTTGGGAAAGTGCGGGCGGCGATTTGCTTACCGCGGGCAAAAAGATTTACTTTGACGCCACGCTGTCCGCGTACAGTTATGAGGGCGAATATTTACCGCAGTCCGCCATGGGCGACGGCGAAACCATGTACTGCTTCCTGACGGGTTCAGGCGGCGTCAAATCGCTGCAGATGACGCAGGAAACCGACCCCACAGCCGCCGACCGCAAGCTGTGGTCTTGCACAATTCCTGCGGGCACTTACACCGCAGTGCAATTCTCCGCAACGGATAACCAAAACACCCCCGCAAAAGACAACAAGACCAGAAAGTACAGCACAGCAGAAATCCCCCCAACCCTGCAAGAACCCTGCTTCTTTGCCGACGACGGCGACCCGTCGGCCTACACGGGCGGCGAAGGTGTCAACCGTGACGGTTACTGGGGCGAGAAAGCCTCTGTCCGCGATGCCGAAAGCGGCAAAAATACCACCGTTGTGGATATTGCAAGCGGCGAGTTCAAGCAAGAGCCAGGCACAAAGTACATCACAAGCACCCTGTACGATTACTACACCGACTACGAGCTGAACGGCCTGAACCGCGACACGTACCCGGACGGTAACACAAGTTCCCAGCGCGGGTACGTCACTTTTGAGCAGTTCAACCGCGCACTAAGCAGTGCTTACACGGCAAACAACAATGTCAAATACCCGCTTTATACCGGGCATTTCCAACCGTCAATAGGTGGTTGGGCCAACCCCTTTGCAACCGTTGCCGCAGGTATGAAGCTATACGGCTGGGACGGTAATACGAACAGCCCGGATTACAAAACGTTTATGGCCGTGAACAACTCGGCACTGGATGATAGTGGTAATGGAAACGACGATTACAACCGCACCTTCCAGGGCCTTGTGGAAAGCAAGACCTCTGACGGTACGGCAGACGGACTGCCGCTGTTAAGAACCAAAAATTCCACAACAAATGCGTCGGTTGACCCGCACTTTGACAAAGACTTCCTGCAAGGCAAAAACGCCTTTAACACCGTGCTGGGCAAGGTGTATGAGGATGTTTCCTTCCCTCTCAAGCAAAAAGCCGTTTTTGCGCAAGATCCGAACCGTCCGGACGATAACGACCCGGAGGGCAAAGCCAAATATTGGTACTATGACAGCAACGAAACCTCGCTGTACCTCAAACAGGGCAGCGCCCGCCAAAGCTACTATCTGGCGGGGGATGGCATAAACGAAGCCTCACATAACCGTGATGCCGGCAACAAAACGGATAATATGGGGTATGGTTTCTTCCCGTTTAACGAAACAGTTACCGGCAGTGCCCCCCAATACAACTACGGCTTTGGCGCCAAGCTGCAATTTGACTTTACGCTTACAGAGGACGGCAATGTTGTTGTAGGAAAAGACACCAACGACAAAGACATCAAAGTCCCCATCAAGTTCTTCTTCTCCGGCGACGATGATGTGTGGGTCTACATTGACGGCGAGTTGGTGCTGGATGTCGGCGGCGCACACGGTAAAGCGTCCGGTCTGCTGGAATTTGGCGAAAACAACACCGTAACCCCCTACGTCAGCTCCAACAAGAACACCGACTCAAATGATACCATGGTCTACGAGGATTATGGGTCCGGCGAAACAGCCAAAACCGTCAAATATAACGGCCAATCGATCACGTTCAATAAGAAGGGCACCACCAAGACCCTTAAAAAACAATCCACCCACACCCTGACCATGTACTACATGGAGCGCGGCATGTGGGAGTCTAACATGGCGCTGGCGTTCAACTTCCCCGACCATAACGAATTGCAGGTCGAAAAGCAGGTCGATGTTTCGGACGTGAACCCGCTGTTCCGAGACAGTTTCAAAAACCAGAAAATTTTCACCTTCAACATCCAAAATCTGGCCACCCACTACGAAGCAAAAGCAACTGATGAACCGGCAATCCAGACCGAGAAACTTCCGGACACTGCATACAGTTCGGCCAAGGGACTATTAAGCTATGAGTCGTCCCTGCCGGAGGATGTAGGCACAGGCAGCGCCGTGCTGTGGTCATCGGATAAAAGTGACCCATCCAGCCTATACCGCGACCAGCGCCGCGGCACACTGACATGGGACAGCGCCATAAATATAAGTCCGTACAGCTACCTGACCTTTGATGTCTATGTGCAGGGCAGCCCGACCGATACCTGCGCCATGAGCAACCTGTATGTGGAACTTTGGGACACAAGCGGCAAGCAAATGGGCTGCCTTGGCAGCAAGGGGCTGCAAAGCAGCGATGTCTACGGCGCGGCGACCGCGCTGCACCCGGGAACGTGGTACACCGTACGGCTGATGTTGAACTCCCTGAAACAAGTCGAGGGTTTCGACAAAACGCAGCTAAAAAGCATAACGGTGGGCGATAACTATGCGCGCAGCATTTACCTGCGCAACTTTACATTCAGCAGTGCGCCGACCCTGCCGAAGCAAACAGGCTTTACCACCGCGCAGTACAACGTCCCCGACTATGGCTCTGCTGAAAGCGGTAAGCTGGAAAACGCGGCCTATGCGGTGTTTTCCTCCAATCTTGGCAACGGCGACGTTGTGGATGAAAACGGACGGTTCCTGCTGCAGGACGGTGAGACCGTTACCTTTAATGACCAGTTCCGCCGCGGCAGCTACATAGCCCTGCAAGAGCAGATTGACACCGAACTGTACGATACAACTTGGACGGTATACGAAAACGGCGTACCTGTTACAAGTGTAAACGGCAAGACCGGCGTTGTTGATACGGGCGATGTTAACACATTGCAAAACGTCAGCGGCACCGCCCCGAACGATGGCCGAACGGAAAAGGTGGTTGATGTAAAACTTGACGGACACAACACCAAGAACGAGTACATAGAGGCCAATAAGCCGAGCAATGCACTGGTTTTTCGCTCTTACAGCAGCTCGGCCGATGGTAACGAGCTGACCAAGCTGAAAGTGGTTTTCAACAACAAGGTCAAGACAGGCAAGCTGATTATACGCAAGGTCCCCGCCAAGGGCGAGACACTGGAAGGCAAGGAGTTTGCCTTTACCGTCCGATTCGGCGATGTTGGCGGCCAAAGCCTCGGCGACACAATCGAGCAGCAAACGTACACCTGCACGGTGAAACAACACGGTGACGAGTACTATGGCGAGATCGTGATCGACAAAATCCCTGTCGGCACACGGTTTGTTGTGTCAGAAAAAGAACAGCCGGGCACAAGCCTGAAATCGGTGTCTATCGATGGCGGCAAAGACTGCGCTGTTGCCGCGGACGGCGTAAAGGTGTACGGCGCCATTGCAGAGGGCGAAGCGAACGCTGCAACGGCAACGTTTGAAAATACCGCCCGCGAACTGATTGACATAACGGTCAAAAAAGAGTGGAAAACGCAGGACGGTAAGGCGGACATTCCGCAAGCCGACCTGCCCAACGCCATTTACCTGCAACTGCAGCGCACCGAAACGCCGGATGAAGCAGACAGCTGGCTGCCGGTTTCGGGGTATAAAAGCGTAGAGCTGAAAAAGCCCGACGGTTACGAAGGCTGGACCAAACAGTTTACCGGGTTGGACAAGTACGATGCGAACAAGGCGGGGAATGACCATGTCGCTTACACCTACCGCGTGCTGGAACGCGCGACGGCAGATGGGAAATTTTACGGCGGCGCGGATGGCGATGTGATTGAGATCAACGGCAAGAAGTACAAGGTTCTCAATACCACCGTCACAGGCGATTCGGCCGACAAAACGCTGACCCTGACCAACCAACTGCAGGATGCCAAATATAACTTGGTCATCACAAAGCAGGATGCACAGGATCCAAACACAAAGCTGGGCGGCGTGGAGTTCAAGCTGGAAAAGCAGGACGCTGAACTGAGTGAAACCAAAACAGGCAAGACCGCCGAGGAAACAGGCGAACTTACCTTTGCAGACCTGACCCCCGGCAGCTACCGCCTGACCGAGACCAAGACCGCCGAGGGCTACACCCTGCTGGCCGAGCCCATCGAATTTACGCTGACAGCGGACGGGCAATGCCGACGCGGCGACGAGACGTTTGGCAAGATAACCCCAGGTGCCGACGGCGTGTACAACATTGCCCTGACTGTTTACAACCGCAAGGGCTTTACCCTGCCGCACACGGGCGCGGACGCACCCAGCCTGTGGCTGCTGATAGGTTTGCCCGCACTGGTGGCTGTGCTGCTGGTGCTGGTGTTCCGATACAATAAGAAAGGGGGCAGACGTTCCTGACCCCACCCCTCTACACAAACCAACATAGAAAAAAGAGGTATGCATCAAAATGAAACTGAAACGTTTATTTACCGCAATCCTCAGCGCCGCCCTGACCCTGAGCCTTTGCGCCATGCCCGCCATGGCGACGGAAGGCGGCACGACGGCGGGGACGCCGCTGGCAGACGGTATGCCTGTTTGGGATACAACCAAAAAAGGCAGCATTACGATTCATAAGTTTGAGTATAACCCTTCATCGGGAGCACCGTCCCAACAGGGTACCGGTGCCGAGGGCGAAGGCGCGCCCGCAGGCGCAACACCACTGGACGGGGTAACTTTTGAGATTTACCAAGTGCAAAGTCAGACTTGGCTGGAAAGTTATTACGGCGGTCAAGTGACTGCGAGTAGTCAAGACTTTTCCAAGATGGATGCAAGTGACTATTATACTAAGAACAGTACGACAGGCGCAATCACAGTTAATAGCGGCGCAACAAAGGTTGCCACGGTTACAACCACAACTACAGAAACTGATAAGGGTGTAGCCAAAAAAGACGGTCTTGCCCTCGGTCTGTATCTGGTTGTTGAAACCAAAGCCCCTGATAAGGTCACATCCCCTGCTGACCCGTTCTTGGTTTCTGTCCCTATGACGCGCATTGCTGATAATGATACCACGAACAAGCTGACGGACTGGATTTATGATGTCCACGTTTACCCGAAAAACAGCACCACCTACGGTCAAGTCACGATTGAGAAAAAGGGCTATACCGGCGGTGGCACCGGAGTTGCGTTGGAGGGTGTTCAGTTCAAGCTACAGAAACAGAATGGCGCAGATTGGACAGATATTACTGCAAACGATAGCAATGGCAGCACCTACAATTTGACAACGGACATAAACGGTAAAATTACAATTGCAGGGCTTTCGCAAGGCGAATACCGCATTTTTGAGGATGCATACAGCAATACTTCTGCTAACAAGGGCTATATCTTGGATGCGGAATACCACACCTTTACCGTGCAGAAAGATGGTAAGATTCAGGTAGACGGAAACGTGTCTGCTAATGCAACCATTCAAGTTGCCAACCACCGCCCCGATATGAAGAAGGAAGTTTACAATGGCACTGAATGGAAGCAAGATGCCCAGTACGGTGTCGGCGATACCGTTCCTTACAAAATTACGATTGAAGTCCCGAAGAACATTGATAAACTTTCCACCTTTACCGTCACCGACACGCCGACAGGTTTGACGGATAATGTAAGCAGCATTGAAGTTAAAGACGACACAACAGACCTGACGAAAAACACGCATTATACAGTTGCGGATAACGGTAATGGCTTTACTATTACATTTACGCCTGCCGAAATGGCAGCTTATGCCGGTGAAAAACTAGTAATCACCTATACTGCTACTGTGAGCAATGATGCTGTAGTCGGCGGCAAAGGCAACTCGAATAACGCAAAACTTACATACACCAATAAAATCAATACCCACGACTCCCCCGCCGCACCTAGCACGAACACCATTGAGGACAGCGCTGTTATGTACAGCTTTGGCATCAAAGTGGTAAAAACTGCGGAAAACGGAACTACTGCACTGCCCGGCGTTGTGTTTGACCTGTACCGTGAAGCCAAGACGGGAGAAACGCCTATTGTAAATGCTGAAACCCTCAAGAAAGCAGGTCTTGACATCACTAAAAAATGGATTCTTGTAAAGTCTGGCTTGACAACTAACGCAAACGGCATCATTGATACGTCTGACTCTAACAACGCCACCAACTACACCCACGGTCTTGCCAATGGTGATTACTATCTGGTCGAAACCAAGACGGTTGATGGCTATAACCTGCTGACAAAGCCTGTTAAGGTTAAGCTGGATGTTACCGCCACAACTACTTGGCAAAAGACCAACGTATATGACGCCAGTGGCAATCTGGTTAAGCATGGCACGGTTACGAAAACCACGTTCACCCATACCAGCAACAATGGCGATGCCACAAAAACGGAACTTGCTGTTGCCAAAGTCGTCAACCGCAAGGGCTTTACGCTGCCTGTCACCGGCGGTTTCGGTACGCTGCTGTTCAGCGGTATCGGTGTGCTGCTGGTTCTGGCGGGCGTCGGCGTTCTGTTCAGCCTGAAAAAGAAATCCAACCGTGCGTAATGCACACCATCCAAACACCCACAGCAAAATAAACGGGTAATCCATAGGGGAAGGGCCGGAAACGGTTCTTCCCCTATGGGCGGTTGTGGCAGTGCGTCAACCCTTTACAGAAAGGCTCTTTGCAATGGAAACCACCGTCAAATTAAAACTTGGTTTTGCTGCGCTGATGATCGTCTCCGGCATCGGCGTGGCCATGTACCCCGTTGTCAGCAACGCGCTGGCACAGCGCCACGCAAGCTCGGTCATTGAAAGCTACAACGACAACGTGCAGTCGATGGACACCGAGAAAATCGACGCCGCCAAGGAGGCTGCGCGCCGCTACAACCAACAACTGAACAATGCCATCGACCGCGACGCGGCGGGCGAAGCGGACGACATCGGCACAAGCTATGTGGACATGCTGGACGTGGGCGAGAGCCTTGGCTACATTACCATACCCAAAATTGACGTAAACCTGCCCATTTATGAGGGCACAAGCGACGATGTGCTGGTAAAGGGCGTCGGACATCTGGAAGGCTCCAGCTATCCGCTGGGCGGCGCGGGCACCCACAGTGTGCTGACGGGGCATCGCGGTCTGGCCGAGGCCGTGCTGTTTACCGACCTGGACAAGCTGGGCGAGGGCGACCGTTTTTACCTCCACATCATGGACGAGGTGCTGGCGTATCAGGTAGACCAGGTCAAGGTCGTGGAGCCGGAAAACACCGAGGATCTGGAAATTATCCCCGGCGGGGACTACTGCACGCTGGTCACCTGCACACCCTATGCCATCAACACCCACCGTATGCTTGTGCGCGGCGCCCGTGTGCCGTATACCGGAGAGGACGAGCAGCCCGACACGCCGCAGACCGTGCAGTACCAACAGCTGAATACCGGCAACGTGGTAAAGCGCATTGTGGACGCCTGGCCGTGGATCAGCGTGACGGGCAGTGTGGTTATCGGCGGCGAGGCGCTGCTGTTGCTGCTGCTGTTGCACCGCTGCAAAAAGCGCGAGGAGGAAGACTGATGAAACGCCTGTTTCTGCAAATTTTTGCATGGCTGGCAATTTTGCTGGGCGTTGGGCTGATGCTGCAGCCCACGGTCAGCCGATATCTGACGGAGCAGAAAAGCACAAAAACCGTGCAAAAATTTGTGCAGGCCGCCGAAGCTGCCGCCCCCGCCGCGCCCGAAACCTCCGCCGCCGAACCCGCGCGCGCCTACCCCGAACTGTACGACGCGTTTCTGGCCTACAACCAACAGCTTTTTGCCCAAGGCCAAAGCGGCCTGAAAGACCCCTTTGCCTACGAGACCCCCGCCTTTGACCTGACGGGCTGCGGCTTGCCCGACGACGTTATCGCCGCGCTGTGGATACCGCGTCTGGACTTGGAACTGCCTGTTTATCTGGGGGCCAACGCGGCCAACATGGCCCGCGGCGGCGCGCTGCTGGGGCAGGACCTCCCGCCCTACGTCATCGTGCGCAACGACACGCTCCGTTTCGCGGGCATCAACAAGATCGGGCTTGCGCGCCGCGGCTTTTCGCACGAACGCATCGCCGAGATCCACGACGCCTGCCGCATCCTCTTCCAGAGCGGGCTGAACTACCTGAACGGCTGCGACGAGGTCGAAAAGCAGGTTCCGCAAAGTCCCGAGCGCGATACGCTCCTCGAATTCATCCGCACCTCGAAACGCGGCATCATCAAACCGTACGAATCGCGTTGCAAAGAGGAGTAAATTTTGCGTATAAAATTGGTATATCGGAATTTTTCACTATATTTGCGGTGTCGAAAGACAGCGTGAAGGGTAAGGGGACGGGCAGTCCCCTTATTTCATACTTACACCGGACCGAAATTCAACGACTATGATAGAGACGAAAAAGATAATCGAAGCGGCGGAACGTCATTTGGAAGGCTCCGATATGTTCGTGGTGGAGTGCACCTCGACCCCGGGCAACGAAATCGAACTGACGATCGACAGCGACACGTCGGTCGGCATCGACGCCTGCGCGGAGTTGAGCCGCGCCGTCGAGGCGCAGTTCGACCGCGACGAGGAGGATTTTTCGCTGACGGTCATGTCGGCCGGCATCGGCTCGGAGCTGAAAAGCCTGCGCCAGTACCGCAAACTCGCCGGCAAATCGGCCGAGGTGCTACTCACCAGCGGCGTGAAGATACTGGCCAAGCTGGAGGAGGTCACCGACGAAGGCATCACCCTCTCCTACGAGGAGAAGCAGGCCGTCGAGGGCAAAAAGAAGAAACAGTTGGTGAAAGTCACGCGCAGCTACCCCTTCGATCAGATCAAGTACACGAAGGAGTGGCTGGATTTCAAGTAACAATTAAAAATCAGATAAAGCACACAATGGACAATCTCAATCTCATCAGCAACTTTGCCGAATTCAAAGAGCTGAAGAACATCGACAAGTCGACGATGATCGGCGTGCTGGAGGACGTTTTCCGCCACG
>ENA-OPBM01001924-OPBM01001924.1-human-gut-metagenome-genome-assembly--contig:-NODE-1924-length-10989-cov-3.220139_pt1 | contig 10989 bp, 8 predicted proteins | sample MGYA00241069_ERZ501454 | MGnify/ENA primary metagenome ERZ501454 (study PRJEB25962, sample SAMEA2042625) | human gut metagenome | biome: human gut; feature: human-associated habitat; material: faeces... | reverse complement strand
TCGGCAACGTGCTGGGCGCTTTCGTCATCATGGAGCTCATCAAGCTGGTGGTCCCGGTGTTCGTGCCGGCCATCTTCAGCCTGTACTTTGATTTGTTCGATGGTCTCATCCAGACCTATGTCTTTGTCTTCCTCACCTCGCTGTTCATGAAAGAGAGTATTGGTGGAGAAGAGTAAATTGATCGATTAAAAGGAGAAATAATTATGAACGGACTCGTAGCTCTGGGCGCTGGTATCGCAGCGCTGACTGGTATCGGCGGCATCGGCATTGCCACCGGCAAGGCAACGGAGGCCATCAGCCGCCAGCCGGAAGCTTCCGGTAAGATCCAGACCAACCTGCTGCTGGGTGCAGCTCTGGCCGAAGGTACTGCAATTTTCGGCTTCGTCGTTGCTCTGCTCATCATCCTGTTCCTGGGTTGATAACGGAGGCATGACGAATGCTGACTCTGAATCTGAACCTTCTGTATACAGTCGTCAACATTCTGGTTCTGTTTTTGCTGCTGCGCAAGTTCCTGTACAAGCCCGTCATGAACATCATCGCACAGCGCCAGAAGCAGGTGGATGACGCACTGAACGCCGCCGAGACCTCCAAGCAGGAGGCCGCTGCGGCCCTGAACGATGCGCAGGCAAAGCTGCGCAATGTGGACACCGAGGCTGCTGCCCGCCGCACTGCCTACGAGCAGCAGGCCGAAAAGGACAAGCAGCAGCTGCTGGCCGAGTACAAGCCGGTGGCCGGCAAGCGCGGCTCCATCGGCATCCCGCTCTGCCTGAATATGTATGAGCTGCTGCCGTTCTGGCATGCATTCTGGACAAAGCTCGGCTTTGCCGTCCACACCAGCCCGGTGTCCAGCCGCGGCCTCTATCTGGCTGGTCAGGCTACCATCCCCAGCGATACCGCCTGCTTCCCGGCCAAGCTCAGCCATGGCCACATCAAGGCCCTGACCCAGATGCATCTGGACGCCATCTTCTACCCCTGCCTGACCTACAACATCGACGAGGGTCTGGGCGACAACCACTACAACTGCCCCGTCGTGGCCTACTATCCCGAAGTCCTCGCCGGCAACTGCCCCGAGCTGGAAGGCCAGAAGTTCATCTACGACTACGTCGGCATCCACCGTCCGAAGGATTTCGTCCACAAGATGGCGAAGGACGTGCTGCCCAAGTATTTCGGCGGCATCTCCGAGAAGGAAGTGCAGGAGGCTGCCAACGCTGCCTACGCTGAGTATGAAGCCCACATGGCACAGATCCGGGTCAAGGGCAGCGAGATCATTGATGAGGCCCGCCGTCAGGGCAGGCGCATCATCGTGCTGGCCGGACGCCCCTACCATGTGGACCCGGAGATCAACCACGGCATCGACCACCTCATCACCCGCCACGGCGCGGCGGTGGTCACCGAGGACAGCATCTCCAACCGCGTGGAAAAGTTCCCCACCAGCGTGCTGAACCAGTGGACCTACCACAGCCGCCTGTATGCCGCCGCCAAGTACTGCACCACCCAGAAGGATATGGATCTGGTGCAGCTGGTGTCCTTCGGCTGCGGCGTGGATGCCATCACCACCGATGAGACCCGCGAGATCCTGCAGGAGGGCGGCAAGCTCTACACCCAGCTGAAAATTGACGAAATTACAAACCTGGGTGCTGTCAATATCCGCCTGCGCAGCCTGTTCGCCGCACTGGATGAGCGAGACGAAGATAAGAAGTAACATAGGAGGAACCTATGGAATACAATTACCCCAAATTCACCCCGGAGATGAAGAAAACTCACACCATCCTCATCCCCAACATGGCCATCACCCAGTTCCGCCTGCTGGAATACGCCCTGCGCTACGACGGCTACAAGTGCGAGATCCTTGGCAACTGCGGCAGCGCTGTGGCGCAGCTGGGCCTGAAATATGTCCACAACGACACCTGCTATCCGGCACTGCTGGTCATTGGCCAGTTCCTCGATGCGCTGAACAGCGGCAAGTACGACCTCGAGCACACGGCCCTGCTCATCACCCAGACGGGCGGCGGCTGCCGTGCCTCCAACTACATCCATCTGCTCCGCAAGGCGCTGGTCAAGGCAGGCTATCCGAACATCCCGGTGGCCAGCCTGAACTTCTCGGGCCTCGAGAAGGACAGCGGTTTCCAGATGACTCTGCCTCTGGCCCGCCGGGCCATCGCCAGTGTGTTCTACGGCGATATGCTCTGCGCCCTGCGCAATCAGGTCGCTCCGTATGAGAACGAGAAGGGCGCTGCCGATAAGATGGTAGACCTCTGGGTCGAGCGTCTGGGCCGTGTACTGCTGGCGGGCAAGGGTTTCACCTCCCGTGAGATGAAGCACACCTTCCCCCTCATCGCAAAGGACTTTAAGTCCATTCCCGTCACCCGTGTGCCGAAGGTCAAAGTCGGCGTCGTGGGCGAGATCTACGTCAAGTACAGCCCGCTGGGCAACAACGACCTGCAGAAGTTCCTCGAGAGCCAGGACTGCGAGGTCAACTTCCCGGGTCTGATGGGCTTCGTGCAGTACTGCATCTTCAACATGGGCGAGGACCATGTCCTCTACGGCGGCAAGCTGGCCATGAAGATGGGTACCGACCAGCTGCTCAACTGGCTGGACAGCGTGGAGCGCTCCATGCTCAAGGCCGAGGCCGACGCCGGTTTCTACGCCCCCGGCCCCTTCAAGGAGCTGGTGGAAAAGCCCGAGGGCATCATCTCGCTGGGTGCCAAGATGGGCGAGGGCTGGCTGCTGACGGCTGAGATGATCGAGCTGGTACAGGGCGGTTACGGCAACATCGTCTGCGCACAGCCTTTTGGCTGCCTGCCGAACCACATCGTGGGCAAGGGCATGGTAAACAAGATCCGCGCGATGTACCCCAGCGCCAACATCACCCCCATCGACTACGACCCCAGCGCCACCAAGGTCAATCAGGAGAACCGCATCAAACTGATGCTGGCCGTAGCAAAGGAGCGTCTGAACGCCCCTGCCGAGGCAAAGCCCCTGACCGCCGAGGAGATCGCGGGCGGTGCGCCCAGTCTCTCCCACGTCTGAGAAACTACAGAAGAAACAAAAAAAGCCGCACGGTACAGTTTTTCGCTGTACTGTGCGGCTTTTCTTTTATGCGCCAGAGCGCTTATTTCTTGTGATACTTGCGGTCTTCCTGCTCATAGGCGGGCTCGCAGGTGAGGTACATTCCCAGACGCTTGATGGTGTCCGTATCCACGCTGGACAGGATGACCGTGGAGTGCATGTCGCAGCCCTTGAGCTTGGAGAGCTGCTGCAGAGCGACAGCAGCCGTCTCATTCTCGGCGGCAGAGCTGGACAGCGCGATCAGGATCTCATCAGTGTGCAGGCGGGGATTCCGGCTGCCGAGGTAGTTGGTCTTGAGGGTCTGGATGGGCTCGATGGCGCGGGCGGAGACCAGGTCGATCTCATGGTCGATGCCGGCCAGCTTCTTGAGGGCATTGAGCAGGGCAGAAGAGGCTGCGCCCAGCAGGGGACCGTTCTTGCCGGTGACGACAGTGCCGTCCGGCAGCTCGATGGCGGCAGCGGGTGCGCCGCCGGTGCGCTCGGCCACGGCGTGAGCCTGCTTTTCCACGGCACGGTCGCCGACAGCCAGACCGGCCTGATTCAGCAGCAGCTCCAGCTTGAAGATCTCACTGTCCACGTTCTTGCCGATCTTGTGGTCGCAGAGGGCCTTGAAATAGCGGCGGATGATCTCGTTGCGGGAGGCCTCGCGGCAGGCTTCGTCGTCCACGATGCAGTTGCCGGCCATGTTCACGCCCATATCCGTGGGGGACTTGTAGGGGCTCTTGCCCGCGATGAGCTCGAACATCGCGTTGACCACCGGGAAGATCTCGATGTCGCGGTTGTAGTTGACGGTGGTGATGCCGTAGGCCTCCAGATGGAAGGGGTCGATCATGTTCACGTCGTTCAGGTCAGCGGTAGCGGCCTCGTAGGCAAGGTTGACCGGGTGCTTGAGGGGCAGGTTCCAGATGGGGAAGGTCTCGAACTTGGCATAACCGGCCTTGATGCCCCGCTTGTGCTCGTGGTAGAGCTGGGACAGGCAGGTGGCCATCTTGCCGCTGCCGGGGCCGGGGGCCGTGATGACGACGAGGGGACGCTGGGTCTCGATGTAGTCGTTCTTGCCGTAGCCCTCGTCGCTGACGATGCGGGCCACGTCGTTGGGGTAGCCGGGGATCTTATAGTGGCGGAAGGTGCGCACGCCCACGCTGTTCAGCTTGTGCTCAAAGGCTTCGACCTCGGGGGCGGCGGTGTACATGGTCACGCAGACGCTGCCCACGAACAGGCCCATGCCCTGGAAGGCGTCGATGAGGCGGAGAACGTCGAGGTCGTAGGTGATGCCGTAGTCGCCGCGCACCTTGCTGCTGATGATGTCCTGCGCGCTGATGACGATGACGATCTCGGCCTGCTCCTTGAGCTGCAGCAGCATCTGCAGCTTGGAGTCCGGCTCAAAGCCCGGCAGCACGCGGGAGGCGTGGTAGTCGTCGAACAGCTTGCCGCCAAACTCGAGGTAGAGCTTGTTGTCGAACTGTGCGATGCGCTCCCGGATGTGCTGGGACTGCATCTGAAGATATTTCGCGTTGTCAAAGCCTTTTTTCATGGAATGCTCCTCTTCCTGATTCTACAACTTCCTCTCCGGCACGTCGGTGGTGCGGCGGGCCGGAGGGTCACACAAACACTCTATAGTATAGCATACGACAGGCTTCAGCGCAATTATTTTTTGAAGGCCTCCTCGTGCTCCAGGTGCTCAAATTCTTCCAGTTCCTCAATGTCCTCTTTCAGGAACATCAGGCAGAAGCTGATGAAGAGCAGCAGGCAGGAAAGCCAGATGGCCCGGCTGCCCATGGGGGTCAGTGCAAGGCTGCCAAGGCCGGCACCCAGCGCGAACAGGAAGATGATAGCGAAGTAGTGAAGCGCCTTGCCGAAGGCTTTGGTGTTGCCGCCCACCAGCCATGCGCAGAGGGAATCCATGCCGCTGCGCAGATTGCCGATGCACATGGTGCTGGCGAAGGCGTAGCCGTTCACCTTGCGGAAGGATTGTACCTGCATGGCGCAGGAGAAGGAAACGAGGGAGTTGGCCAGCAGATTCAGCTCCTGCGGCAAAAAGCCCACGACGAAGAGCATCAGGATCTCGAACAGCACCACCAGCTGACGCCAGTGGAGCCACTGCATCCGCTTGAGCTTGAGGCGGATGAACTCGGCCACAAAAATGCCCAGCGCAAAGGCGCAAAGGGGAATCAGGTAGCGCAGTGCCTCGCCCCACTTGCCCGCAAACAGCTTGACGGCCATCAGCACGATGTTGCCGGTCTGGGCGTTGGCGAAGACTTTGCCGCGGTATAAGTAGGTATAAACATCCTGTAAGCCGCCCGAGACGGAGAGAAACAGAGCGGTGATAAAAGCTTCGGACATCTGTCCGTGAGGTTTGAGAGATGGCATAAAAGCTCCTCCTTCTATCCAGAAAATAATTCCATGCCATACTATAGCGCAAAACCGGCGTTTTGTCAAAAACTGTGCCATATTTTTTATAGATAATGACGATTCCGGGCGGGTATCGCAGGATGCGCTTTGTTTTGCAATGCGGCGCAGACTGTGGTAGAATACAGAAAACAGCTTTTTTCAGGAGAAGGAGGGGCTTTCTGTATGCCCAATATCATCGAGATCACGGATTTCCACGCGCCGGAGCTGGACCCTTATGCCCGGCTGACCCAGAACCAGCTGCGCAATCGCCTCGAGCCGGAGAAAGGCATCTTCATCGCCGAGAGCCCCAAGGTCATCGACCGTGCGCTGGACGCAGGCTACAAGCCCGTGTCCCTGCTGATGGAGCGCAAGCAGATCACCGGCCCGGCAGCGGGCATCCTGAGCCGCTGCGGCGACGCGCCGGTGTACACGGCAGATCGGGAGATGCTGGCAGAGCTCACCGGCTTTGAGCTGACCCGGGGTGTCCTCTGTGCCTTCCACCGCCCGGCACCCCGCCCGGTGGAAGAACTCTGCAAAAACGCCCGCCGGGTGGCCGTGCTGGAGGGCATCGTGGACTCCACCAATGTGGGCGCCATCTTCCGCTCGGCGGCGGCACTGAACATGGACGCTGTCCTCATCAACCCTTCCTGCTGCGACCCACTCTGCCGCCGCGCCGTCCGCGTCAGCATGGGTACGGTGTTTCAGGTACCCTGGGGGCAGTTGGGCGAGACCCCGGCAGACTGGCCGGAGAAGGGGATGGACATCCTCCACTCCCTCGGCTTCAAGACCGCCGCGATGGCCCTCAGCGACCGCTCGGTGAGCATCGACGACGAGCAGCTTGCAAAAGAGCCGAAGCTTGCCATCGTGCTTGGCACCGAGGGCGACGGCCTCGCCGCCGGCACCATCGCTTCCTGCGACTACACGGTCAAGATCCCCATGTCCCACGGCGTGGATTCGCTGAATGTCGCTGCCGCCAGCGCCGTTGCGTTCTGGCAGCTTGGCAAACAATAAACGAAAAAGTAATGCCTCCCCGCCGGGGAGGCATTCCTTTTTATGCTCAGATACTTGCTAAGAATCGCTCAAAGCCTGCGCGGCCTGCCGCGTCCATCTTGTAGACGCCGGCGTCTGCGAGGACTTCGGCAAAGACATGGCCGATCTCGTCCTGCAGGATGGTGTGGACATTTTCGGCGTTCAGCTCCGGATGGCGGGCGAGGATGTCCATCGCCCACTCGGCGTGCTTCTGGATGTTCTCGCCGTACTCAGCGGCGGGGGTGCGGGCCACGAGGGCGGCTTCCACATCGGTCATCTCGGCTTTCAGGCGGCTGGGCAGAACGGCCAGACCCATGACCTCGATGAGGCCGATGTTCTCCTTTTTGATGTGATGGAGCTTTGCGTGGGGGTGATAGACGCCCAGCGGATGCTCCGGCGTGGTGATGTTGTTGCGCAGCACCAAATCCAGCTGGAACTTGCCGTCCCGCATCCGGGCGATGGGGGTGATGGTGTTGTGGGGCTCGCCGTCGGTCTCGGCGTAGACAAAGCAGCTCTCGTCGGTGTAGCCCCGCCATGCGGTCAAAATCTTATCGGCCAGTTCCACAAGGCGTTCGTCGTCGGCGCAGGTGAGGCGGATGCAGCTCATGGGCCAGTGGACGATGCCGGCGTCCACGTCCTCAAAGCCGGGGAAGACCCACTTCTTCTCGATGGGCGCTTTGGCCATGGCGAACTCGTAGTGGCCGCCCTGGAAGTGGTCGTGGCTCAGGATGCTGCCGCCCACGATGGGCAGGTCGGCGTTGCTGCCCACGAAGTAGTGGGGGAAGAGGGCCACGAAGTCCAGCAGTTTGCGGAAGGTGGCACGCTCGATCTTCATGGGGGTGTGCTGGTTGTTAAAGACGATGCAGTGCTCATTGTAGTAGACATAGGGGCTGTACTGGAAATTCCACGCACTGTCGTTGATGGTCAGCGGGATGATGCGGTGATTTTCCCGGGCGGGATGGTTCAGCCGACCGGCATAGCCCTCGTTCTCCACGCAGAGCTGGCACTTGGGGTAGGCGCTCTGGGGGGCCAGCTTGGCGGCGGCAATGGCCTTGGGGTCTTTTTCGGGCTTCGAGAGGTTGATGGTGATATCCAGATCGCCGTAGGGGGTCTTGGTGACCCATTTCAGGTCGCGTTTGATGCGGTAGCGGCGGATATAATCGGTGTCCTGACTGAATTTATAGAACCAGTCGGTGGCGGCCTGCGGGCCTTCGCTTTCGTAGCGTTCCTCGAAATTGGCGCGCACGATACTGGGCCGCGGGGTCAGTACGCCCATGAGCTTTGTGTCGAACAGGTCGCGGGCGGTGGAGTTGTCCTCGCACACGCCGCGGGCAACGGCATCGTCCACAAGGGTCTTGAGAATGCTTTCCAGATCGGTGTAGCACACTTCGCTGTCCGGGGCGGTAAAGTCGTCCAGCTGCATGGTCATGAGCAGCTGGTTGCGGATGTAGATCTCGTCGTCAGGCAGGATAAGGCCGGTGTCAAGACCGTAGTTGACGAGCTGCTGGATGGCAGTAGAGATCACAGGACAGCGCCTCCTTCCGGGCGGATGTTCAGCACATGGCAGCGGCCCTCACCAAGGATGGCTTCCATGTGGGCCTTGAAGTCGGCCAGCATTTCCACCGGCACAAAGGCCTGAGCCGTACCGGCAAAGCCGCCGCCGTGCACGCGCACAGCGCCCTTACCGCCCAGATAATGCTTGGCAGCGGCGATGGTCACAGCCACCTCCTGATGCTCCTTGTAGCCTGCGGGGATGACGTTCTGCAGATACTCCCAGCTGCTGCAGCCGGACTCGTTCACGAGGCAGAGGAAGGCGTCGAAGTCGCCATCGTGGAGTGCGGCCACCTGCTTTGCCACACGGTCGTTGTCGGCGTAGACGTGGAAGGCACGGAGGACAGCGCGGTCGCCGCACTGCCTGCGGCACTCGGGCAGCTTTGCAAGGAAGGTCTCGAACGGCACATCCCGCAGCACCTCGCCGCCGCAGACAGCGGCTACGGCGCGGCACTCAGCCGGGATGGCGGCGTACTCGTCGGTCAGATCGGCGTGGTCTGCGCCGGAGTCGAGGATGCAGAGGGCCAGACCAGCCTTGGAGAAGTCCACAGCCACCGGCTCCACCACGGGCTTTGCGGGGCTGGCGAAGTCGATGGTGATGATGTTGCCCACGCTGGAAGCCATCTGGTCCATCAGACCGCAGGGCTTGCCGAAGTAGACGTTCTCAGCCCACTGGCCGATCTGCGCGATGGCGATGGGGGAGACCTTCTCGGTCATGAAGCAGTCGTTCAGGATGACGCCGATGAGCACTTCAAAGGCGGCAGAAGAAGAGACGCCGCTGCCCTTCGGCACGTTGGAAGAGATGTAAACGTCCAGACCGGCCAGCTTTGCGCCCCGCTGGGTGAAGGCGGCGCACTCGCCGCGCAGCAGAGAGGCGGTGGTGTTCTCCTCTTCCTTGCGGGCCTCAAGGTCATTCAGATCAATGATGCACAGATCATAGCCCTCGCTCTGGACGCGGAGCTGGTTCTTGTCGTTGGGGGCTGCGGCGGCGATCATGTCGATGTTCACGCTGCCGGCCAGCACCCGGCCATGCTGGTGGTCGGTGTGGTTGCCGCCGATCTCGGTGCGGCCCGGTGCGCTGTAAAGGCCGGCCTCAGCGTGGGAGCCGAAGGTCTTTTCCAGCCCGTCCAGCACGGCGGCGTAACGGGCGGCTTCAGAGGCCGTCTCGGCGGGAGTACAGCAATACAGGGAGGCGAGGCGTGCGGCGTGGACGCCGTCGGACAGCTCCTGCTTCCATACGGGAATGGACTTCATCATGGAATCTTCCTCCTGACAGACAGATACTTTTTTGTTTCGTGTGGGCGATACAGCCCGCTTCTAATCCTATAGTAAAGGATTTGTCCGGAAAAAACCATGTGTTATTGTTGCATCTCAATGAAAAGTTGCAAAAAATCCCCGCCGGGGCTGTTCGGCGGGGATGCAAAATAAAAATCTCGGATAAATTACAACTGAGACAAAAGTTTTTTCGAAACCGGGAAAGCATTGTGTGACTACGCCAAAACTTCCCGCTGCCGCGTCCCGGCGGGGGAGCGGGCCGCGATATGGAGAAACCTTACTGCGGCGGGCAGCGCAAAAGAAAAGGCCGCGATCCACTTTTCCAGCGGAGCGCGGCCTTCTTGTTAAGGGAAGAAAATTATGATGTCAGGCGGAAGACGAGGGAGCAGCGCCCTCCGGCCCGGGAACACAGGGAAAAATTACTGCATCAGGCTGCAGACGGCCTCGGCGTAAGCGGCGGGGTCATCCACGGGCAGGCCCTCGATGAGCTGTGCCTGTGCGTAGAGCAGAGCGCTGTACTTCTTGAGCTTCTCGGTATCGCCAGCCTCCTGTGCGGCTTTCAGCACAGCGAAGACGGGGTGGTTGACGTTCAGCTCCAGCACCTTGTCGCTCTTGACGCCCTCACTGCCGGGCTGCTTGGACAGCACCTTCTCCATCTCGATGGACAGCGGGCCGTCGGCGGACAGGCAGACGGGATGATCCTTCAGGCGGGTGGAGACTTTGACCTCCTTGACCTTGCCGTCCAGAGCGTCCTTCATGGCGTCAAACAGAGCCTTGTTGGCGGTGGTAGCCTCTTCGGCGGCCTTCTTCTCGTCCTCGGTCTCGAGGCCCAGATCACCGCTGTTGACGTTCTTGAACTCGACGGTGCCGTCCTTGCCCTCGGCATCCTTGCGGGGATAAGTGCGCATGATCTGCAGGCAGAACTCATCCACATCCTCGGTCAGGAGCAGGACGTCATAGCCCTTGTCCATGACCAGCTCAGCGGCAGGCAGCTTTGCCAGACGGTCGGTGGAGTCGCCGGCGGCGAAGTAGATGTACTTCTGCTCGGCGGGCATCTTGTCCACGTACTCCTGCAGAGTGACCATCTTCTGCTCCTTGGCAGACCAGAACAGAAGCAGGTCGCGCAGCAGCTCGGCGTGCATCCCGTAGTCGGAGTATGCGCCGAACTTCAGCTGACGGCCAAACTCCTTCCAGAAGCTCTCGTACTTCTCGCGGTCGTTGGCCAGCATGGCGTGGAGCTCGTTCTTGATCTTCTTTTCCAGAGCGTTGTGGATGAGCTTGAGCTGATTGTCCTTCTGCAGCATCTCACGGCTGATGTTCAGGCTCAGGTCCTGGCTGTCCACGATGCCCTTGACGAAGCTGAAGTAGTCGGGCAGCAGGTCGGCGCACTTCTCCATGATGAGGACGCCGGATGCGTACAGAGCCAGACCCTTTTCGTAGTCCTTGGTGTAGAAGTCGTAGGGACGGTGGCTGGGCACGAACAGCAGGGCGTTGTAGTTCGCGGTGCCCTCGGTGCGGCTGACGATGACACGGGCAGGGTCGGTATAATCGTTGAACTTCTCTTTATAGAAGCTGGCGTACTCTTCGTCGGTCACTTCGCTCTTCTGCTTTTTCCAGATGGGCACCATGCTGTTCAGGGTCTCCAGCTCGGTGTAGGTCTCCCACTCGGGCTTG
>ENA-OPBM01001921-OPBM01001921.1-human-gut-metagenome-genome-assembly--contig:-NODE-1921-length-11003-cov-2.066862_pt1 | contig 11003 bp, 10 predicted proteins | sample MGYA00241069_ERZ501454 | MGnify/ENA primary metagenome ERZ501454 (study PRJEB25962, sample SAMEA2042625) | human gut metagenome | biome: human gut; feature: human-associated habitat; material: faeces... | reverse complement strand
CGGAGCTGATTCTGCTCGACGAGCCGTTTTCAGCGCTCGATACCTATCTGAAATGGCAGTTGGAGCAGGAGATGTACAAACATCTGAAGGAGGCCGGAAAACCGGTCATCTTCGTATCACACAACCGCGATGAGGTGTACCGCCTCTGCGATACGGTCAGCTGTATGAACCGGGGAAAGATGGAAGTCATGGAACCGCTGAAGGAATTTTTCCAGAATCCGAAGACGCGCACAGCGGCAATTTTGTCGGGCTGCAAGAACATTTCGGCGGCCGAGCGGGTGGATGCGCACACGCTGCGGGCCGTGGACTGGGGCGTGACGCTGCACGTAAAGGAGCGGGAAATTGCAGACGATATCCGCGCAGTCGGCATCCGGGCACATTTTCTGGCCACAGTAGAAAGGCCGGGTGAGGAAAATGTATTTCCGGTCAACGAATCCGAAATCTGGGAAGATCCGTTTGAATGGAACATTTCATTCCGGAAGAATGCCGAATGCAGCTGGCTGCAGTGGAAGATCGCAAAAACAGACTGGAGCCCGGAAATGGGGATTCCAAAGGAGCTGTATCTGAAGGAGGAAGATATTCTGCTGCTGACGGATTCCTGATGCTGGTGTGACAGATTTGGATAAAAAAAGATTGTTTTCGAAATCGTGATCGTGTTTCGAAAACAATCTTTTTTCATCGTTTACAGATTCATTACATGGTGATCCAGCCGAATGCATTTGCCACGGAACTGAACAGAATGATCAGTGCAAACACCGGGCAGAGATACTGGATCATGACAAGAAAGATTTTCTTTCTGCGGAAGCGGCTCTCACCGTGGATGATTTCTTCCTCGATTTTCGCCACACCAATGACTCTCGAAACGAGAAGACAGGTGGCAATGGCAGCAATCGGCATCATCACGGAGTTCGTCAGGAAGTCGAAGAAATCCAGGAACTGCATGCCAAGAATGGTGACGGAGGAAAGCGGTCCGTAGCCAAGGCAGGAGAGCGTTCCGAGCGCAATCATGATAACGCCGATCAGAATGGTCGATTTTTTACGGCCCCAGCCGAGCTCATCCTCAAAGGTGGAAACGGCGCTTTCTGTCAGTGCGATGGAGCTGGTCAGTGCGGCAAACAGCACCAGAAGGAAAAACAGAATACCGATCACAGTGCCAAAGCCCATATTGGCGAATACCTTCGGGATAGTGATAAACATCAGGGAAGGTCCTGCCTGCAGGGTATCCGGATCTCCGCCGGAGAAGGCAAAGACGGCAGGAATGATCATCAGGCCTGCCATGATCGCAATGGCAGTGTCAAAGATTTCGACGTTGCGTGTGGAATCCTCGATCGAGGTGTCTTTTTTCATGTAGGAGCCAAAGGTGATCAGAATACCCATCGCAATCGAGAGGGAGTAGAACATCTGTCCCATGGCGGCGACGACGGACATCCATGAAAAGTTTTTGAGGTTCGGAACAAGGAAATACTTCACGCCTGCCAGTGCGCCCGGTCTTGTTACGGAATAAACGGCAATGATAACGGAAAGGACGATCAGAATCGGCATCATCACCTTGGAAACGCGTTCAATGCCGTTTCGCACACCGGCGTAGATGATGGCGACCGTAATAAGGCAGAAAACGGCAAAACAGAGCTCTGTGGAAACTCCGTTTGAGATGAAGCCGGAAAAATAGCCGTCCTCTGCGAGCAGGGTACTGTTGCCCTTCACGTATTCGATCAGATATTTGATGACCCATCCTCCGATGACAGAGTAGTATGGAACGATCAGAATCGGGATAATGGCGTTGATCCAGCCGCCGAATCGGATGCCCCTGCCCTTGCCGAAGTGGGCGAAAGCGCCGACCGGGCTTTTTCGTGTCATGCGTCCGATGGCGGACTCGGCAACGATCATGGAGTAGCCGAAGGTGAGCGCCAGCAGGATATAAATGAGGAGGAAAATTCCTCCGCCGTATTTTGCTGCGAGGTAGGGAAAACGCCAGATATTTCCAAGTCCGACGGAAGCGCCTGCTGCAGCCAGCACGTAACCGATTTTGCCGGAAAACGAGCTGCGGGATTTGTTGTGTTTGTTCATAGAGTTCCTTCCTTTTGTGTGTTACAAAAATTTTGGGTTTATGGTCAGTTCTTGAAGACTTTTTATGCTGACACCATAAAGAAGATTGTAACATTATTGGGAAGGAAAGTCACTACTAAATTTTTTATTTTTTGCTGTCCGGCAGGTATTCCCCGGCCAGCTCCGCCATCAGCTCCGGCACGGTGGTCATGTGATCGAGACGCCATGCATTTTCTCCGCAGAAAAGGAGAGCGTTGTCGGTATCGCCATCGGCAGCGCGGGTCAGGGCAGTGGTAATACAGTAGGGAATGGAGGCTTTGTCGCATTTTTTGAGGCACTGGTAGCAGTGTGAGATTTTTTCCCGTTCCTGTTCGCGTTCCGTCAGAAACGGATTGCGGATTGCGCGGCCCGGCATGCCGACCGGACTGTGCATGATCGTGATATCTTCTTTTTTGGCATTCAGGTATGCCTGTTTGTAGCGGGGATCGGCATCGCATTCTTCCGTGACAACGAAACGGGTAGCCATCTGGACGCCTGCGCAGCCAAGCGACAGATAGTGAAGGATATCCTCATGGGTGTAGACGCCTCCGGCAAAGACGACGGGGATGGTACAGGCGTATTTTTCTTCGTAGCCATGTACGATCTGCAGAATTTCCCGGATTTCGTCATCGTAGCCGCGCCGTGCTGTTTCTTCTACGGTTTCGGCGGAATAGCCGAGATGGCCTCCGGCTGCAGGACCTTCGATGACAACAAGGTCAGGGACGCGGTGATAGTGATTATCCCAAAGTTTCAGAAGAACTTTGGCAGTCCGGGGCGGGGAAACGATAGGGGCGAGCTTGATGGAGCTTCCCGCTGTGTATTTTGGCAGATCAGTCGGGAGACCAGCTCCGGAAATGATGAGATCGGCTCCGTTTTCGATACAGCAGCGGACGTATTCCTCGTAGTGGGTCAGGGCGCACATGATATTGACGCCGATGATGCCGCCGTTTGAGATTTCTTTGGCACGGCGGATGTGGAAGGCGAGGGCGCGAAGATTGGCGCTTAAGGGATCACGCGCGAATTCCGGATCGCGCCAGCCGGGCTGGGCAGCGGAGATGACGCCGATTCCGCCGGCTTTGGCAACGGCACCGGCGAGGGATGAGAGGCTGATGCCGACGCCCATTCCGCCTTGGATGATGGGGTATTTGGCGGTGAGATTTCCTATTTTTAAATTTGGTAACATATGAATTCTCCTTTTTGATAAATGGACGATCCCGTGCCCGCCGTCGCGCCGGGGATGTTCCTCCAGGATGGCGCGGTTTCGGAGGCCAGGAAACTCTAAGGCTTTGGGATTTTGCTAAGGGCGCTTGAAAAAACGGCGAACTCGCTGCACTCAGACAGTGCCGTTTTTTCAAGCAACGCAAAATTCCATAGCCTAAGAGTTTGCAGGCCTCCTGCAAATGCGCCATCCTGGAGGAACATCCCCGACACGGCGGCGGGCACGGGATCTGGTATTGGTAAAAATGTAATGTAAAAAACCTTACTATGTGGTTTTGAAAACTAGATATATAATACTTTGAATATCAAAGTATGTCAAGAGGGAAAATGAGAAAAAGATGATTGATAGGGGATGGGAGGTGTGGTAGAGTGGGAGATAGAAAGAAAAGTTAAGACAGGAGGATGAAGAATGATGTTAAAGGATCTGGTGTTGAAGAACAGGAGTTATCGTGGTTTTGATGAGTCGGTGCGGATTTCGCGGGAGACGTTGGAAGTGTTTGTGGATTGCGCGCGGCTTTGTCCTTCGAGTGTGAATAAGCAGCCGTTGAAGTATTTTCTGGCGTGGGAGCCGGAAGAAGTGGAGAAGGTGCAGGGGCTGACAAAGTGGGCGCGGGCGCTGCCGGATATGGTACTGCCGCATCCGGGGAAACGGCCGACGGGCTTTGTTGTGATCTGTCAGGATAAGGGGATTGATGAGAATCTGAACCGGTATCAGAAGGATGTCGGGATTGTGGCACAGACGATGCTGCTTGCGGCGGTGGAGCAGGGACTTGGCGGCTGTATGATCGGGAATTTTCAGGCGGGCGAGGTAATGGAGGTACTTGGACTGCCTGAGGAGATCCGGCCGCTTTTGATTGTGGCGTTTGGAAAACCGGCGGAGGAGATTCATCTGGTGGATGTGCCGGAGGATGGGAATACGAATTATTACCGGGATGAGAACGATGTGCACTATGTGCCGAAGAGAACGCTGGCGGATGAATTGCTGAACTGAAGATAAGATAGGGATGGAAATCAAAAATGTCGGATTTGTGGTAGAAAATCCGGCATTTTTGATATTCAGGGACGGGAGAAAGGAGTATGATACGGAGAAAAAAGCACAGGCTTTGTCCGGAATGGGTGCAAATAAAGATGCTTTTTCATGCAAAACAGAATCTTTTTTGAAAACATGCATTATGATAAAATGAAAAAAATGGGGATATTTGAAATACAAAAATGGAGGAGGAATTAATATGAAGATTTATCACGCACAAGTGAACCATCTGGAAAATCCGGTGGGATTTCGGATGGAACGGACGGTCTTTTCGTGGAAAATAAAAGAAGCGAAAGGAAAGCAGCAGAGTTACGCAAGGATCCGTGTATCATCGGATGAGGCGATGGAACGTCTGTTGTTTGACTCGGGGGAGGATACGAAAGCGAGTAGCCTTTGCTATCCGGTGAAACTGAAGTTGGAGCCGAGAACACGGTATTACTGGACGGTGGAAGCAGGCAGCGATGCCGGAGAAAAAGCAGTAAGCGAAGTGCAGTTTTTTGAAACTGGAAAGCGGGAGGAAGTATGGTCTGCCAAATGGATCTCCTGCAGCAGTGAAGAAAAACGCCATCCTTATTTTGAAAAGAAAATTATTCCGGTAAAAGAAGTGGCAAAAGCACGGCTGTATATATGCGGACTTGGACTGTATGAAGTGTTTGTTGATGAGAAGCGTGTCGGAAATGAATATCTGACACCGTACAGCAATGATTACAATGAGTGGGTACAGTATCAGACATACGATGTGACAGAGGAGTTTTCGAGCGAGGGAACACTCCGTGTACTGCTTGGCAACGGCTGGTATAAGGCGCGGTTTGGTTTCAGTGCGTTTGAGGATAGAGGCTTTTACGGAAATGACTGGAAGCTGATTGCGGAGCTGCATCTTATGTATACAGACGGCTCGGAAGAAGTCATCGGTACAGATGAGACATGGCAGATACGACGCAGCAAAATTTCGTTCTCCAATCTCTACGACGGCGAGCATCGGGATGATACGCTGCCGGATCTTCCTGCAGAGCAGGCAGTCCTCTGTGATGCACCGAAAGGGGAACTGACCGATCGCATGAGTCTTCCGGTGACGGTTCATGAAACTTTCCGGCCAAAAGAATTGATTCATACTCCGGCAGGTGAGCTGGTTTTCGATATGGGACAGGAATTCACGGGAATCTTTAAACTCCATGTCAACGTGCCAAAAGGAACAAAAGTACATGTTCAGACGGGAGAAATTCTGCAGCACGGCAATTTCTACAATGAAAATCTGAGAACTGCAAAATCGGAATACATTTATATTTCCGATGGCACGGAAATAGATCTCGCACCGCATTTTACCTTCTATGGTTACCGTTACGTAAAAATCGAGGGCATCCCGGATCTGAAAACAGAGGATTTCACGGGAATTGCCTATTACAGCAATATCACCGCAACAGGCTGGATGAAGACCGGAAATGGACAGGTTAACCAGCTGATTAGCAACGTGAGATGGGGCCTGAAATGCAACTTTGTAGATGTTCCGACCGACTGCCCGCAGCGTGATGAGCGCATGGGATGGACGGGTGATGCGCAGGTGTTCTCGCCGACGGCGATGTATCTCGAAGATACGTATGCATTCTATGCAAAATACCTGTACGACATGGCAAAAGAGCAGAGCGTGCTCGGCGGAAAGGTGCCGTACGTGGTGCCGTCGTGCGGCATCGAGGATGCAGCGTGTGTCTGGGGCGATGCGGCGTGCATCATTCCGTGGAATCTGTATCTGTTTTACGGGGATAAGAGTATTCTGGAAGATCAGTTTGTGAGCATGAAATCGTGGGTGGATTACATCACGAAAGTGGATGGGGATAACCACGGCTGGCGGTATATTTTCCACTTCGGCGACTGGCTTGCGTTGGACAATCCGGTACAGGGAGCGGAGCAGGTCATGGGTGCAACGGACGAGGAGTTTATTGCAAACCTGTATTATGCGATCAGCGCAGGAATCGTGGCAAAAGCAGCCGGTGTGCTGGGATACCGCGAGGAGCAGGAGAAGTATCAGAAGCTGTCCGAGGAGCAGTTTGCTGTGGTACAGGAAGAATATTACAGCGCAACAGGCCGCTGCTGCATCAAAACACAGACGGCGCTGCTGCTGACGCTGAAATACCATCTGTCAAAGAACGAAGAGCTGACAAAACGGCAGCTTCTGAAGCTGTTTGAGCAGAGTAACCACAAACTGAAGACGGGATTTGTCGGAACACCATTGCTGAACAATGTGCTCACCGACAACGGCATGAATGATCTTGCCTACGAACTGTTGCTGAACGAGGAATTTCCGGGTTGGCTTTATGAGGTTAAGCTTGGTGCAACTACCGTCTGGGAACGCTGGAATTCCCTTCTTGCGGACGGTACGATTTCCGGCATCAGCATGAACAGTATGAACCATTATGCTTACGGCTCTATCCAGGAATGGATGTTCCGTCACGTTGCCGGCATCAACACGATGGAGTCCCATCCGGGTGTCAGGACCGTACAGTTTGCACCGACGCTGAACTGGGATTTGAGGTATGCAGAGGCAAAATATGATTCTGCATCGGGAATGTACAGCATTCGCTGGGAGCTTTCCGACAAAGAGCACGTGACCATCACCATGGATGTTCCGTTCGACTGCACCGCAGAGGCCGTACTTCCAATGGTTGCCAAAAGTGAAAAAGAAGCGGTTGCAGAAGTGCTCGGATCAGAAGAAAACGGTAGATACCTGCTGGAGCCGGGACACTATGAGGTAAGCTATCAGCTTTCCGGTTGGAAAGAAAAAACGGCAGAATGTGTGGAATAAAACCGCAGTTTTTTTCAAAAAATAAGAAGCGTGGTGCGCGCTGCGATTTTGCAATGGGACAAAATGAGAAAATTGTTCCAATTATTATGAAAAGAATGTAAATAAAAACAAATAATTTGGAAAATATACAAATTCATTTGTCTTATGAAAACGTTTATGGTACAATCTGACTAAGCGGTTACAAAAATGGAAGTGTGTTTTGGAGAAAATGAAACAAGACACAGATCCGAGGGTCCGACAAAAAGAGGCGGCAGAAAGGGACAGGATATGAAGAAGTGGACGGGGATGATTACCAATCTCACAATGTTGACACAATTCGGACTGTCCCTTGTGACGCCTCTTTTTCTTTGTCTGGCACTCTGCTGGTGGCTTTGCGACCGCTTTTCGGTTGGAACATGGATTTATCTGATCGGCTTTTTTTTCGGCATCGGAGGCGGTGCCGTGACAGCCTGGAAATTCGGGCAGAGCGTTCTGCGGCATCAGAAACGCATCGAGACGGAGCCGGACGGAAAAAAGAAGAAAAAGCGGGTGTCTTTCAACCGACATATTTAGAACGTGTCTGAAAAAGTTTTCACAGTTGACGAAGATCAAGTGGCAGAGAAAAGATTTCAGACTGATTTTAAGGGGAAAATCCCTCAGAAAGGAAACAAGGCGATATGAGCAATTTCGGAGACAAGGTCCAGCCGGCCGTAAAAAAGGAGACGAAAAATGTTGCCATCTATACTGTTGTCGGCGTGGTTGTGATGTGGGTCGGGTTTCTGATCCTGCACCTGATCTGGCCGGAAAAAATCCCATTTGACTATCGGGTGATCCTCGGGGGAATCGGAGGCGGTGCCGTTGCGGTGCTGAACTTTTTCCTGATGGGCATGGCAGTACAAAAAGCAGTGTCCGAGACAGACGAGGCGGGAGCAAAACGGCGGATGCAGGCAAGCTATTCGCAGAGAAACCTGATGCAGATGCTCTGGGCAGTTCTGGCGATTGTGCTTCCATGCTTCCAGTTTGCCGCAGGAATCCTGCCGCTTTTAATTCCGGGAACGGCCATCAAGCTGAAGGGCATAAAAAACAGCATAAAGCGCTGAACCTGATCTTTGGCGAAAGCCGCAAAGACGGGACGGCGTTTTTAAACCGAAACAGGCAAGCAGCGAAGCGGATTGTGAAGAGCCGCTTTGACAAAAGGTTCAAATTTTTTATTTTATTTCATACAGAGGAGGTGAGAAAAGAGAATGGAGGTTGATATCTCCGGTGCAAAAGTCTTTTTTACGATCCCGATCGATTTTCCGCTGTTCGGGAAAATTCAGATCAGCGAAACGCTGGTGGTAAGCTGGATTGTAATGGCACTCATTACCGGACTTTGCATCTGGCTCACAAGAGATTTGAAGATACGGAACATCTCCAAACGCCAGGCGGTGGCAGAAATGATTGTGGAGACCGCAAACAAATTTGTCATCGGCAACATGGGAGAAAAATTCCGGTATCTGATTCCTTTTGTGTCGGCACTTTTCGCGACCAGCGTTGTCTCAAACCTGATCAGTCTGATCGGACTTCGAAGTCCGACAGCAGATCTTTCTACCGAGGCGGCCTGGGCTGTTGTGGTTTTCATCATGATCACCACACAGAAGATCAAAACCAACGGTTTTGGCGGATATCTGAAAGGATTCACGACTCCGATTGCGGTTATGACACCGTTTAACGTTTTGTCGGAGCTCGCAACGCCGATCAGTATGGCGTGCCGTCACTTTGGAAACATCCTTTCCGGCGTCGTCATCAATGCCCTGATCTACGGATCTCTGGCACTGGCAAGCGGAAAGCTGCTGGGACTGCTTCCCGGCGTGCTCGGAAGAACCCTCTCGCAGATTCCGATTCTGGATGTCGGTGTTCCGGCTATCCTGTCGGTCTACTTTGACTGGTTTTCCGGCGTGATGCAGGCCTTTATTTTCTGTATGCTGACTGTCATGTACATTGCGAATGCAGCAGAGGAAGGCTAAAGAGATTAAAAAAATGAGGTTTACAAAAAGAAAATACAGGAGGAAAACAAGATGGATTTTCAGATTTTAGCAAAAGGTATCGCTCTCGCAGGATGCGCAATCGGCGCAGGATGCTCCCTGATCGCAGGTATCGGACCTGGTATCGGTGAAGGTAACGCCGTAGCAAAGGCACTTGAGGCAATCGGACGTCAGCCGGAATGCAAAGGTGATGTAACAAGTACGATGCTTCTTGGCTGTGCGATCGCAGAGACCACAGGTATTTACGGTTTCGTAACCGGCCTGCTTCTGATCTTCGTAGCACCGGGAATGTTCATGAACTTCCTGAAATAGTTGCAAGGAGTAAATGATTGCTAGGAGGAAAGAAACTATGCAGGTTCAGGAACTGGTAGGAATTGTCCCCTGGACTTTTATCGCACAGATCTGCAACCTTTTCATCCAGATGTATCTGATCAAACGGTTCCTTTTCAAACCGATCAATGAGATGCTGGAAAAACGGCGTGCGGCAGCCGATGCGGAGATTACAGACGCAGAGGCGGCAAAAAAAGAAGCCAACGCCATCAAAGAGGAATATGAGCAGAATATGCAGGAGGCCAAGGCAAAAGCCAACGAGATTCTCGAAAGCGCCAGAAAGACAGCGACGCTGCAGAGCGAGAAAATCGTAAAAGAGGCTTCCGAACAGGCAGCTGCCCTGAAAAACAAGGCAGAAAAAGAGATTGCCCAGGAGAAAAAGAAAGCGGTCAATGAAGTCAAAGGCGAGATCGGCGGCATTGCCATGGATATTGCCGGAAAGGTCATTGAACGTGAGATTAATGAAAAAGACCATGAGAAGCTGATAGATGAATTTATATCGAATGTAGGTGAAGCATCATGACAGAAACTGCCAGAGTATACGGTGGGAGCCTGTATGAGCTGGCCCAGGAGGAGCATCTCGAAGAGGAAATCCTTTCCGAGATGAAGGAGATCCGAGCTCTGTTCCGGGAAAATCCGGAGTATCCGCGCCTTTTATCGGAGCCTTCGATTCCGCGAAAAGAGCGGATCGGGCTGATCGACGCGGCATTTGGCAGCCAGGCGGAACCGTATTTGGTCAATTTTATCAAACTGCTGTGTGAAAAAAATCTTCTCCGGGAATTCGGCGGATGCCAGGAAGCGTTTCAGCGCAGATACTTTGCGGCGCACAACATTGCCGAGGCAGTTGTGACGAGTGCAGCATCCCTGTCGAAGGAACAGGAAGAGCTTCTGAAGAAAAAACTGGAAACGATGAGCGGAAAAACGGTCGTGATGGAACTGAAAACCGATCCGTCCGTTCTGGCGGGTGTCCGCGTGGAGCTCGACGGAAAGCTGTTTGACGGAACCGTAAAGGGACGTTTGGCCGAGCTTTCCAGAAGAATCAGCAATACAGTGGTGTAGGAGGAAAAAATGCAACTGAAACCAGAAGAAATATCCAAGGTCATCCGCAGCCAGATCAAATATTATGAAAATGCGATCCGGCAGGATGAGACAGGCACCGTTCTGATGGTCGGAGACGGAATCGCAAGAGCCAGCGGTCTTTCGAACTGCATGGCAGGCGAACTGCTGGAGTTCGAGGATGGAAGCTATGGAATGGCACAGAACCTCGAGGAAAACAGCGTATCTGTCGTTTTATTCGGTTCCGGCGAGAACATCAGCGAGGGACAGCTTGTAAAAAGAACGGGAAAGGTTGTTTCGGTTCCGGTCGGAGAAGGCATGATCGGACGCGTTGTCAACGCGCTCGGCCAGCCAATCGACGGCGCAGGCCCGATTACGGCAGCAGAGTACCGTCCGATTGAAAGCCCGGCACCGGGCATCTGTGAGAGAAAAGGTGTTAATCAGCCGCTGCAGACCGGTATTAAAGCGATCGATTCCATGGTTC
>ENA-OPBM01001901-OPBM01001901.1-human-gut-metagenome-genome-assembly--contig:-NODE-1901-length-11134-cov-3.975900_pt1 | contig 11134 bp, 12 predicted proteins | sample MGYA00241069_ERZ501454 | MGnify/ENA primary metagenome ERZ501454 (study PRJEB25962, sample SAMEA2042625) | human gut metagenome | biome: human gut; feature: human-associated habitat; material: faeces... | reverse complement strand
CCCCTATTGTCAACTATTTCAACTTAAATTCACAAAAAAACTTTAGTTATTACTCTAACTAAAGTTGGGTGGGTATTTATTAATCTATTAAATTACTTATATGAAAACAAAAAATCTTATCACCCAAAATATCTTGGGCAGCTTTTAACATTTTATATTCATCTTCCAAGTAAATAGCAAAATCATAATTATTTTCATTTAAAACTTTTTGGATATTTTTACTTTTTAGTACTCCCTTATTTTCATTTGTATAATTAGTGTATTCTTTAATTAAAAAAACTTGGTTCTCCTTTTTAAAAAAATTAGCATTTGTTGCAATCCAAGTTGATTTATCATCAGCCTGGTTTTTATATCCACATGCACTTAAAATAAACATATCGATATTAGAAATTTTAGAAACTTCACTTAAAACATTAATTATACTTTTTAAAGGCCTTTTTTCTAAAAATAGTCCTGGCTTATTTGCAGCTACTTCCTCGTATTTATCTGCCTCTAAATTAACAATTGTTCCGTCCATATCACAAAACATAGCGATTTTTTTATCATTGTTTTTTTCTGATATAGATTTAATCTGATTCAAAAAATCCATAAAAAGATCCCCCTTATTTTTTATCTAAATTGCTTAAAACTTCTAATAATTCTTCAGCGACTTTTTCTGGCAGAATAGTTTGTAACTCTTCTTTTGTTTGATTTTTAATATTTGAAAGTGATTTGTATTTTTTTAATAATTCCTTTTTACGATTTTCACCAATTCCGGCAACAGTGTCTAAAACGCTAGCATAAGCCCCTTTACTTCTTATTTGTTTATGGTAATTAATAGTAAAATTATGAACCTCATCTTGCATTCTTTCTAAATAATGAAATAAATTACTTCTTTTTTCAATGGCAATTTCTTCGTCAAGGGTTAATAAAGCATTGGTTTGATGTTTGTCGTCTTTCTTTAAACCGACTAGTTTTATGTCCATGTTTAAACTATCTAATACTTCTTTAGCCACATGCATTTGACCAATACCACCATCGACAATAATTAAATCTGGTCTTGGCAAATTATCTTTTAAAACTCGAAAGTATCTTCGATATACAACTTCTTTCATAGTTCCATAGTCGTCATTTTTGTTAACTGATATTTTATATTTGCGATATTCATTTTTGGCTGGTTTACCATCAACAAAAACAACCATACCTGAAACATTATATGTTCCAAACAAATGAGCATTATCAAAGATTTCAATTCGTTCAAGCTTGTCCATGTTTAAAATTTTTCTTAAATCCTCATTGGCTTCATTTATTTTATTTTCATTTCTTAGCAATAAAGTTATTTTTTCTTCCAATTCTCTTTTAGCATTATTATTAGCCATTTCAATTAATTTCTTTTTAGTTCCCTTCTCTGGTTTCTTAACTTTAACATCAAAATAGCTTTGAAGTAAAGTATCATCTACTATTTCTGGAACAAGTATTTCTTTAGGTAAAACAGCAGTTTCATAGAATTTAGCAATATACCTAGTTAATTCTTCAGGCACTTCATCGATTAAAGGAATGATGGCATGATGGTGCTGGGCAATTTTGGATCCTCGAATGAAGAAAACAAAAATACTTAAGTAATTGTTATCGCTATGGTAACCAAAGATGTCACGATCTAATTCATCTTTGATTTCAACTTTTTGTTTAACTAAAGTAATATTTATATAGTCTAGAAGTTCTTTTAATTCTAAAGCCTTTTCATAATGCATTTCTTGACTTTCAAGTTCTATTTCTTCTTTGATTTTATTGGTTACTAATTCATGGTCGCCTTTTAGAAATCTAATGATATCATGTTCCATGGCTTCAACTTTTTCTTTTGAAACTTCATTAGTACAATAACCTAAACATTGACCAATATGGAAATATAAACACGGTCTTTTTTGATATGTACGACATTTTCTTAATGGGTATATTCTATTTAATAAATTGACTGTTTTTCTAGCGGCAACAACGTTCGGATATGGTCCAAACATTCTAGTTTTTTTCTTTTTTAGATGAGGTTTTCTAACAACTAAAAGTCTTGGAACCTTTTCCGTTGTAAGCTCAATATATGGATAGGTTTTATCGTCTCTTAATAGAATATTATATTTTGGATCATGTTTCTTAATAAGATTTAATTCTAAAATTAATGATTCTGTTTCACTTGAGACAACGATATATTCAAAATCTCTAATTTCGCTAACTAGTTTTGCTGTTTTTCCGGTATGGGAAGAATGAAAATAAGAATTTAATCTATTTTTTAAATCTTTGGCTTTACCAACATAGATAATTGTGCCTATTTCATTTTTCATCAAATAGCATCCTGGTAAATGAGGAACTAGGTTTAATTTTTCTTGGATCATTCTTCTTCCCTCCTTATAGCTATTATAAGTTAATTAGTTCTTTTTATCAAGTTTTATGATAGCAATTATGTTAGAAACTAAAATTACTACTTGTGTAATAATCCCACCATAGGAAATTATATAAATATTATATAAAAGCCAAATAACACTAGTAATAAACATTCCCCCTCTTAAATATGAAGGATTGTTTTTATTAACAATAATTGTATAAAAAATAGTAGCAATTATTGGGAGCAATGTTCCAAAAGTCGTATAAGTTAAAAAACCAATGGCCAAATAAATTAAAATAAAGATTATTGTCCATATTTTATTGCTTTTTATTTTGGTAAAAATTATATTTCTAATCATCGAAATAATACTAGTCAAAAAACCTGAAATACCACCTAATAAATAATAATGGATACTTTTAAAGAAGAATGATACTGTTTGGAATAAAAGGATTTGTTTGGTAGTCTTGCCAAAATTACTTAGCATTAAAAACAAAGCATAAATAAACCCTAAAATTTGAGCCATATTATCACCTAGTATATATTAGCTTCAAATTTATGATTGGTGATTATTTCGTTCATATTTATTTACTAATTTGCATATAATTATTTTTCTGATATAATCTACTTAGGTGGTTGTATGGAATTATCTTATGCACAAAGGAAAGAATTAATTGAAGAAATTTATATGGATGCTTTAGACGATTATAAAAGTAATCCTGAAGAGTTTGTCAGAAGAAAAATAGACTATGATATTCTAAGACAATTAATATTTTTAAAATATAATGTTTCACGCGAAAGAAGTCTAACAAAGATCGACAGAGATGGTAAATGCATTTTACCTTATGTCGATTTAAGTGAGGTTAATTTTTATGGTATCGATGTCACTTATACAAATTTCAGCAATACTAATGCTAATGTCGATCCACAAACTGTTTTAAATAAAAATCTTCGCGGGTGTAACTTCGATGGAATGAATATGAGTGATAAATCTTTTTGTGGATGTGATATTAGAGGCGCAAGTTTTATTGACACAGATTGTTTTATCCCTCAAGATAAAGTTGTTGGATATGATATGGCTATATTTGAACATATACCAACCGGGAAAAAGATTGCATAGGCAGGGGACATAATACCTTGCTTTTTATTTTGGGATTTATTATAATTGGGATGGTGATTTAAATGAAATCAATTAAAGGTGAAACTATTAATGAAATTATTGTAAATAAATCGCGTTTTATTACAATTTTAGTTAATATATCTGAAACTAGTGAAGTTCAAGAAAAAGTAGAACATTATAAACGGCTTTATAAAGACGCTACACACTACTGTAAAGCCTACATTGTATCTAATTACTCAAAGTGTGACGACGATGGTGAACCCTCTGGAACTGCTGGTATGCCAATTTTAAATGTTTTACAAAACAATGAATTAACTAATGTTTTATGTATTGTTATTAGATATTTTGGAGGAATTAAATTGGGTGCGGGCGGTTTAGTTAGAGCTTATAGCAAAAGTGTAAGTGAAGCACTTAATAAGGCAAACATTGTGTCTTTGGTTGAAGGATATTATATTGAATTAGAGTTTTCATACGATGATACTAAATTAATTGATAATTATTTAAAAGATTTAGAAATTAAAAAAATCTTTAAAGAAAAGGTTCAATACTCTTTTAAAATAAGCTGTGATAATTATTTAAATATTCAAAGTTTTTTAGAAAATAAAACAAAAATATTAATAAAAGAACCTATACTACTTTCAGTATAGGTTTTAACATTGACTTGGTTTATATTCGTAATAATATTTATTTTTATAATCATCATAAGTAATAGTTACAGGGCCACAAAGATTGGTACCATTTTTTCTCGGATCAGTAACAGTAGCACTATCTAAATAGCCATCAGTATATAACATTTCAGTAGTTAAAGAGTATGGGTTTTTGTCAATTTTATCACTATGGGCAATGGTCCATTTTTTAGCTGCCTCTTTTACAGTTTCAATTTGGCTTTCATATAATGAATCTTTTGAGCTTTTAATAATTCTCGTACTAGCGGTACCAATTAAAACAGCAATTACACCTAATAAAGCAATAACGGCTAAAAGTTCAATTAAAGTAAAAGCATTATTTTTCATATTAACAGTTCCCCGTTCCTTTATAGGTGTATGTATATTGATTGTTTTCCCATTTTATACAAACTTTACTACTTTTGCTTATGACGTTTTTATCAGTCATGTTTTTAATTTCTTTGTCGTCTAAATAACCTTTATCCTGTAAGGTCTGGATAGTTACTTTTTCAGGTTTTGGCTTATTATTTTCTAATGTTAAATTAGTAGTTCCCCAGTTTCTAGCCGCTGTTTCTATCATTTCTTTTTGCGTATCGTTTAATTTATTTTTTGAATTATTAATGGTTTTTGTCATATTTGGAACGATAATTAAAAGAATTAACGATAATACAACAATAACGGCAATTATTTCGATAAGAGTAAAGCCTTTTTCTTTCATGTTCCCGCCTCCACTATTATAAATATATCATATTATTTTATTAATGTAAATAAAAAATATAGACTAGAAAGAGTCTATATCTATTTTAACTTTTGGCTCATTATTCATGTAACTACTAGCTTGAACAATGGTTCTAATAGCGTTAGCAATCATCCCGCCTTTGCCAATTACTGCACCCATGTCATCTTTATCTACTAGTACTTGAATTGTGACAATATCTTCGCCATCATCGAATTTTTTTACTGATACCATATCTGGATTTTTAACTAAACTTTTTACTAAGTATTCTGTTAATTCTACCATAATTATTTACTTTCTTTTTTATTCTTTAAGTTATGGAATTTTTCATTAATTCCAACTTTGTTAAATAAACTTTTTACTGTATCAGTTGGGATAGCGCCTTCAGATAACCATTTTAATGCGATTGCTTCATCAATCTTGATTTCTGCTGGAGTTACAACTGGATTGTAAGTTCCAACTAATTCAATATATTTTCCGTCTCTTTTTGTTCTAGAGTCTGCGGCTACTACACGGTAAAATGGTTTTTTCTTAGCTCCCATTCTCATAAGTCTTAATTTAACTGCCATAATATCCCTCCATTCGTATTTAAGTTTATCATAAAAAACATTAAGTGTCAACACTTTTTGGTTAACACTTAATTATATTCATTTAAATTTAATTTATTTCAAAGAAAAAGCGTTAATCAATTTAGAATAACGCTTATTTGATATAATTTTCATCGACTTTTTCATCGATTTCGTTTAAAGTCTCTTCATCGACTTCATCAACGATTTCTTCCCAAGGCTCTTCTTCTTCCTCGATAGCTATTTTCATTTTTGTCTCACCGACAATTTCAACACCTAATTCCTTTTCAATATTAAAGGAAATGGTTTTACCGTCTTTGATATTTACCTCTGAACATGTTGGTTGTTTTAATGAACGAACGATAATGTCAGTATCGCCTGATAAATCGGCATCTTCACGAACTCTAACATTGAAAGTATCATTGTAGTTAATTGTTTGATTTATAACTGCAGTTTTACTATCATTTTCGTAAGAATACCATATATTAATATCAAATGAGCCATTAACCCCAACTTTGTCATCAGCCTGATAGCCTTTGAATTTATGATTTATAACCCAACATCCGAGAACTGTTGTTGCTTCATTTTCGGTTTCTACAGTATATGTATTTTTAAAATGTTTCTTCCCTTTCCCAACAACGGCCTTGGTTACTATCTCTTTATATGCTGCCACTATATCACCCCTCACTTTAAGATATGCTTAAAGTTTTAAAAAGTACACAAAAAAGTAGTTTTTTAAACTACTTTTTATGACATTGATGTTATAAATCTAAGAAGGGTTGGATTAGCAAACAATTTATAATTAATAGCTGTTTGTTCTTCTTTAGTAAGCTTATCTGCTTTAACGCTTTTACTTATGTCTTCTTTAGTTATTTTGGTAGCTTCTTTCTCAGTGATTTTTATTTTGAAAGTTCCACTTAACGTTTCTTGATTATTTTTGGTTGCTTTAGTGGTTAAATTCAAAGTTTTACGATTATCTTTAATTTTATATTGTAAGGTACCTTCGGTTTTAGCATTTTCACTTTGAATGTCAATTAGATAAGCATATTTGTTTTTATCTAAGGTTGTAATGCTTATAACATCAGCTTTTTGATCATTATTTTCAGTCAATTCTAATTTTATAAATTCGTGATTAAGGCCTTTAGTATATAAGTTGATTGTAAGATCGCCCATGTCTTTAGTTTCTTCTTTTAAATTTTTAATATAGTTATCTGTTTCAGATTTGGTTTTACTTTCATCAATTCCAAATACTGACCCATACGCTTTAAGAAATCTAGCGTCTTTTTGTAATGTAGTGTTGATACTATCTAAAATAGTTCCAATATTATCTTTGTTAATAACTAATGAGGCACGGTAAGTTTTAACTTTTTGACCATCGACGGTGATTTCCATTTTTGAGCCACTAAATTTTTGACCATCTAATGATTGACTAACTGCGGTGTTTAAGGATTTTAATATTGTCTTAATATCTTTTGCATCGTAATTAATTGTTTTGTCATCAGTGTCGAGTTCAATATATTTATCTAATAAATCTGGTGACTTAAAATAGGTTTTTCCGCCTTCATTATATATAGTGGCGTTTAGTAAAGGATTTTTTTCATAGGTTGTTTTAAGATCGAGTTTAGAAATTTTATTCATTGAATCGGTAATATAACTAGCTTTTAAATCTATTTTGTTTAAATCTGCGTATTCGCTATTTTTTGATTCAATATTACAATCAACATCAATATTTCCCTTAGTAATTTCATATTTAGGATCTTCAATGTTTTCCATCAAATTATTAAAAACGACATCTACTGATCTTACAAATATGGTTTTAGGGTTATTAGCTAAATACCAATAAACTCCGATACTAGCAATCAATAAAATAATAAAAACAGTGATAAAAATCGGTAATTTTGATTTTTTATTTTTGGGCTGTTTGGGTCTACCTTTAACTACTTTATCAATTTCTTCTTGGCTTAATGTATCTGGAGCACCATCGATAGTTTTATCAATACTAGTTAGGGTATCTAAACTTAGGATTTCTTCTGGTTCACCCTTTGCTTTATTGAAAGCCGCTTTAACATCACTAGCAATTTCAGCTTTTTCAGCATTGTTTAAAAGATTTGTGTTATTATCCTTTGGCTCTTCATTTGTTTTATCTTCTTTCATACTACGACCTCCTACTTCTATTATAATGATATCAAATTGATAGTAAATTATCAATTGAAATGAAAAAAATAATCAAATTTAATTGATTATTTCTCCGTCCATGCTCCATGTTTTCACTTCGTTAATTTTAACGTTAACTATTTGGCCAATTTTATCTTTAGGAGCTTTCACATTAACTAACTTCATTGTATCAGTATATCCCATAAGCATTTCTGGGGTTTTTTCACTTTCGTTTTCTAATAAAACTGGAACTATTTTATCTAAATACTTTTCATTGGCTTCTCTAGCATATTTATTAACTAAATCATTCAGCATATATAGTCTTTTTTCTTTTGTTTCAAGTGGTGTGTTGTCAACCATTTTAGCAGCAGGCGTTCCTTCTCTTGGTGAAAAAATGAAGGTAAATGCAGAATCATATTTACAGGTTTGGACAACCTCTAAAGTATCGTTAAAGTCTTCTTCAGTTTCACCTGGAAAGCCAACTATTATATCGGTTGTAATCGCAACGTTAGGGATTTTCTTTAATTTATTAAATAGTTCTAAGTAACTTTCTTTGGTATAACGTCTTCCCATTAGTTTTAAAATTCGGTTACTACCTGATTGAAGTGGCAGATGAATATATGGCATAACATTTGGATATTCTTTGATAACTTCAATCATTTCATCAGTAAAATCCCAAGGGTGTGATGTTATAAATCTTACTCTTTCAATACCCGTTTCCGCAGCTTCTTTAAGCAAATCACTCATATCGTAGTCAGCATTTAGATCTTTGCCATAGGCATTAACATTTTGACCTAATAAAGTTATTTCTTTATAACCGTCATTTTTTAATTCGTTGATTTCGTTAATGATGTTTTCTTTTGTACGGCTTCTTTGTTTACCCCTAGTATATGGAACAATGCAGTATGTACAAAATTTATCACAACCATACATGATATTAACCCAGGCTTTATATTTGCTGTCTCTTTTTGCGGGCATATTTTCAATGATGTCACCTTCAATACTATAAACCTCAAGTTCTAATTTGTTTTGATTTATTGATTTAGCTAATATGTTAGGAAGTTCATTTATGTTATGAGTTCCAAAAACAATGTCTAACCATTTATATTTGTCTTTGATTTCTTCGGCGATAACTTCTTCTTGAACCATGCAACCACACATACCAACAATAATATTTGGCTTTGATTCTTTTAAATGTTTGATTCTTCCAACCATACCAAAAACTTTATTATGGGCGTTTTCTCTAATTGCGCAGGTGTTTAATAAAATAAGATCGGCATTCTCCATAATATCACTTTCCTTGAATGACATTTGTTCTAAAATAGCTTTGATATTTTCGGTGTCATGCTCATTCATTTGGCAACCATAGGTTTTGATAAAATATGTTTTATTTTTGCCTAAAGTTTTATAATTATCATCGATATTATACTTAATGGTTTTAGGAGTATTTTTAGTTCTTACTTTAGCCTCTTTTAAATTTGGCATTTGCATATTATCACTTCATTTCTTTATTAATGTCTTTATAGATAATACCATAATTATATGTTTTATTCAAGAAAAAACTAACATGCTTATTTTACTTTATAGGTATGAGAAGAGACGTAAAATAAGTGTGCTAGTTATATGGAGCTTTATAAACTCCAGTAGAACAACTACTTATTTGCAATTGTTCTCTTTGGAATTTATAAAATTTTAAGACAATTATGGCGTTATTGAAACTGAAGTGGCTGAATTATGCCATGCTCCGCTTCCGCTAGTATAACTCGCGTTAGCATTAAAGGTTGAGGTAGTACGATAGTTTACCCAGCCATAATTAACCCATCCACTATCTCCATATATTCCAACTCCATTAATAGAAATATTGCCACCCCATGAACGAGACAGAACTGTACCCCAAAAGTCGCTGGCAGTTACTTCTACATAATGGCGATATTGGATATAAGCTTGAGAAGAATTATAATCACTTACTCTTGCCTCTGATACAACTCTAAAATATGATGGCCCTGGGCCTGCTGTATTACCATATGATACTGCGTATGTTTGCTGTGGTGAAGTTATTGCAAAGTTAGTTGTAGGAAGCCATTTTTGGTTATTTTCATTATTGCATGTCCAAGTATGCAAATTTGTACCATTAGCGGCATTACTTGAAGGTAAATCTAAACATGTACCTAAAATACTTTTGAAATAATAATAGCCAGATCCGGCATTTTCTAAGGACCAATAACCTCCAGCATTGGTATGTATTTGATAAGTATGGACATTAGTTCCAGGAGCAGCATTGTTTCCAGAAACCCACATATATTGAGTTCCATCTGTTTGACTTTCAACAAAATAGTATACCACCCCATTAATTACCTTGGCTGGAAGTATCTCCCATTTTTGGTTATTAACATTATTCCATGTCCATAAAAGAATATTAGTTCCATTCTCAACATTACCATTGTAAACATCAACAGCAAAATTATTGTTAACTCCCGAAGCAAGTTTATACTGTGTTGAAGATGGGTTACTAAATCCTGACCTACTATCAATAACCCTTCCAGAACTATTACTACTGATATTGGCAGTTAAATCATTATTAGAAGCATTGTTATCAACAGTTGCAGTACCCCCAATTGTTACTGTACCATGCGAATTAATTCCCCCTCCATATGTATCAGAGCGGTTGTTTGTGATTGTTCCACCATTAACAGTTAATTGGGTATTAACTCCCATATGAATCCCCCCACCTACTGGTGATTTATTGTTGGTTATAGATCCGCCATTGATTTCAACCGTGGCTGGGTTAGCATTTGATGTTAAATCATCAATTCTAATTCCTCCACCATTTGAATATCCCGTACCCTCAACTACAGTGAAATTTTTTATGGTAGTTCCATTGTTAATAATCATTTTAGATCCGGGGGCCACTCTAGTTCCTCCTGATATATCAGAAATACTACTTCCATCTAAGGTGATATTTTGAATATTTAGTGTTCCACTAGTTACAGTTAATAAATAATCTGATAATGCTTTGGATTTTTTGATAGAACTTATACTATTATTACTAGTTAAAGTAATAGTTTTGTTGGCGCTGAAGTTAATAGAACTAGAAATATTTAAATCATTCATAACCTTTATAGTTGCAGTAGTATTTGCAGAATCATAAGCTTTTTGAATAGTCGCATATGGCTTATTAATTGTTCCATATCCTGTTGTATCATTTCCTGATGATGATACATATAAATCATTTCTTACCACACTATATGTACTTGCTGTTACTGTATTTGTTCCATCACTTACTTTAGCTATTAAAGTTCCATTAGTTCCAAAATATATTGTCGGATTACTTGTTACAGTAACTGCACTTCCACCATCTTTTATATAGGTACATGTGTATGTACTTCCACACCCTGATGGATAACTTACTACTACCTCCCCATTGTTAGTACTTGAATATGTTGGTGTTGGTATTGCATTGGTAGTAGTTGCTACTGTAGCTGATGTAGTTTGCCTTCCTACTCCAGATGTTACCCTTACTTTAATGTTGTAAGATGTGTTATG